>Ga0114129_10004973_pt1 | contig 18728 bp, 14 predicted proteins | sample RhiMetdeltSRZDD1_FD_80071 | JGI IMG/M metagenome (GOLD analysis project Ga0114129, IMG submission 80071) | Populus rhizosphere microbial communities from Tennessee, USA - Rhizosphere MetaG P. deltoides SRZDD1 (version 2) (version 2) | ecosystem: Host-associated > Plants > Roots > Rhizosphere >...
TACAGAAAATCTTGGGGACTTCACCTTACAGTCACTGACTTGGCCAAGTTGCGCGGATAGTCTGGATCAACATTATTGTAAAGTGCAAGATGATATGCCAACATCTGTAGAGGTATGACTTCCAGAAATGGTATCAAAGATTCTCTGATGGATGGTAAAGGTATACAATAATCATAAATTTGGTCTTCCTTGTCCGTAACACCTATTATCTTTGCACCCCGAGACTTGATTACATGAGCATTTGACAGAGTATCAACATAAGTCGAATCAAACGGATGCAAGATAATAACTACACTGCTCTTATCTATAAGTGCCAGTGGACCATGCTTCAGTTCCCCGGCTGCCATGCCCTCTGCGTGTATGTAAGCAAGCTCCTTTATCTTTAAGGCGCCTTCTAGGCAAATGGGATAATGGAGGGATCGCCCTATCAGGTATATATCTCTCGCATCTTTTAATTTCTTTGCTATTTCCTCTACGCTACTCTCTAATTGAAGAGTTTTCTTAATTGCGTCAGAAAATTCATAACCATTCGTTAAGATACCTATCTTGTTATCACTAATAATATCAGCCACACAGTAGATTATGGACAATTGACTTGTAAAGCTCTTAGTAGCAGCTACTCCTACCTCAGGTCCACATTTAACTTCTAGAAAACAATCGCTAAACCTGGCAAGAGACGACGTTGGGACATTTAGAATTGAAAGTACTTTCGCTTTTTTTTCTATTGCCGACCTGACCGCCTGAAGTACATCAGCAGTTTCTCCGCTCTGAGAAATAGCAACAATTACAGAGTCCTTGTCTAAGAGATTAGAAGAATATTGGAACTCGCTAGATAGAACTGCCTCTACCCTGATCCTTGAATACTTGGAGAGAATGTACTTGGCCAGTAAAGCGGCGTGATAACTCGTTCCGCTGCCAGTGATGAAAACTTCCCTGGCCCCCTTTAAAAAATTGCAAAACGTTTCCAGTTTTTCTTTACTTTGTTGCATACTCCGAAATATAGTTTGATTTTGTTCGTAAATTTCTTTCATAGTAAAATGAGCATACTTCCCCTTTTCTGCGTCCCCGAGTTCCCATGCAACTTGAGTGTTAGTCCGCTGCACTTTCTTGCCGTCGAAGTCAAATAGAGAGAGATTGCTTCCTTCCAACATTACAATATCTCGATTTTCTAAGAAAATAGCACTGTCAGTATAGTTTAGAAAACCAAGTACATCACTTGAAATGAAATAACCTTCGTTTGATATTCCGATTATTAGAGGCTCATCATATCTCGCGGCGCACAGAGTTGAGTCATTGAATATGGCAACAAAGGCGAACGAACCGGTTAGTCTATGACAAGTATTTATCATAGCCAACTTTACATCGTTATTTTTAGAGAAATATTGTTCCAAAAGGTGTGCGATGACTTCACTATCTGTTTCACTCTTGAAAACATGCCCTTGTGTCAATAACTCTTGTCTTAATTCAGCATAGTTTTCAATGACTCCATTGTGAACAACTGCAATATTACTCATGCAGGCCGAATGGGGATGTGCATTGTATTCTATAACTCCACCATGAGTCGCCCATCTTGTATGCCCTATTCCTAAATGTCCGGGCATTTCCCTTAACCCAAGAGAGGCGTTGACTTCGGCTACCTTGCCTATACCCTTCTTTATGAGCAGTTTTCCACTGTTCAACGTGGCAATGCCCACACTGTCATATCCTCTATATTCCATTTTGCCTAGTCCTTCAACTAATATTGGAGCGGCATTTACATTCCCTGAATAGCCAATTATCGAGCACATGACCACAAAGTCATGTTTCGCATTTAAAAGACTTATTAACGCAGTTTATTACCGTTGTAAACGACGCTATAATGACATTTTTTGATGCACCGGATTTTAGTGAACAGACTTAAGCACCTGTTATAAAACAATATATAGTGGACAACGCGCATATATAATTCTTCTTGGTGGGGTATGATTAGAAAGGTACTTTCCCACGACGAGGGTAAGGAATCCATAGTAAAGGAAGTTGGAGTCGTCGAGGGGGCAAATGAGATGAGAATTCTTTCGAATCCAGTAGCATGGAAAATAATTAACTTGCTTTCAAGACAGCCTCTATATCCTTCGCAAGTAGCTAAGGAGCTTGGCATTTATGAACAGAGTGCATATTACTACATACGAAAATTACTGTCGATAGGAGCAATCAGCCTTGTCAAAACCTCGATGGTGGGTGGAGGCACTGCGAAGTTCTACCAAACGTCCTATCCGGCCTTTGCGATAGAAATGAACTGGGGTGAAAAAAGAATAGAACAAGGTACTAGAATGCTAAAGTCTGATAATGTTCAACTTTTTTTTGATGATTTTATCAGTGATAGTTGGTTTAACGGATTAGTTGTTGTTGGTGCTCCTGACCCACATGGGCCGTATCGATCATCCTCCAGGGATGGCCATTATGCAATCCATCTTGCATTCCTGCTAGGTACTTTTTGTGGGATTCCTCGCAATTTTCCAGTTAAACTTGACGCTGATGCTAAGGCTGAAAAAGTTACCACAACTGAGAACATAATAACTATCGGTGGTCCAGGGACAAACATTATTACTGCTGAATTTAACAAATTCCTTCCAATTCGGTTTAATGAAAGTAATTTTTGGGCGGGTTTAATCAGCCCTAATGGCAAGAGTTATACCTTAGATAATCATGGATTAATAGCAAAAATAAGAAACCCTTTTAATGATAAAAACAGTATCATAGTTTTAGCAGGTGTACGCTCAGTTGGCACAAAATCTTCAATAATAGCGCTTACAAACCATGCTGATTTGGTACTACGAAATTATAAAAGAGATCAAAATTGGGCTCTAGTTGTTCAAGGTTTTGACATGGATTCTGATGGAAAAATTGATAACGTGGATATTCTGGACGAAGTTTTTTTTCGCCCTGACATGGCTCATAGCAAGTGAAAATTATTGTTAGTCCTAAGCCGTTTGTGGTGCCGCTACGTGAACAAGAATTTCTGGTTCTTCTCCACGTTTCACAATATATCCCGGCAAGTTCACCTTTCTGTTACCAATTGAAACGAGTTTATGTACAACTACCTGTCTTGCCTGTAGGGGAGATTTTAGCCCCATTTTTTTCATGACTAGGGTCTGAAGCCTCCGTTCCAAGATATCCTCAATCTTTAAGTTCAATATTTCGTCAAGCCCTGCGGATTCAGCTACTAAGCCGAGACGATATAATGAGGACAGCAGCCTAGTCTCTTTTTCCTGCCGATCTTCAGTAGTCAAAGCAAGCAAAGTTCTAGCTTGATTTCGGAAGTTAGCTACCCTATTCTGTGCTTTCCATAACTCTCTCTTGTTCCTGAGTCCATATGAGCCAATAATATAAAGCTCAGAGCTGAGCTGATCTAATGTCCAAATACTTCGGGGACGCTTAAAGCTCTTTTTTGGTTTCTTAGGGTCGCCCATTCAGACCACCGCTATTTTGATGACCCACTTGCTGGAGTCTCAGGCTCAGCGGTACTTGTTGTCCCGGTAGGTGGAGCTTCTTTTGCAGGGGCTCCAGGTGCTCCTCCAGGTACTGGTCGAGCTAATTTTCTTACTCCGACAGCCCCGCCCTTCCGTCCCGTGGTTCGTGTGCATTGACCTCTCACTTTCAAACCGAACATGTGTCGATATCCCCTCCAGCTGTATACAGTTTTCTCTCTTTCAATGTCATTTGAGATAGTAAAATCTAATTCAGAAGTTATAAGGTGATTATCTAACCCTGTTTCTATGTCCTTTCTTCTGTTAAAATAATAAGCTGGAATACCTATTTGAGTTGGATTTTGGATAGCAGTTTCGATCTCTGATAATTCATTCTCTGTCAAAAAGCCTACCCTTGTATTTGGATTAATATTTAATGATTGAAGTATAACTTGAGAAAGGTTATATCCCAATCCCCTAACTTGACTTAACGCAACGATAACCTTTTTGCCGCCGTCTATATCCTTACCGGCAATTCTAAGAATATACTTGTACTCTCCTACTGACAATGGACGAGTAATCTAACATTGGGCAATAAAAACTATGCTAGGATCAATTCTTTATTACCGAAGATTCATAATTCTAGTCCATATAAATTATTTCTTGAATCTCATTTTGCTCAAATTTGCAATTACACGCTTGACCTTGTAGAAGTTATAGGATGTTCGCCTGGGAAGAGTGACAGCAAGTATTTGATTCTATACAGAAAACAGTGTTACTAAACCAGATATTCTATTAGCACGGCTTTCGACACATTTTATAGGTCTTATTCTTGGAAAAGAGTTTGAAAGCTTTAAATTTGTAGAAATGCAATTGTTGCGTAATTGATTTCTAATGATTTTCAAAAAATTGTGCATGAAAGTTATAATTCTAAAGCAAAATTCAAAGACATAAGTCCAGGCCTACCCGAGAACTATCCAAGTATCAAGACACTTAGGGATTTACTGTCAATCAACTACAAACATCTTTGTGTTGAAGACCAATTAAGAAATAATTTGATATTGAAATTGAGAAACAGAGAGTTTCCATATAAAGGTATTATTGGATATGATAACGAAGTAATCCCTTCCATAAACCGAGCTATACTATCTGGTCATGACATCTTGTTCGTAGGCCAGATCGGCCAAGCCAAGACAAAATTAGCAGAAACTATAGCACATCATCTATTATCTCCGATCCCGGTAGTTAGAGGAACAATTACCAATGATGTCCCAATGTTGATTCCTGAACCTGAGTTAGTAGCCTTGCTCGATGACCAAGAAGTGATACGTTCCAAACCTGAATTTACTGTTTCAAGTGAATGTGAAAGAATAATTAGAAACAATAGACTTGATACTAAGATCGATTGGGTTGACGGTGCTTCTAGGTTCAAGTATGTGCTAGCGACACCTGATATTTCGGTGAAGGACCTTGTTGGCCAGATTGATGCGATTAAAATTGCCAAAAAAGGAGTCGAATATTACAGCATTGAATCATACTCGCCTGGGCAGTTACTGCAAGCCAGACACGGGATATTATGTATTGATGAACTTCCAGTTCTAGATCCAAGAAAACAAGTTGCACTCTTGAGTGTTCTACAAGAAGGTAAATTTACTACCGGTTCTTATTCAGTTGTCTTTAGGCCCGATTTAAAAATAATTGCGACTGCGAATCCGGTTGACTATACGCATTCTGGGAAAATTATTGAGCCGCTATATGATAGAATGCGAAGTCATATAACCACACATTATCCTAATTCAACCTTTGATGAAATGCTAATAATGGTTCAAGAGGCACGAGTATTTGAATCCTGGAACGTATTTGTACCTATTTTTATATTGCAATGCGTTTCAGAGATTTCCCAGATCGCACGCTCCCATCCCGAAATCAATCATGACAGAGGAGTAAGCGTGAGAATGTCGATACACTCTTTAGAGATTCTCATCTCAGAGGCTGTAAGGACAAGAAGCATTCTTTATGCGAACAAGATAATTCCTAGAATTAGTGATTTTCACTCTATCCTGCAAACTTCCAAATTCGAGCTCTCTGAACTTGACGATTCACTTGAAAATAGAAACAGGATACTTACAGCCATTATCACTGAAGCTACGAAGAAAATTTCGACCAATTATCTGTCAGGTATACCTATCGAAAAATTTGGTAGATTGAAGGGAGAATTTGATGTCGGTAGAGGCTTTGTCATTTCCCAAGATACTCCTGGTACAACCAGTGGAACAAAGGGCTATGAGACACAGGATTATGAAACGCAGATTGATCGATTTCCTGAGTTAAAACAAATTGTAGAGAAGGTATCTAGATTGGTAATCATAGAGCAAGATCGATTTGAGAAATCTGCTAAAAGTAACGGAATTGAAGTTACCTTTGTCTCAGCAGAGAAGAAAATAGGATCGGAATTTTTAGCTTCGATTATAGAATTAGTATTGGAAGGTCTGAGGTTTACTGATCCACCGATTATTGAAAGAAGGAATGGGTTGTATGTCAGCACCAATATCAAGCAGTGATAAAAGTATCAAAAAATTTACCTATATTGGTATCAGGAGTGCCTTTGAGAAGTACGAGAGCGCAAGTAGAGACGGTGAATTTGTGGCACGAATTCCACCGAAACTGCTTAACAAGTACTTAGAAATAATTGGTCGAGAAGTAATGCGCGAAGAAATAGCTTCACTATACGAACTTGAAAAAAAACTTCAGGCCGTGAAAGAATCATCGAACTATTCGGTCAATGATGGGCGACAAGACACTCAATATGATGTAGAATTTTCAACGAATACAATGGAGAAGGAGTCTTCAATAATTACAGAGCTTCAACAACTGGGATATTTGAAAGATTCTGGTAAGTGGTTGAGCAAGAAAGGATTTCTTGCCGTGGGAGTAAGATTGCTTCGCGACGTTATGAAAGCTCTAAACTCTGGAAAAACTGGCATGCACGAAACTGCAAGCATAGGTAGTGGTTCTTTGGTTTTAGACAGCAGTAGAAGATATGAGATGGGTGATGACATTAGGCTATTAAATGTGCCACGAAGCATTTTGAATGCCGTAGAAAGAATTTCTAAGGCGAAGAAAGATCTGATAATTCCTTTGGAAATTTTGGTGGATGATTTGGAGGAATACGATACCAAACAGGAAGTGACAATGTCCGTTGTCTATTGCATCGATCTAAGCTCAACTATGAGATATTCCACAATGTACTCGGGTATGAGCAGAATTGAGGCCGCAAAACGTGCATTGTGGAGTCTATATCTATTAAATCAGAAATACTTTTCCTCAGACTCCATTTACATTATAGGATTTGGCGCTCTGGCTTCTAGAGTTTCAGCATTTGACATACCTTACCTAAAAACATTTGAGCCTGGTTCCGATTTTCTGCATTATACTAACTACCAGGCGGCCTTTAGGTTGGCAAGAAGGATACTATCTAAGGATAGTTCGATGAACCGACGAATAGTTATGATCACTGATGGTCATCCGAGTGCTTGCTTCATAGACTCTAATAATGAGAAAGAAAAAATAATCTCTCAAAGGCCTTATTCGGAATTTTACTCCCCAGAAAAGCGCACAATAGAAAAAATGAAGAAGAATTTTGATTTGGAGCTAGATATATCTTCCGGAAGAACAGTATATCTGTGTTACAGATACAGACAGGTGGATCAATATATCGGTGAAAAGACCATTTTAGAGGCAAAGAAGTGCCGCAATGCGGGTATCGAAATAGACACAATTATGATTAGCGAAGAAGACACTCTCCTAGGCTACGTTAACGAGTTAGAAAAACTGGTCAAAGGCCGGTCTTATTATATCAATCCTTCGGAGATTGACAAGATCCTTTTGACTGATTATTTGAGTAGAAAGAGAATAATGCTCTCGTCACATAATTAGGGTTAACCATTAGTTTTTATTTTATGCTACTTTCAATGTAACTGATGATAGCTGATACTGATATGGCATACTTGGACTGGAATGATTCTTTAAATCTTTTGAATAGAGCTAATAGAGCTTCAATATTTGCCCTAATAATAGGGCCGAAGGGAACTGGGAAAACGAGTTTGGTCAGGAAGTTTGCTTCCGACACCCACAAGCAACTCCATTCAATCAACTTTAGTCTTCGGACAAGAGAATCACATTTAGTTGGCTCCAAGACTATGAATAGAGGTGAAATTAGCTTCGTGGAGGGGATCCTGATCAAATCCATGAAGGAAGGGACTATCCTTTATTTAGATGAAATAAATGCCGCAGACGCTGATGTCTTATTACGCTTAGATGAAGCGCTAGATGATAGGAGACAAATCGTATTGAAGGAAGCAGAAGGACAAACGATAAGAGCGGCTGATGGATGGTTTGTGGTTGCTACAATAAATCCATTGTCGCATGCTGGAACAAAGGAACTTCCTCCCCAGTTGTTAAGTCGATTTCCTGTGAGGATAAAATTGGACTATCCCCCTCCAAATATTGAGATGGAGATTGTGAAATATCATGTTAACGTAAATAGCTCCCAAGAAAAGGAACTGGAACGTGCTTTCAAGCTAGCCAATAGTCTAAGGGATGCAGCTGCCTTGGAGGAACTTTATTATGGTCCAAGTATCAGGGAGTCTATTGCCTTTGCAAAACTGATTTCGCAAGGAATGCCAATCAAACAGGCCGCAGAAGTAGTGTATGCCAATGTATACGAGCAGTGGGGCGAGGTTGAATATAGAAAGGTTATGGATATGATAACGTCCATTTTTGGATAATTTGTCATTAGAATACGGACGAAAAAATTTCATCCGCAATGACGTCCTGGTTAATTTAGCCACGTTCCTATCTAGGCGATGGTCTGGAAACCCTAAAACCGCAGTTATATTGGTAGATGGAAAAATCCCATTCACCAATATTCAAAAAAATATTATCTCCTTGCCATCGTTAAGTTATTACGCGGGAACTCAATTCCAGAAATACAGGCAATGGAGAGCATCACTTTGGTACGAATCTATGAGGATGGCATTCTCAACCAAAGTACTAAGTTATGACCATGCATTTGGCTATATCCTGAATTCGTTAGAAAGTAAAAGAATTGAGGTATTGGGATTGAAGGAATGGGAAGGCATGGAGAATGAATTAATATTCAATGAAGGAATTTCATGGTTAACTAGACCTTTACTTAATAGTTTGTATGGAAAACAAAAAATTATTGAAGCCTTTTCTCAATATTTACTTACGGGATACATTAAGGGTGAATTATTTGGAAGTGAATTAGAGAGAGTGCAGAACGCAGTTAATTTTGGTAACGAGATAGTTAGGGAGGCAATTGGTAAGAGCTTGGGTACTGATTGGTTAGAACGGCATATCCCTCAAATTATCAAATTGCTTCAAATAAATCCATTGGTAACTATTCCGCTAATCATGCCCAAATCCAGAATCGGCCTTAGCCTTAGTGCCAATGACTTGGTAAATCAAATTCAAAAGATAAGTCAGAAAAAAAACAAGGAAAAGACACGAGACCTTATTGAATCATTAGTAGAGGGCAATCGATTAGTGAAGGAATATGAAAGTATAGTTCGGGAAAGTACAAGGTCTGATAATAAAGGATATGGGAGCATGGAGGAATTTGGGTTATCTGTACCGGATAGCCAGTTCCTTGACGAGTCAATAATTTATGATAAAGATCTTATAACAAGATTAAAAGCGGCAGTAAGGAATTGGAAGATAGGTTGGGTTGAGACGCATGAAGAAAGTGGAGATGAACTGGATGTCGATGCCATATTAGAGTCGCAAGCAAAACCATTTCTTACTGATTATAAGAACTCAGTAAAAACAAAAATTGCATTATTACTTGATCACTCAAGTAGCATAGAAGATGAAGAGATTGAATATAAGAAGGCAACTATCGCACTCTGTGAGGCTCTAAAATTTTTAGGTATAAAATTTGCCGTCTACGCTTTTAGTACTAGGGACAGAAAAGTAAAATGTTGGGTGATAAAGCGGGCCGACGAAAATTGGTCCCCCATGAATGCAAGAAACTTGGTTCAAATTAGGGCAAGTGGAGGAACGCCTCTTGCAGAGATCTATAACCTCTTGCTCCCAGTAATGAAAGCCTTTAAACCTGAAATAATGATAACATTGACAGACGGTGAACCATCAGACTATAATGCAGTTCGCTCAATAATTGCTACTTATAAAAGTATGGGGATACATATGTTAGCAGTTGGAATGGGGAAGAATATCAGTACTGCCGTGAATATAGGCCAAAACTTAAAGGGGTTAGAATTCGAAAGGACTTTAGCGATAAGTAGATTACATGATATTCCAAATCGAGTATTGTCACTATTGAAGGTTTGAATAGATCCGAGTAAAGTTCATGTTTTGAGGCTCCTCCATTTTGGAGCACCCCAATATTTAGAAGGTAACTTCATGCTGACGGGTAATTTTTTCCCAATCTGTCAAGAATGAGCTTAGCCCCTTATCGGTCAAAGGGTGCAACATCATTTTCCCCAATATTTCTGGAGGCAAAGTTACAATATGTGCTCCAATTTTCGCTGCTTCTACCACATGAACAGGATGACGTATACTTGCAACTAATATTTCTGTATCAAATTTATAGTTACTAAATATCTGTGCTATCTCCCTGACTATCATCATACCATCATGGCCCGCATCATCAATCCTACCGATAAATGGACTCACATATGAAGCACCTGCCTTAGATGCTAGTATTGCCTGATTACTTGAGAAGATTAGAGTAACATTTGTTTTGATACCTTCGTCTCGTAATCTCCTTACAGCTTTAAGCCCCTCAGGGATCATTGGTATCTTGACGACTACGTTAGGACCAAATTTTGTAAGGCGATGAGCTTCTTCGATCATCTCTCCCGCTTCTGTTCCGATTACCTCAAGATTGACTGGCCCACCAATTATTCTTGTAATTTCGCGCATTAGCTCAGAAGGATGTTCTTTTTCTTTAGAAAGAAGCGTTGGATTTGTGGTAATTCCGTCGACTGCTCCCATGTCATTATATTTTTTTATAGACTGTAAGTTTGCTGTGTCCAGAAATATCTTCATTTCTTATTTTTTCTCCTAGCTTCAATAACCAATTCTACTATTTGACTAGAGGTTAGACCATATTTGTCCAATAGTGCATCGATTTCTTCATCTCTTGCGGATTCGCCAAATGTATCATTGACTCCAATTCTCTTTACATAAACAGGATGACTCTCAGCAACAACTTCGCAAACAGCGCTTCCGAGCCCTCCGAGAGTGCTATGTTCTTCAACAGTCACTATTAGACCTGTATCCAATGCAGCTTGATAAATTATTTGTCGATCTATCGGTTTAATTGAATACATGTCAATAACTCGACAAGATATACCATAGTCAATTCTAAGAATTTTCGCTGCTTTTAATGCTTGCATTACCATAAGACCGCACGACACAATTGTCGCGTCAGAACCATCATGTAAAATATTTCCTTTACCTATTGCAAAAGAACTAGCAGATTCATCATATATCAAGTCGCTTGCTGGTCTTGCCAGACGCATATAAAACGGGCCAACTGTGTAGGCAATAACTGGTATCAAAGATTTTACAGACAATGCATCACATGGAACGAGTACTCTCATGTTTGGTATCGTCCGCATTATGGACAAATCCTCAATTTGCTGGTGTGAAGCTCCGTCAGGACCTACTGTAAGTCCTGCGTGTGAAACCACAAGCTTTACATTAAGAAAAGGATAGCTAATTGTATTCCTAATTTGATCCAGGCATCTACCTGGCAAGAATGCTGCATACGTGCTAGCAAATACTATTTTTCCAGCTATTGCAAGACCAGCAGCAATAGACACTAAATTGGCTTCGGCAATTCCTACGTTATACAACCTATTTGGAAACTTTTCCCCAAATTTTTTTGTCTTAAGCGAATCAGTGGTATCGGCCCCGACGCAAATTATGTTCTTGTCTTTTGATCCAATGTCTATTAGTGCATCGCCGTATGCACTCCTCATATCCAAGACCTTTCTTTCATTACTTAATTGCATGAAGCTCTTCTTCTATCCTTAATTCATTTGCCAATGGAATCAATATATGTTTACGGGTTTTCATCCAATCATTGCGTATTCCATTTGTGGTTGCAAGTTCTAACAGTTTTCTTTCTAAGGCCACGTTAGCCTTATGCTTTAATTGAATAATGTTTGCATTGATATCTGCAGACCCATATACTGCATTCCCAGCAACCATTATCCTCGCCCCTGCATCAAAAACTTGTTGAAGATTTGTCGCATCTATACCACCATCAGCTTCAATATAACCTCGATAATTATGACGCCTCAATTCTTTTAGCATTTTGACCATCTTGTCCAAAGTTTCTGGTATGAATTTTTGTCCGGCGAACCCTGGATTAACGGACATTACTATTATCACGTCTATATTATCAAGGTGATTAAACAACCATGATGGAAATGATGTATCAGGATTTACAGCTATACCAGGGCTAATCCCTTCTCCTAGAAGTTTTTTATTTATTTCTATAAATTCATCTTCTTTACAAACTTCAGCATGAACGGTTATTATATCACAACGAGCATCGATATAATCTTGAACATGCTCTAAGGGTTTTTCAATCATCAAGTGTGCATCGAAAGGAAGACTAGTGATCCTTCGAAGATTTCTAATTGTATCTGAAAAGAATGTTGTATTAGGCACAAAATGTCCGTCCATAACATCCAGGTGAATGAGATCTGCTCCACCCCTTTCAGCCTTTCGTACCTTTTCTTCATAATTTTCTCTCTCGCCTGCAATTATTGATGGGGCGATCAAAATCTCACTTTGTAGTTCCTCTAGAAGTATAGGTGTGTGTTTTCTAGGGGGCGCTTTGCCATGCCATTGGGGATTATTTGCCATATGTTTTATGCCGTTACCCTTTATGGTATTAGCTATAATTATCGATGGCTTATCCTCTAACCTTTCCACTCGGTTCAATGCATCAATCAACTGCTCAATCTTATGGCCATCAACTTCAATAACGTTCCAATTAAACGCCATCCATTTATCCCTTACAGGGTCCAATGGCATTATTTCTTCCGTAAATCCATCTTGCTGTATCTTATTTCTGTCAAGAATAGCAACAAGATTGTCAAGCCTAAATTTTGGGGCCGCCATAGCAGCTTCCCAGATCTGTCCTTCATTGGATTCTCCGTCCCCGATTAACGCATAGATTCGATTATCCATCCTATCAGATTTCTTTGCAAGAGCAATTCCTATGGATACAGATAAACCAATACCTTCTGATCCGCCAGAATATTCTATACCTGGAAAGCTGTGATGTTTCTGGTGTTCCGAATATCTGACTGGGTGCCCCTGTAGACGTGATCCCATTTTTCTAAGTGTCTTGATTTCCTCTGATTCTATATAACCTGCTACGGCTAGGGTCGCATAGAAACCTGGGGCTGAGTGGGCTTTAGAATTTATGAAGAAATCTCTATCATCCCTGAGGGGTTGATTGGGATCATGCTTCATTTTATGAAAATAGAGAGATCCCATAATTTCTGCAGCTGAAAATGAAGCTCCGGGGTGACCAGACCCAGCCTCTGCTATCCCCTGAATGGCGAGCATTCTTACATCTCTGACTTTTCTCCTAAGATCCAAATATCGCATCTTAAATCCCATTTGGACTAACCAAACACCTTTCTATTCCTTGAATAGTTTGTGGAAATCGTTGATAAAAAGCTATTCTTGGTTATTAGTTTTTTATTTTTGATGCACGGTAATTTTTTTAGTGACACCCCTTTTCAACATTTATTTTTAAAAAGTAAGATCAAAGTAAATTTAGTCTGATTCTATCAAACTGAATACCGGCGTGGTAACAATAGAGCTATCATATTTCTGAACATCAGGATTCTTTATTCAGACCTACATTCGTATTGAATGGACGAATGTGATTCATTATCTGAAAATTGTATTGATTCGACTCATCATATTCATCAATTTGTAAGCTACTGCCTTCAATATTGTTTAAAATAACGAATGCGGTCGCGTATTTTGAAATACAATATTGACCTGAATTCCTTGGCATTGGCATTGTATATACAGTCGGCATAACTCGACTAGAATTACAATAGCCTTGGCCGGGATTTGGACCCGGGACCTTTGCCTTACCAAGGCAACGCTCTACCAGGCTGAGCTACCAAGGCACAATTGTAAGATATCAACAACAGGTAAGGGTTTCATTAAGTTATCTGATCTCTTGTAACATTTAATTACCAAGAAATTCATCAGATTGGCTGACATTTTCGCGGGGGTTGTAGAGCCTGGCCAAATAACTAGATTTGGAGACGCGGGACTTAAGATCTTATGAAAAGGGATCCCGTCCTTAAGAGGTTCGTGGGTTCAAATCCCACCCCCCGCACCAAATTCATGAATGAGTTGTATTTTCCGATTCAGATACTTGTTTAATCAGCCGCATATGAAATCGGGCGTCACCGGAAAGCTCAGGATGAAAAGAAGTTCCGATCAAACTTCCTTGTTGCACGGCAATTACTTTTTCGGCCAAGCGACCAAGTACTCGTACTTGTCGTCCAACACTTTTCACTGAAGGAGCTCTTATAAACACTCCTTTAAATGGATCCGCGCCCAAGCCATCAATGGCGAGGTCGGTCTCGAAAGACTCATGCTGTCTTCCGAAAGAGTTTCTTTCAACTACAATATCAAGCACATTGAGAAGGTGTTGATTTATTTCACCTACCGCCATATCATACGCTTTCTTAGCCAAAACTATCATTCCCGCACATATGCCCAAAGCAGGCATTCCGTTCAACAGTCTTTCTTGCAAGGTATGTGACATTTCAGGGTTTAGTGCCAGCAAATGCCCAATGGCTGTGCTTTCACCACCAGGTAATATAAGACCATTTACTTTTCTAAGTTCATCGGCGAAACGTATGGGTATTACTTTGCCTTGTAATGACATTGAAGACAATGCCCTAGTTGTCGCTTCGATATTCTCCTCTATATCACCTTGAATGGCAAGTATGCCTATTTTCATATCGCACATCAGACGGCCGGTCCCCTCTCCTGCATTTTAAGAGCCAGATTTTTGGTATCTAAGCCAAGCATAGACTTCTTTTCATCAATCATTTTTTGTGCTTCTAGTACAATCTTCGGATCATCAAAATAAGTTGTAGATAACACAATGGCCTTCGCGCGCTCTAGAGGGTCTTCTGCTACAAAAATTCCAGACCCTACAAATATGCCGTCACATCCAAGTTGCATTAACATTGCCGCGTCAGCAGGTGTTGATATGCCTCCCGCAGCAAAATTTACAACGGGCAATCGCCCTAGCCTGGAGGTTTCTCTAACTAGTTCATACGAAGTTTTAAACTCCCTTGCCCTTCTTATTAGTTCCTGAAAATCTCCGTCTTCGTATGTGGACCTTAGCTTTCGAATATCGTTGTTCATGTTCCTAACATGCGTCACGGCTTCAGCAACATCGCCAGTACCAGGTTCTCCTTTAGTCCTAATCATGGACGCGCCTTCTTCTATTCTTCGTAATGCTTCGCCTAGATTTTTAGATCCATTTACGAAAGGAGTTGTGTAGTCCCACTTCCAAATGTGTCTTTCTTCATCGGCAGGCGTCAAAACCTCACTTTCATCAATCATGTCAACTCCAGACTCTTGCAACACGAGAGCTTCCGCTATATGGCCAATTCTACATTTAGCCATAATAGGTATACTCACTGAATCAAGTACGGCTTCAATTACTTTTATGCTTGCAGTCCTCGCAACGCCACCAGCACGTCTGACCTCAAATGGTAACTTATCCCAGACCATAACAGCCACTGCTCCGGCCTCTTCAGCTACACGCGCCTGTTCTGCGTTTGTTACGTCCATGATCACGCCATGTTTTTGCATATGAGCAAATCCGCGCTTTACAAGCATGGTACCACTAACACTGTCAATACTTCCAATTTTTGAGTTTTTTATTCCTTCTACAGGATAAGATGAAGGAACAACGGATATAGTCATTATTCTCATTTCTAAAATGAGATATTTAGGTATTAGTTTCCGAGTTGCAAATAGATATGGTGTCCAATGAACCTAGTTCAACATTTACTATAACAGATTTCTGTTTAATCATTTGTTTCCCAATCCAGTCCACTCATCTGCTACTATAGATTTACCAAATTTCCTTACAATTCCTCGAATCGAACGAAAGTAAGTCGCTCAAGGAAAATAAGTAGCTATTTAGTCCACCTTGTTTATCACCTAAGCTAAATTCAATTTTTTCGAAATAAAGAAAAAATTCAAAGCTAGTTTCATTTCATTTGTAAAAGTCTAGCAACTTTAATGTTGCCAAGGAAAACAATAAACGATGACACTCTTAATAGATCAGCTGATGTATATCTGGTAAATATTTGAGGATCACCTCTCTGGCCACTGTCAGAGATATTTACTGATGTAGTTAATCAACAAACAGGGATCTAATGCATATTGGGATTTCGAATCATATTGAGTGCAGACCCAGCATAAAACCAATTAATTTGAGCTGCATTAAAGGAGTGTATCAATTCTATCTCTTCGGTTTTTCCATCTTGATGTCGCAGCTTACACATTATTGGATTTCCTTCTTTCAGATTCTTTAGTCCAGAGATACTCACTTTGTCGTATTCCTTTATCTTGTCATAATCATTCTCATCGCTGAAGGTTAAGGCAAGCATTCCCTGCTTCTTCAGATTTGTCTCATGAATCCTGGCAAAACTCTTTGCGATAATTACTCTACAGCCGAGGTACCTAGGTGTCATGGCCGCGTGTTCCCTACTACTCCCTTCTCCATAATTATTGTCTCCTACAATGACCCAGTCAATTCTGTTTGATTTGTATAGTCTTGCGATTTGAGGTAAGGGTTCAGATTTATTATTAAGAATATTCTTTCCAGTTCCAACTTTACCAGTAAAAGCATTCACTGCGCCAAGTAGTAAATTGTCGCTTATCTTGTCAAGATGTCCTCTATACATAAGCCAAGCCCCGGCAGGAGAAATCTGATCTGTTGTGCACTTGCCCCTGACCTTAACAAGCACAGGTAAATCAAGAAAATCATTACCATTCCAGGCTGGGAAAGGCTCAAGTTTTTGTAGCCTAGTGCTATTATGATCTATTATTAATTCTATGCTGTCAGGGTTCTCCGAAGGTCCAATATAATTTCCTGCTACTTGGCTGAAACCCTCTTTAGGAACTTCTGGAGCTTCTCCAGGAGGTTCCAACTGCACTTTTGTACCATCCCCTGTTTCTAGTTGATCCACTTGAGGATTGAATGAAAGTTTCCCAGAAAGTGCTAATGCAATAACTATTTCAGGGCTTGCTATGAAATTCATAGTCTCTCTACTTCCGTCGTTTCTTCCCGGAAAGTTTCTATTATAAGAAGTCACAATTGTATTTAATTCTCCTTTTTTCAGCTCTGGCCTACTCCACTGGCCTATGCATGGTCCGCAGGCATTCGCTAAAACTGTTGCACCAATGGCTTGAAGTAATTTGATTTGACCATCTCTAGCAATAGTGGATCTTATCATTTCTGAACCTGGCGTTACTAGTAAAGAGGTATTTATTTTCAAATGTTTATTCTTTGCTTGCGCCGCAATACTGGCAGCCCTAGACATGTCTTCATAGGAGGAATTAGTACAGCTCCCAATTAATGCCACTGAAATAGTATCCAAGTAATTTTTCTTTTTTACGTCTAGTGCCATCTTTGAAATTGGTCTAGCAAGATCTGGAGTATGCGGGCCTACGATATATGGTTCAAGGTTTGACAAATTAATTTCAATTACCTGATCAAAATACTTCAAAGGTTCTTCTACTATGCCCTGATCTTGGGTTAAAAGGTCGGAGTTTTTATTGGCTAAATCCGCGATACTGGAACGATTAGTAGATCTAAGGTACGTTTCCATTCGCTTATCGTATGGAAATATTGAAGTAGTAGCGCCAATTTCTGCCCCCATATTTGTGATGGTTGCTTTTCCTGTGCAACTAATTGATTCCGTGCCTGGTCCAAAATACTCTATTATTGCGTTCGTTCCGCCGGAAACAGTTAGTTTTGATACTACATAGAGAATTATGTCTTTCGGAGCAGTCCAACCAGAGAGTGAGCCAGTCAAAAATACACCGATCCTCTTGGGATATAAAAGCTCCCACGGTAAACCTGCCATCGTCTCAGCCGCATCGAGACCGCCAACACCCATGGCCATCATTCCCAAACCCCCGGCATTTGGAGTATGGGAATCCGTACCGATAAGAAGGCCTCCAGGAAATGCATAATTTTCTAGTATGACTTGGTGTATTATTCCGGCACCTGGTTTCCAAAAACCCATGCCGAATTTTCTCGAAGCAGACTCCAAAAAGATGTAAACTTCACTGTTTTCATTCATAGCAGCTGCTGTATCTGGTTGACTACCTATTCTAGCCTGTATAAGATGATCACAATGAACTGTTGTTGGAACGACAGTTTGTTTAAGGCCCGCGAGAATAAATTGTAAAATGGTCATTTGGCCAGTAACGTCTTGCAAGGCTACTCGATCTGGCCGTAGAAATACATAACTCTTGCCTGAAGTAGGTTCTGGCTGATCGGTGTCGACAAAATGCCCAAATAGGATTTTTTCAGAAAGCGTAAGGGGTCTATCTACAGTTCTTCTGAACTCGGATATTTTCGACCTTGACTTCTCATAGACCGCTGAAACCAATTCAGGTGTTGATTCTACTCTGTTCATAAATAGTCATCATTTTTTGTAATTGTGGAAATAATGATGAAAATTCTAATTAAAGTTATCCCAACCCATGATTAGAGTCTGGTTATTTTTGATGCTCCATTAATTATGTGATAAGGAATTATTGTTAAAAATGCACAGCAAGAGATCATCGTGATTCCCGTAGAGTCACTTTTTCCTGTCTCCTATATCTAGCTTCATAGAAGCTAGCTGTTTGCTTAGGTCAGCAAGGGGTATTCCCTCATCTGTGCAGATAGATTCAACTGCGGGTGGCTTTTGCTCATACTCTAAGATAGTTTCGACTATGCGTTGATGATATGTGGGTACAAATTCATTTTGATAAAAAATTCCTATAGGAATCCTGCTTCCCCATTCATTTGCTATCGATAATACTTGAGCCATCTTCTCAGGCGCCTCAGCGTTATCGTGTACAACACCATCATAACCATCGTCTTCTATTTTGTATATTCTAGGCATTTGATTACCAGACGATGGATCAAAATTATCTTGA
>Ga0114129_10004974_pt1 | contig 18726 bp, 16 predicted proteins | sample RhiMetdeltSRZDD1_FD_80071 | JGI IMG/M metagenome (GOLD analysis project Ga0114129, IMG submission 80071) | Populus rhizosphere microbial communities from Tennessee, USA - Rhizosphere MetaG P. deltoides SRZDD1 (version 2) (version 2) | ecosystem: Host-associated > Plants > Roots > Rhizosphere >...
CAGGAGGACACATCCCGCATGGCTGAGCTCACAATCGTCTTCAGGCTCCGGTTCGCAGTAGCGCTGACAGCGGCGATCTGCCTACTGCTCGTGGCGACCGCGTCGGACGTGAACGCCACCGGTGCCCGCGCCGAGTACATCGTCCAGATGGACAAGGGCACGAGCCCGGCAGCTGGCAAGCGGCTCGTCCGCAAGCTCGGCGGCCGCGTGACCTCGCCGACGCTGCGCGTGATCAACGGCTTCGGCGCAGCCCTCACCCGCAAGGCGGCTGCGCGCCTCCGGCACCACCGCGGCGTGAAGGCGATCTCTCGCAACCGCGCGATGGCGCAGAGCGCCGCCGATACGAGCGGCGGATACACCTGCCCGGTCACGGACGCCACGACGATCGCGGCGAAGCCGGCGCCGAGCGGCGGCCTCGACTACGACGTCCCGATCCTCAACGCCGTCAACCGTGTCGACCAGCCGTTCGTGCGCGCAATCCGCGCTGACGCCGCCTGGTCGCGCGCTACGGGGCGCGGCGTTGGCGTCGCGGTGATCGACACCGGCATCGCCGGCGACGTGCCGGACTTCCAGACGGCCCGCAACGGCTCGCGCGTGATCGCGTCGGCGGTGACGAACCCGTGCGCGCGTGACGCGAACGACCAGTACGGCCACGGCACGCACGTGGCGGGCCTGATCGCCGGGAACAGCCTCGTCTACCCGAGCGGGCACTGGGCGCATGGGAAGTACATGGGCGTCGCCCCGCGCGCGAATCTCGTCTCGGTCAAGGTTTCCGACGACGACGGCAACACGACCGTCCTCGACGTGATCTACGGGATCCAGTTCGCTGTGGACCACAAGGCCGCGTACGGGATCCGCGTCGTGAACCTGTCGCTGTCATCGACGGTTGCAGAGTCGTACCGGAGCGATCCGCTTGACGCAGCCGCCGAGAGCGCCTGGTTCGCCGGGCTGGTGGTCGTCACTGCCGCCGGCAACGAGGGCGCCGCCAACGACGGCGTGACGTTCGCTCCCGCAAACGACCCCTGGGTTATCACGGCCGGCGCGCTCGACGATCGCGGCACGTTCACGCGCCTCGACGACGTGCTCGCCTCGTGGTCGAGCCGCGGTCTGACGCAGGACGGCATCCGCAAGCCCGAGGTCCTCGCACCGGGCGCGCGCCTGGTTTCGACGCTCGCGCCGAACAGCGACTTCGCGCACCTCTGCCCTGAGTGCATCGTGGACAGCGGGCGCTACTTCCGCGCGGGCGGCACCTCGATGTCGGCGGCCGTCGTGTCCGGCGCGGCGGCGCTCCTGCTCGAGGAGCATCCGGACTGGACGCCGGGCCAGGTGAAGGGCGCTCTGGCCTCGAAGCTGGTCGACGTGCCGGGGGCGGGTGGCGTGATCGACGTGGCCGCCGCGCTCGACGCGAACTCGGCATTCTCGGTCGACCTGCCTCCGAACGAGCTGATCGACCCGGTCAGCGGGCAGATCGACTGGACCCGCGCGAGCTTCAGGCGTGCGAGCTTCCGCGACGCGAGCGGCTCGCCGCTGAGCGCCTCGTGGAGCCGGGCGAGCTTCCGCTGCGACTGCGGATTCACGAGCAGCGGCGAGGTCGATTCCACTCGGGCGAGCTTCCGGCGGGTCAGCTTCCGCAAGACGACCGACCTCGGGGGGTAGCCGGATGGAGGCGCTACGACGCGAGCTGGGTCTCGAGGCAAAGATCTGGATCCTCAGCGGCGCCATCGCCCTGGCCACGGTCGCTGCCTACCTCACGCTCGTCGAGCCGCTCGGCGCACCGCCGAGCGAACTGGACGTGCCGTGGTGGGTGGTGGCGGCAGGCTTCGCCGCGGCGGAGCGCTGGGTGGTGCACCTGCACTTCCGGCGCAGCACGCACTCCCTGTCGCTCGGCGAGCTGCCGCTCGTGGCCGGCCTGCTGTTCCTGCCGGCACATGAGCTAGTGCTCGCCGGCCTGGTGGGGGCGTCCGTGGCGCTCGCCTTCGACCGGGAGATCCCGACCTTCAAAGCGTTCTTCAACCTCGCTCAGTTCACGCTCGGCACCTGCGTGGCGCTGTTCATCGTCGAAGGTCTCGTGGCGGGTCGCGACCCGCTGGAGCCGGTCGTCTGGATAGCCGTCTTTGGCGCCGTCTCGGCCGCGACGCTCGTGGCGGACATCTGCGTCGGGACCGCGGTGACGATCGCCGAGGGCAGGCTCGAACCGCACCAGCGCATCGACATGCTGCTCACCAACTGGACGGTTGCCCTCAGCAACACCTGCCTCGCCCTCGCGGTCGCCGCGGTCGTGTCGGCCCGGCCCGAGGGCGGCCTGCTGCTGATCCCGCCGACCGTGCTGCTGATGGCGGCCTACCGCGCGTACGTCTCGGAGCGGCGCCGCAACTCCGAGCTGGAGTTCCTCTACGAGGCCACGCGCACGCTGTCGCGCTCGTCCGAGATCGTCCCCGAGCTCGAGGCTCTGCTTGCGCGGACGGCCTCCGCGTTCCGGGTCGACGCGGTGGACCTCGTCCTGTTCTCGGCGGAGCCGAACCGCTCGGCACGCTCGTCGCTCGCGCGCGACGGCAGCCGGCGCATGCTCGAGCCGCTCGACGAGCCCCTGGCGGAGAGCCTCCGCTGCCTCGCGGCGGGGCTCACGGCGCCGGTCGAGACCGAGCGCATCCACGACGCGGCGCAGCGCGAGTACTTCCGTAGCCGGGGCATGGAGAGCGGCGTCGTGGCGCCGCTTCACGGCGAGGCGGGCTGCGTCGGGCTGTTCGCCATCGCCGGACGCGAGAGCGTGGACCGCAGCTTCTCCGAGGAGGACATGCGGCTGCTCGAGACGCTCACCGGCAACGTGACGGTCGCGCTCCAGTACGACCGCCTCGAGCAGGCTGTGCGCCAGCTCGAGTCGCTCCAGCACGAGCTGGAGCGCAAGGCGCTCTACGACTCGCTCACCCAGCTGGCGAACCGCTCGCTGTTCCACAACCGCCTCGAGCACGCGCTCCAGACGCGCCGGCCGGGCGTATGCGTGCTGCTGCTCGACATCGACGAGTTCAAGGCCATCAACGACAGCCACGGCCACCACGCGGGCGACGAGCTGCTGAGGGCGGTGGCGGACCGCCTGCGCTCCTGCCTCCGCGAGGGGGACACGGCGGCGCGGCTCGGTGGCGACGAGTTCGCCCTGCTGCTCGACCGCGCGGGTGGCGAGCGGGAGGCGGTCGCCGTCGCGAGGCGGCTGCTGCACGACTTCGACAACCGCATCGACGTCGCGGGCGAGCGCGTGCGCGTGCACGTGAGCCTGGGCATCTCGGTGGGCTCGCCGGGCAAGGATTCTCCCGACGAGCTGTTGCGCAAGGCCGACGTGGCCCTCTACGAGGCCAAGCGGCGTGGCAAGAGCCAGTACCGGGTGTTCCATCCCTCGATGCGCGACGCGCTGCGCAAGCGCCGCACGCTCGCGTTCGAACTCGAGCGGGCCGTCTCGGACGAGGAGCTGACGGTCGTCTACCAGCCGGTCGTCAGGCTCGAGGATTGCCGCGCGGTGGCCCTGGAGGCGCTCGTGCGCTGGAACCACCCGGAGCGCGGCCTGGTCGCGCCCGTCGACTTCATCGCGTTCGCGGAGGAGACGGGGGCGGTCGTCGAGATCGGCGCCATCGTGCTCGAGCGCGTGGTGGAGAAGGCGGCGGAGCTGCGTATGCCGATCCACGTGAACGTCTGTGCGCCGGAGCTGATCGACCCGGGCTTCCTCGACCGCCTGGACGGGCTGGTCGAGCGCCACCAGCTGGCACCCGAGCTGCTCATCTTCGAGCTCACGGAGCGGGCCTTCGTCGGCGACGACCCGGTGCCGCTGGGCGTGCTCGAGGCGCTCCACCGGCGCGGGATGGGCGTGGCCGTGGACGACTTCGGCACCGGCTATTCCTCACTGGCCTACCTGTCGCGCCTCCCGGTCGACACGATGAAGATCCCGAAGCAGTTCATCGACGAGGTGACCGGCTCGCGCGAGCACCACGCACTCGCCCGCGCCGTGATCGAGCTCGGTGCCGCGCTCGACCTGAAGGTCGTGGCCGAGGGGATCGAGGCGCCCGACCAGATCGACGCGCTGCGGGCCTTCGGCTGCGAGTTCGGCCAGGGCTTCTACTACGGCATGCCCACCGACGCCGACCTGGCGCTGCGCCGCGTGGACCTGCTGCGCGAGAACCCGGGCCGGCCGGCGCTGCGCGCGGTCTGAACTGCAGGCACCCAAGGGGACCTATCGGGGTTCTCCGCGTATATCGCGGGGAACCCCGATAACACCGCCTAGTTCAGCCGCTCCACGATCATCGCCTGGCCCTGGCCGCCGGCCACGCACATCGTCTCCAGGCCGATCGTCTTGTCGTCGGTCTCGAGGCCGTTCAGGAGCGTGGTCATGATGCGGGCGCCGGTCATTCCGAACGGGTGGCCCAGCGCGATCGCCCCGCCGTGGGGGTTCATCTTGTCGAGCGGGATGTTGCACTCGGCCATGATCGGGATCACCTGGGCGGCGAAGGCCTCGTTCAGCTCGACGGTGTCCACGTCGTCGATCGACATGCCGGCGCGCTCCAGCACCTTCTTGATCGCCCAGATGGGCGCGACGCCCATGTACTCGGGCTCGTTCGCGGCCGTTGCGGACGCGATGATGCGTGCGCGCGGCTCGAGCCCGAGCTCCTTCGCCTTGGTGTCCGACATCACGAGCACGGCGGCGGCGCCGTCGTTGAGCGGGCAGGAGTTGCCGGCGGTGACCTTGCCGTCCTCCTTGAAGGCGGGGTCGAGCTGGGACAGCCTCTCGAGCGTCGAGTCGGCGCGCGGGCCGTCGTCCTTGGCGACGACGGTGCCGTCCGGCAGCGTCACCGGCACGATCTCGCGGTCGAAGTAGCCGCTCTCCTGCGACTGCACGGCGAGCTCCTGCGAGCGCTGCGCGTACTTGTCCATATCGGCACGGCTCACCTCGTAGCGCTCCGCCACGTTCTCCGCCGTCAGCCCCATCGTGATGTAGGCGTCCGGGTGGCCGTTGCCGCCCTGGAGCTTCTCGTTCTGGTCCTGCGGGCGCGCGCCCTCCACGGCCTCGTTGTAGCGCGAGACCCACTCCACGCCGGCCGCGATGTAGGCGTCGCCCTGGCGGGCGGCGATGGCGTTCGACGCCTGGCGGATCGTCTCGAGGCTCGACGCGCAGTAGCGCGACACTGTGGCGCCGTTCGTCTCCAGCGGCAGCCGCTCGGACAGCAACGCGATGATCCGGCCCATGTTGAAGCCCTGGAGCCCCTGGGGCAGGCCGACGCCGCAGTAGACCTCCTCGACCAGCGAGGGGTCGACGCCGGGGTTGCGCTCGAGGAGCGCGTCCACGATGAAGGCGCCCATCTCGTCGGGGCGCAGCTGGGCCAGCGAGCCCTTGAAGGCGCGGCCAATGGGTGTACGGACGGCATCGACGATCACAGGTTCGGGCATGGCCGGAACCCTACTCATGAGGTCCTCCCTCGCGCGCCAGCCCGCGGGCCCGCGGAGGGGAGCGCCAGGGAGACGCTCCCCCTCCGCGGGGGATCTAGCCCGTCCTCGGAACGAGAGCGAGGATCGCGTTGAGCGCCGAGGCCAGATTAGGCCGAGACGCGGTCTGCGGGTCGAGCAGGCCGGTGATCGCGCACAGCAGGTTGCCGAGCAGATTCCCTGGCCCCGGAACCGCGTCGATCCGCACGTTGATGCGATTGGTGCGAACGACGAGCCCGAGCAGGTCGAGATTGATCGGCCCGAGCACCAGGTCCAGGATCTCGCAGGCGTTCGGGATTGGGGGAAGCTGCGCTGCAGCGGCGCCCTTGGACACCGTCGCTGGCATCCTCACCCCACGCTTGGCCACCCGACGGTCGCCGAGGCGGCCGCGAAGTGTGCCGACGGCGAGCACGCGGCCATTCGAGGCCCTGAACCGGTCGATTGCGTAGGTGCCTCTGAACTGCTTGCCGCTCTTGGACTTGCCGGTGACCGGGACGACCTTGGTCAGGCCTGCCGGTTCCTGCGCTCCCGCCGTGGCTGGAGCGGCCGCCACGGCCGCGCATACGGCCATGGCTAGTAGAGCCATTCGGGCTCTCATGTTCGTCCTCCTTGATTCGAGTACCGGCACACACGCACGCGCTGCACCGAGGTGGAAGCAAGCCTGTTTCCGGGTCCGAGCCCTCGAAACCGTGCGATCTTCGAGCGCCATCACCGCGGTCTGCTCTCCCTAGGGGTGGAGGTCGAGCTCGAGCCGCCCGCACCCTCCCTGACGGTTACCTGGGCGGCATCCGGAGGGCGCCGTCCAGCCTGATCGTCTCGCCGTTCAGCATCGTGTTCTCGGCGATGTGGCAGGCGAGCCGTGCGTACTCCTCGGGCCGCCCGAGGCGCGGCGGGAAGGGCACCTGCGCGCCCAGCGCCGCGCGCGCCTCCTCCGGCAGGCCCGCGAGCAGCGGCGTGTCGAAGAGACCCGGTGCGATCGTGCAGACCCGGATGCCGAGCCGCGCGAGGTCGCGCGCCGCCGGCAGCGTCAGTCCGACCACCCCGCCCTTTGACGCCGAGTAGGCGGTCTGACCGATCTGGCCGTCGAACGCGGCGATCGAGGCTGTCATCACCACCGCGCCGCGCTCGCCTTCGGCGTCCGGCTCGTTGCCCGCCATCGCCGCCGCGGCGAGCCTGAGCACGTTGAAGGTGCCGATCAGGTTCACGCGCACGACCGCCTCGAAGGGCGCCAGCGCCGCCGGACCGTCCTTCTTCACGGTGCGCTCGGCCCAGCCGATCCCGGCGCAGGAGACCGCGAGCCGCAGCTTCCGGGCGCTCTCCACCGCGGCCCGCACCTGCGCCTCGTCGGTCACGTCGGCCTTGGCGAACGTCGCGCCGATCTCCTCCGCGAGCGCCGCGCCGCGCTCCTCGTTCAGGTCGGCGATGGTCACGCTCGCGCCGCGCGCGGCGAGCTCGCGCGCGGTGGCCTCCCCGAGGCCGGACGCTCCTCCCGCGACGAGCGCCCCTATGTCATTCAGCTCCAACTACTCGCTGACCCGCTCCACCAGGAACGAGATCCGCACGAGCGCGCGCCACTCGTCGAGGTTCTCTCCGCGCAGCCCCGTGGAGACCACGTCGACCGCCTTGATGTTGCGAAGCGACTGGCGGGCGTCTTCGAGCGCCGCCTTCACGGCACCGTCCGAGCTATCGGGCGAGCTTCCGACGACCTCGATGATCTTTGTGACAGCCACGGGGCTCCTTTGTTCGGGGTTGTGCGCAGCCTATCTCGGCATGTAGCTTCCGGGTCATGGAGGCCGGCGCCGAGGAGCGCAGCGGCTACCTCGATTTCTCGAAGGTGTCGCCGGGGGAGTTGATGGGGATGGGCGCTGCCCTCGTCCTGCTGGCATCGCTGTGGCTGCCCTGGTTCACGACCAGCTCGGACAACCCGAACTCGAAGCTGCCCGGCGGCGTGAGCGGCGGCGACAGCGCGAACGCCTGGCAGGTCTTCTCGACGCTCGACTGGCTGCTCGTGTCCGCCTGCCTCGCCCCGTTCATCCTCACCTGGATCATCGCCCGCGGGCACGCGCTCACCTGGAAGCCCGGCGAGGTCACGATGATCGTGGGGATCGTGGCGTTCATGCTGATCCTCTGCAACGGGATCATCCTCGGGCGCCCAGGCGACAGCGTGGACATCGGCCTCGGCATCGGCTACTTCGTGGCCCTGCTGGCGTCGCTCGGCCTGCTGGCGGCCGGCTACCTGCGCCAGGCCGTGTACGAGACCGCCCGCAAGCCGCCGGGCGTCATATAGCGTCCGGCGCCATGGACGCGGCGCCCAAGCCGGACCGCAACCTCGCGATGGAACTGGTGCGCACGACCGAGTACGCCGCGCTCGCCTGCGCGCGCTGGATCGGGCGCGGCGACAAGGAGGGGGCCGACGGCGCGGCGGTGGACGCCATGCGGCTGCTGCTCGACACGGTGTCGATGGACGGCGTGGTCGTGATCGGCGAGGGGGAGAAGGACGAGGCGCCGATGCTCTACAACGGCGAGCACATCGGCGACGGCTCGCCCCCGCAGGTGGACATCGCGGTCGACCCGCTCGAGGGGACGGAGCTGTGCGCCAAGGGGCTCCCAAACGCGATCGCGACGATCGCCCTCTCGGAGCGCGGCACGATGTTCGACCCAGGCCCGTGCGTGTACATGCTCAAGATGGCCAGCTCGCGCGAGCTGGCGCACCTGCTCGATCTCGACCGCCCGCTCGGCGAGACGCTCGAGCTGATGGCGAAGGAGAAGGGGGTGCCCGTCGGCGACCTGGTCGTGATCATGCTCGACCGCGATCGCCACGAGGAGTACATGCGCGAGATCCGCGAGGTGGGCGCTCGCATCCGGCTGATTCCGCACGGCGACGTGTCCGCGGCGCTGGCGGCCGTGGCCCAGGACTCGCCGGTCGACATCCTGTTCGGAATCGGCGGGACGCCCGAGGGAGTGCTGGCCGCGGCCGCGATCCAGTGCACCGGTGGTCAGATCCTCGGCCGGCTCTGGCCTCGCTCAGACGAGGAGCGCTCGGCGGCGCTCGACGCTGGCTACGACCTGGACGAGGTGCTCGACAAGGATCGCCTGGTGTCGGGCAACGATGTCTTCTTCGCCGCTACGGGCGTGACCGACGGCGAGACTCTGGACGGGGTGCACTACATCGGTCGGGAGGGAGCCACCACCGAGTCGCTCTCGATGCGCTCCCGCTCCGGCACCGTGCGCCGCATCAACGCGCGCCACGACCGCGCGAAGCTGCGCGAGATCACCGGCGAGCGGCTGGGGTGATCGCCGCCTCCGCGGCGGCGCGCAGCGCGCCGACGCGCGATGGCTCGAGCTCGAGGTTCGCCAGCGAGCGCAGGAACGCGTGGGTCACGATCACGTGGATGCGCAGCTGCGTCTGTTCGTAGATCCAGCGGCCGAAGCGGCTGGCGAGCGTGGGGTAGAAGTTCACGACCGCGGACGACACGAGCACCGTCACCTCGCCGGCGTCGTGCGAGACCGGCTCGCGGCGCACGGCGAGCCGCAGGAACCCGCGTCCCCTGCCGCGCTTCGTGACCAGGACGCCGCGGTCGATCGGCCAGTTGACCGTGCCACCCTCGGAGTCGATCTCGTACTCCGGCCTTCGGAAGCGCAGCAGCACGAACGGGCGGCACAGGAAGACGACCTCGCGCGAGTCCTCGTTGTAGAGCACCCGGATCAGCCCCAGCGAGAAGCGCGAGAGAAAGCTCCAGTAGGTGCGCGCCAGCCGCTCGAGGTACTCGGGCGACCAGATCTGCTCGAGCTCCTCGCGCGGCAGCGTGACCTCGGCCACCTGCCGGCTCCCGACCGCGCCGTCATCCGAGTAGCCGGACTGCGGCACGTGGACGATCACCACGCGCGCACGCGCGCGGCGGTGGCGATCGAGCAGGCGGCGCGGGTCGCGCGGCCTCACAGCAGCTCGACCTCCACGCGTTCCCCGGCGGCCAGCTCGCCGTCGCCCGGCGCGATCAGCGCGAGGGCGTCCGCGCCCAGCATCGAGGTGAGCATGTGCGAGCCCTGCTCGCCGGTGGTCTCCGCCACGAGGCCCTCGTCGGTGTGCCGCAGTCGCACCCGCACCGCCTCCTCCCGGCGCTCGTTGCGGGCCACGGGGTGGGCGAGCGTCGCGGAGGCGCGCGGGGCGTCGGGCGCCGCGCCCTGAAGTGCGGCGAGCGCAGGCCGTGCGAAGAGCTGGAAGGTGACCATCGCCGATACGGGGTTCCCGGGCAGGCCGAAGGCGAGCGTACCGTCGCGGGTGCCGAACCAGGTCGGCTTCCCCGGCCGGAGGCGCACGCCCCAGAAGTGCTCCTCGACCCCGAGGTCGCGCAGCGCGTCCTTCACGTGGTCGTGCGGGCCGACCGAGACGCCGCCCGACACGATCACCACGTCGGCCGCCTCGAGCGCCTCGCGAATCGCGTCGCGCGTGCCCTCGGGTGTGTCGGGGACCGTGCCGCGGCGCGCCAGCTCCGCGCCCGCACGCTCGACCTGGGCGCTGAGCGCGAAGCCGTTCGAGCCGTAGATCGCGCCTGCCGCCAGCGGCTCGCCCGGCGGAGTGAGCTCGTCGCCGGTGGCGAGGACCGCCACGCGCGGGCGCAGCGCGCATCGGAGCGACGCGCGGCCGACCGACGCGGCAACCCCGAGCTCCGCGGGGCCGAGCACGGTGCCGGGGTGGAGCACCACGTCTCCGGCCCGGATGTCCTCACCCGCCCGGCGGATGTTGGCGCCCGCCTCGGTGGCCGGCACGCGGACGCGCGCGGGAGCGCCGGACGGGCCGGCGGCATCGTCCGTTCGCTCCACCGGCACGACCGCGTCCGCGCCCTCGGGCAGCGCCGCGCCGGTCGAGATCCGCACGGCCGCGCCCGGGCGCACGGCCTCGGATGCGGGGTGCCCGGCACGCGCCTCGCCGATCAGCTCGAGCTCCGCCTCGGGCCCGGCGACCAGCGCGAACCCGTCCATTCCCGAGCTGTCGAAGGGCGGCACGTCGATCGCGCTGGCGACGTCCTCGGCGAGCGCTCGGCCGAGCGCGACGTCGAGCGGCACGTCCTCGTCCCCAAGCCGGGTGACGGCCTCCAGGACCCTCCGGCGCGCCTCGGCGATCGAGATCAGGTCGGTCACGCAGGCAATCTTCTCCCAAATTCGGCCCCCGTCCGCCGTTTGCGGGGGTACGATCGAGCGCAGATGACACCCGTCCGGGGACCCCTCGCGCGCCTCGACCGGTCGCGGGATGAGCTGGCGAAGGCCTGGCTCGTCCGTCTGATCGAGCGCGCATCGCTCGACGAGATCCGCGAGCTGCCCACCGAGCGCATCGCTCGGGAGCTGCCCGAGCTGATCGGCGACCTCGTCCGCGAGGCCGCGGAGGGGGACGGCGATCCGTACAGCCTGCCGAAGGACCAGGCCGAGCGGGCCGCCTCGCTGGCGACCATGCGCGGCGGCGGGCGCGAGGTCCAGGCGGCCGACGTGGCGCGCGACGTGGCCGCGCTCCAGAGCGTGCTGGTCCGGGCGCTGCGAGAGGAGATCGGGGAGACCGACCCCGCGCGCTTCGCCGAGGCGGTCGAGCAGCTCGTCGAGGCCAGCGCCGGGATCCAGGCCGCGGCGATGGAGGCGCACGTGCAGACGCGCTCGCGCGAGCTCGAGTCGCAGGCGAACACCGACCCGCTCACGGGGCTCGGCAACCTGCGCGCGCTTCAGCGCAACCTGAGCACGCTCCTCGACGTCCACAAGCGCTACCGCCACCCGTTCGGCCTGCTGCTGATGGACATCGACGGGCTCAAGCGGATCAACGACTCGCACGGCCACCAGGCCGGCGACCGCGTCCTGATGCAGGTGGCGATGTCGCTGCGCCGCTCGATCCGTACCGTGGACACGGCTGCCCGGATCGGCGGCGACGAGTTCTGCGTCCTGCTTCCCGAGCAGGACCTGAAGAGCGCGGCAAAGCTGGCGGCCCGCCTCGCGACGGCGGTCGAGGAGGAGGTGGCCACGCCGGACGACCCGCCGGTCACGATCTCGATCGGCGTGGCCGCGGCGCCCGAGCACGGCGACGAGGCCGAAGCGCTGGTCGACACGGCCGACCGGGCCATGTACCGGGCCAAGGCCGCGGGCGAGGGCATCGCTCTCGGCGATCCGCCCGGAACCCAGGGCGTGACCGCCGAGGAGGCCACGACCTAGGCGCTGAGCAGCGCCCGCGTCGATTCGGCGATGTGGGGGCGGAGCACCTCTGCCCCCACCTGCTCGAGCCGGCGCACCAGCTCCAGGTGGTCGTCAGCGATGCGCTCGAGCGTCCAGGAGGGCGGCAGCTGGAGCACGAACAGGCGCAGCTCCGCGCCCGCCTGCTCGTGAGCGGAGGCGAGCCGCGGGCTGTCGGCGGCGAGCACGATCTCGTGGTGGAGCGCCTCGTGGGCCTCGGCCACCGCGCCCCAGGACGGCCGGTTGCCGCGGCAAAGCTCCGCCAGGCGCTCGGCGCGCCGGTGAACGCTCGCGGGGAGCGAGCCGCCACCTCGCTCGAGCGCCATACGCGCGCCCTCGAGCTCGAGCGCCATGCGCAGGTCCGAGAGCCCGCGCACGTCCTCGGGCGACAGGCTCTTCACGCGCGCGCCGCGGTTCGGCTCGATCTGCACGATGCCCTCTCCCTGGAGCGTGCGCAGCGCGGAGCGCAGCGAGTGTCGCGCCACGTCGTACTCGCCGCTCAGCGCCTCCTCGCGCAGCGGCGTGCCCGGCTGCAGGTCCCCGTCGAGGATGCGTCTGCGAAGCGTCTCGGTGAGCGCGTCGACGGTCGTCAGCGCCCGAGCGCGGCGGGGTGCGCTCACGCGCTACTCGATCAGGCCGTGGCGGATGCCGATGGCGACGGCCTGGGTGCGAGTTGAGGCCTCGAGCTTCGCCAGGATGCGCTTGGTGTGCGTGCGCACCGTCTCGGTCGACAGGCCGAGCTTCTGCGCGACCGCGTCGGTCTGCATGCCGTCGGCGAGCATCTGGAGGATCTCGCGCTGGCGTGCGCTGAGCGTGCGGTCGCCCTCGTCGAGCACGATGCTCGAGGACAGCCCCGGGTCGACGTAGAACTCGCCGGTGCGCGCCGCCTCGATCGCGCGGACCAGGTCCTCCGACGGGGAGTCCTTGCGGACGTAGCCCTTCACTCCCGCCTTCAGCGCCTCACTCAGCAGCCGGGCGCCGCCGTCGGAGGTGAAGATCACGATCGGTGCCTTCACCTGGCTCTGGAGCTGGCCGACGATCTCGCCCACGTCGACGCCCGCGCGCCAGGGGTCGATGATCACGACGTCGGGCTTCCCGTCCTTCGCGGCGTCGCCCACCTGCTCGATCGACTCGGCGTCGGTGATGTCGACGTCGTCGAACGCCTGCTCTAGGACCGCACGGACCCCCGCGCGTACCACCGGATGGTCGTCGACGATCAGGCAGCGAGGCGTGTGCTTCGCGCCGGGGGCCATTGGGGGCAATATACCTCGAATTGCCCCGGCGTCCCCAAAGCGGAGTCCCCGCCGCGGGCGTCCCCAATGCGGGGACGTCGGCGCTGGACGGGCTGCCGCGCTACGGGCGAGGCAGCCGGCGCAGGATCTCCTGCGTCACGGCACCGGCCACGCGGACGCCGGTGGCGGCGACCGTAGCCGCCCCTCGCACGACGCTCGTCACGGGGTCGCCGGATGGCTGTGGCCGCGGCGGATCGGCTGGCTGGCGCCGCTCGGCACCGGCGCGCGCGCCGGCTCCCGCAGCGGCGCGGCCGGGCTTGGCCGTCGCCGCGGGCTTCGCTCGTGAGCGCGGCGTCGAGCCGGGCGCCGCCTTTGCGGCGGGCTTGCCGCCGGCCTCCGCCTTCGCAGCGGCCCTGCTCGCCGTCTTGCCCGGCCTATCAGCGGAAGCTCGCTTCTCGCTCCGCGTTCCCGGCCGCGAGTTCGGCAGCTTTCCGAGCACTCCTTCGTCGTCCGCCATGGCCGGGGATTCTAGTCCTGCGCCTCCTGGGTACATGGGAGCAGTAACCCGAGCCGATACAGTCGTGGGAGGAATCAACTGGTTGACTGGCTAGTCAGCGGAAATTCCGCTTCAGGCCGCTTGACTTCACTATCTGTAGCGTTAGTGTGTACATCGATGGTTTGAATGGGCCCGGCGCCCTCGCGCTGGGCCCTGCGCGCCGCAAGGAAAAGGATGTCTGTAGCCGATCTGCAAGAGCTTGAGGAGGTAAAGCTCCTCGTAGTCAAGGGCCAGGCGACCGGTGTGCTGACCTATGCCGAGGTCGCCACCGCGCTCGCCGAGGTCGAGCTCGACGAGGGCGACATCGAGGAGCTCCACGGCTACTTCGAGAAGTCAGAGATCGAGCTGGTCGAGGACGATCCGACCCACTCCGCGCCCGAGGTGGAGCGCGCCGTCGACCGCCGCAGCCGGCGCAAGAAGGCGACGATCGACCTCAAGCCGGACATGACGACCGACTCCCTTCAGCTGTTCCTGAAGGACATCGGCAAGGTCCGGCTCCTCACGGCCCAGGAGGAGGTCGACCTCGCCAAGCGCATCGAGCGCGGCGACCTCGACGCGAAGCAGAAGATGGTCGAGTCGAACCTGCGCCTGGTCGTCTCGATCGCCAAGAACTACCGCAACCAGGGCCTGCCCTTCCTCGACCTGATCCAGGAGGGCACGCTCGGGCTGGTCCGCGCCGCGGAGAAGTTCGACTACCGCAAGGGCTTCAAGTTCTCCACGTATGCGACCTGGTGGATCCGCCAGGCGATCGCTCGCGCGCTGGCAGACAAGGCGCGCACGATCCGCATCCCCGTGCACGTCGTCGAGAAGCTCAACAAGATCGGTCGCGCCGAGCGCAAGCTCGTCACGGAGCTCGGCCGCGAGCCCACCCCGGAGGAGATCGCCGAGCACACCGGCATCGAGCCCGAGGAGGTCGAGTCGATCAAGCGCTCCGCGCAGGCACCGGTCTCGCTCGAGAAGCCGGTCGGCGACGAGGAGGAGTCGGAGTTCGGCCAGTTCATCGCCGACGAGCGCGCCGAGTCTCCGTACGAGCGGGCGGCTGAGATCCTCACCAAGGAGGCGCTCCGCGAGGCCCTCGAGAACCTCTCCTACCGCGAGCGCCGAGTGCTCGAGCTGCGCTACGGGCTCGGCGGCGAGCACCCCCGCACGCTCGACGAGGTGGGCCGCACGTTCAACGTCACGCGCGAGCGCATCCGCCAGATCGAGAACCAGTCGCTGAAGAAGCTGCAGTCACTCGCTGAAGCGCAGAAGCTGCGCGACGTCGCCTAGCCCCCACGCTTACAGCAGCTGTGAGGGCGGTGGCGGGGTCGAAAACCCCGATCTCGACCCGTTCGCGGAGGGGGATGGGCACCTTGTCGACCTTGGCGGACGCCAAGCCGCCAATCCCCTGCGGCGCAGGCGTCGAGACCTAGCTTTTCGACCCGACCCCCTCAATGCTGTCTTTTCCGAGTTGCGCAGCGCCTGGAGGGCCGAAAAGGCTCGTCCAATACGCGCCCCAGCCCTCAAGGAGCGGGCCGGATGGCCGATGGACAAACCATGTTCGACGTCGACGCTGCCCTGATGACCGTTATCGAGACGGAGAGCTCCGACCTCCATCTCAAGGTCCCCTCCCAGCCCATGGTCCGCCGCTACGGCAAGCTCGTCCCAATCGAGGGCTCCGAGCCGCTGCGTCCGGAGGACACCGAGGCCACCCTCTTCCACATGCTCACGGACGAGGCCAAGCTCGAGGCGTTCCGCACCGAGCGCGAGGTGGACTTCTCCTACTCCGTGCCCGGCGTGGCGCGCTTCCGCGTGAACGCCTTCGTTCAGCGTGGGTCGGTTTCGCTCGTCTGCCGCGCGATTCCGTTCGAGATCAAGACCGCCAGCGAGCTGATGCTCCCGCCGGTGATCGACGAGATCGCTGACGAGGAGCGTGGGCTGATCCTGCTCACCGGCACGACCGGCTCGGGTAAGTCGACGACGCTCGCGGCGATGATCGACCACATCAACACGAGCTACGCGAAGCACATCGTCACGATCGAGGACCCGGTCGAGTTCCTGCACCGCGACAAGACGTCGATCATCAACCAGCGCGAGGTCGGCGAGGACACCGCCTCGTTCGCGCGCGCCCTGCGCCGCGTGCTGCGTCAGGACCCGGACGTGATCCTGGTCGGCGAGATGCGCGACGAGGAGACGGTGCGCACCGCCCTTTCGGCCGCGGAGACCGGCCACCTCGTGCTCTCGACCATCCACACGGTCGACGCCGCGGAGTCGGTGAACCGCATCATCGACTTCTTCCCGCAGTCCGAGCAGCGCCAGGCCCGCGCCATGCTGGCCGGCACGCTCAAGGCGGTCATCTCGCAGCGGCTCGTGCCGACGCCGGACCGCAACGGCCGCGTGGCCACGTGCGAGATCCTGCGCATGACCGGCCGCGTCCGCGACATGATCATGAACCCCGAGGAGACCGGAAGGCTCCCCGAGGTGATCGTCGAGGGCGCCTACTACGGCATGCAGAGCTTCGACCAGGCGCTGCTCTACCACGTGCAGCAGGGGCGGGTCGCGATGGAGGACGCCCTCAAGGCGGCCACCCATCCGCACGACTTCAAGCTGCTCGTGTCCTCGGACGGCCTGCGCAGCACCTCGGTCGAGTCGGTGATTGCGCCCGACGAGTCCGAGGAGCCGGACGCTCCGGCGGCGAACGGCGCACAGCCGAGCGTCAACAGCGCGCCCGGCGCTTAAGCTGTCGGCCTCCCCCCGTTCCAGATCGAAGGAGGCCAGGTGCAGAGCACCCTTGGCGAGTTTCAGGAAACGCAGTCGGAGCAGCCGTTCGCACTTCAGAACTCGAAGCTGCTCAAGGTGAGCCTCGACCAGGTGACGATCCAGGCGAAGGCCGGGTCGATGGTCGCCTACCAGGGCGACGTGTCCTTCGAGCACGCAGGCTCCGGCGGGCTCAGCCGCATGATGAAGAAGGCCGTGTCGGGCGAGGGCACCACCCTGATGAAGATGTCCGGCACCGGCGAGGTCTTCCTCGCGGACACCGCCCAGGAGATCCACCTCCTCTACCTCGAGAACGACGCCATCACGGTGAACGGGGCGAACCTGCTGGCGTTCGACTCCGGCATCGATTGGGACATCAAGAAAGTGGAGGGCGTGTCCGGCTTCATGGGCGGCGGCCTCTTCAACACCGCGCTTCAGGGGACCGGCTGGGTGGCGATCCTCTCCGACGGGCCGCCCGTGCTTCTGAACACGGGCGAGGCGCCGACGTTCGCGGACCCCGCGGCGGCGATCACCTGGGCATCCAGCGTCCAGACGGGCATCAAGACCGACATCAAGCTGAAGAACTTCATCGGCCGCGGCTCCGGCGAGTCGGTGCAGATGTCGTTCTCCGGCCAGGGCTGGGTGCTGGTGCAGCCGAGCGAGGGCCGCGTGCAGGCCGCGACCGCCGGCGGCGGCGGTGGCGGCGGGCTTCTGAGCAACCTTTCAGGCTGAGGGAGAGCGGCCGGTGGCGGCGCCTCAGCCGCCGCCGGCATTACTTCAGTTCCTGAAGTCTTGCGGTAGACTCGCGTCTATGGCCGATCCCACCTGCCCGGTCTGCGCCACCGCGGACATCATCTGTGGCAAGTGGACCATCCTTGTGATCCGCGACCTTGCCGAGGGCCGCAGCCGCTTCTGCGAGCTCGAGCGCTCGCTCGCGGGAATCAGCCCGAGGACGCTGTCGTTGCGCCTGCGGGCCCTCGAGGAGCAGGGCATCGTAGAGCGGCACACCTACCCCGAGGTGCCACCGCGCGTGGAGTACTCGCTCACGCCGAAGGGCATGGCGATCGTGCCGCTGATCGAGGACATGCGCCGCTACGGGCGCGAGTGGCTCGGCGTGGACGACTGCGCGGTCACACCGGCCTCCGGGCGCGAGCCCGTCGCGGCTTAGCGCCCGCCGCCCGGCAGGACACTCCCGTGCCGCGCCGAAATCGCGCTGCATGCGTAACCGTGCTCTCCATGAAGCGCTGCGGAACTTCGCGCTGGAGGCCGCGGCGCTGCTCACCGACGACCTGAAGGCGGGCGCCGAGGTCGAGTTCGACGTCGTCGACGAGGGCGGCGGCCGCGGCCCGGCCCTCTACCGCTACGAGCCGCGCACCGGCGCGTTCCTCTCCGAGCGCTGGCCGCGCCTGCGCGAGCTGCCCGCCTGCGCGCAGGCGTGCCACGAGCTCGGCGCCGGCGCGTCCGCCTGGCTGCGCGTGAACGGCCTGCGCGGAGAGCAGGCCGAGCCGGCGCTTCAGGCGATGCTCGAGCGCCTGTACGAGGACGCCACCAGCTTCGGCTTCCCCGAGGAGCGTTTCGAGCGCGTGTACCGCGAGGTGGAGGTCACGCTCTACCGCGACGCCGTGCGCGCACGCGTGGTTGCCCCGCTGCGGGGCGCCTGGATGGAGGCGGAGCGGATTGAGCTGGGCGACGGCCTGTCGCTCGTGCGTGGGGACCGGTTCGAGGGTCCGCACGAGAGCTCCGAGCTCCTCTGCGTGGTGGAGCGAGACGTCCCCGCGGACGACCCGATCCCAACCGAGGAGGCCGCCGACCGCTTCGCCGCGGTGGTCACCGCAATGCGGTTGTGGGCGCCGGGGGGCGTGATCCTCGGGGCGCCGGGCTGGCGTCAGACGGACCAGGGCCGCTGGCAGCCGCTCCCGCTCGGCACGGGCGCGACCCCGCGCGGTGGCGAGTGGATGCTCGCGGCTGAGGAGGAGCAGGCGTTCCGCGAGTTCTTCGCGGCCATCGACGGCGCTCGCCCCGGCGAGATGGTCGCCTGGGCGCTCGATCGCTTCGAGATGGGCTGCGAGCGCAGGATGGAGGCCCAGGCGCTGTCCGACTACCTGCTCGCGCTGCGCGCGCTGCTGGACGCGACGAGCCAGGCGGGTGAGGCGAGCATGTCGCTGCGGCTGGCGGCCCTCTGCGCCGAGGAGCACGCGCGCCGAGACGTGCAGCATCGCCTCGAGGCGGCGCTGGCGCTCGAGCGCTTCGTCATGGGCGGCGCCACCGGCGTGCGGGTCGACACGGAGTCGCCCCGCGAGCTGGTGGCCGAGGCGGAGGGTCACCTCCGCGCCCTGCTGCGCGACGTGCTCTGCGGCTACCTGGACGCCGACCTGAAGGGCGTGGCCGACGACATCCTGGTCGAGTCCGGCCCGGAGCCGTTCATGGATGCCGAGCCACACGAGATCGAGGCGCGCGACATGCGCAGGGAGCCGCGCTTCGAGCGCGAGCCGGAGCCCGCTCACGCGGCGCAGCCCTACCTGGACTTCGGGC
>Ga0114129_10004975_pt1 | contig 18726 bp, 19 predicted proteins | sample RhiMetdeltSRZDD1_FD_80071 | JGI IMG/M metagenome (GOLD analysis project Ga0114129, IMG submission 80071) | Populus rhizosphere microbial communities from Tennessee, USA - Rhizosphere MetaG P. deltoides SRZDD1 (version 2) (version 2) | ecosystem: Host-associated > Plants > Roots > Rhizosphere >...
GACAGTTCGCGGCGCTGGGCGTCAAGGTCGACCCGGCGGTCTCGCGGCAGCTCGTTGAACTGGTGGGCGACAACCTCGAGGAGCTCGCCACCGAGGTCGAAAAGCTCGTCGCGTGGGCGAACGGTGAGGCGATCGGCGAGCACGAGGTCGAGCTTCTGGTCGCGCCGCGAGGCGAGGTGCCGCCGTTCGCGATGACCGACGCGTGGGGCCGCCGAGACGTCGCCGGCGTGCTCGCGGCGAGCGAGCGCCTCCTTGCCCGAACGCCGGGAACGCCGCGCGACGCGCTGCCGCGAATCGTCGGGCTCCTGACCAGCCACGTCGAGCGCGTCGCCGAATGTCGCTCGATGGCCGAGGTGGGCTTGACGCCCCGCGATGCCGCCGAACGTTTGAAGAAGAACCGCTTCTACGTCGAGAAGCTCTTCCAGCAGGCTGAGAACTTCACGGCCGACGAGCTCCAGGGCGCGATCGTCCGGCTGGCGCAGCTCGACCTCGCGCTCAAGGGCGGTAGCCGGCTACCCGGCGAGCTCGAGTTCAGCCGCACGCTCGTCGACTTGACCGCCCGGCGCGAGCCGGTGGCCGCCAAGAGCGCCTGACCCTTTTCGGCCTGCGGGTCCTTAGTTGCCGCTCAGCAGCCGAGCGGCCTGCGACTTCTTGCGCGCTGCGGTGTTCCGGTGCAAGGCGCGGTTCGAAGCAGCCTTGTCGATCGCCTGCACGAGCTCGCGGTATTCGGCCGCGGCACGTTGTTCGTCCCCCTCGTCGATCGCGCTCCGGAGCCGCTTCGTCAGCGTCTTGACCGTGGAGCGGTAGCGAAGATTCTGGAGCCGCTGACGGCTCGAGATCTCGACGCGCTTCTTCTGCTGCTTGATGTTCGGCATGACGTAAAAACGCCCGCTCTGCGGGCTGCGCCAGCGTAGCAAAGGCCCTGCGACGCTCAATGCCGCCGAGCCGGTCGCCGGGAAGAACCGCCGGGAAGTAAGCGAGGCCCGCGCCGAGCGAATCGTCACGCGTTCGTCCCGCCGATGTCACGGAACGGCGCGAACTTGGCGGGTAGGCTGGAGCGCAGAGGGAGGAGGGAAGAGCCCCACCCAAGGGTGGGGGTGTGCGCCCAGCAGGCGGAGCGGCAAGCCCCGCTCGCCGCCGGGCCCCTGACGCGGGCACGGCGGACCCCGTTCCTATACTCGCCACGTGGACGGGCGAGATGCGGGCCGCCGGCTGGCGTGGTCGACGGCGATCTTCTCGCTCGCAACCGGCCTCTCACGCATCCTCGGGCTCGTCCGCGAGATCGTCGCCGCCTACTACTTCGGCGCCCGCGGGCGGATCAACGCGTTCACGGTCGCGTTCCAGGTACCGAACCTCGTCCGCGCGCTGCTCGCCGACGCGGCCATCTCCTCCGCGTTCGTTCCGGTCTTCAGCGAGTTGCTCGAGAAGGGCGAGCGCAAGCGCGCCTGGCGGGTCGCGTCGAGCCTCTTTTGGCTGATCCTCCTCGGCCTCGGCGGCCTGACCGCGCTCTGTATCGTCGTCGCCCCCTGGCTGATCACCCCGTTCGGGAATCCCGGCGGTGACAAGGATCTCGCAGTCGGGCTCGCCCGCGTGCTCTTTCCAATCGTCGTCCTGCTCGGCCTCTCCGGCGTCGTCGTCGGGATCCTGAACAGTTACGAGGAGTTCGCGATTCCGGCGCTGACCCCGGTGTTCTGGAACCTCGCGATCATCGTCGGTCTGGTTCTCGGCGTCCCGCGCGCCGAGACGATCGACGCGAAGCTCTACGTCTACGCGATCGCGATCGTGATCGCGACGCTCATCCAGTTCCTGCTGCCGCTGCCGTGGCTGCGCGGTCGCGACGGGCGCCTCCAGCTCGTGATCGACTGGCACGACCCCGCGGTCAGGCAGGTCTTCGTGCTGATGCTCCCGGTCACGCTCGGGCTCGGCCTGATCAACTTCAACGCCGTCGTCGACTCCATCTTCGCGTCGCGACTGATCGATCCCGAGCTCGCCCCGACGGCGATCGACCGCGCTTTCCGCATTTACATGCTCCCGCAGGGAATGTTCTCCGTGGCCGTCGCAACCGTGCTCTTCCCGTTGATGTCGCGCCAGGCCGCGCGCGGCGATGTGGGCGGCTTTCGCTCCACGGTCGGGCTCGGTCTACGGCAGATCGCCTTCCTGCTCATCCCGGCCAGCGCGTTCGTCGCCGTGCTCGCCGAGCCGATCGTGCGTCTCATCTACCAGCGCGGCCACTTCGCCCCCGGCCAGACGCCCGTCGTCGCAGGGGCGCTCGCCGCGTTCTCGCTCGGACTGACCTTCAACGGCGCGATGCTGATGCTGAACAGGGCGTTCTTCAGCCTCCAGTCGCCCTGGATCCCGACGGCGATCGCCCTTGCCGACCTCGGCCTGAACGCGGCGCTCGACGCGGCCTTCTACCACCTCGGCACGTGGGGGATTCCACTCTCGACTTCCCTCGTGAACATCGCAGGGACGGCGCTGCTGCTCGTTCTCTTGCGACGCAGGCTGCAACGGATCGATTTCGCGCGCACCGCCGAGGCGACGGTACGGATCGTCGCGGCCGCCGCAGTGCTCGCGGCGGTCTCGTACGGAGTCTGGCGCGGGCTCGACGCCGCCCTCGGCCGAGCGCTCTGGGCGCAGCTCGTCTCGGTTGGAGCGGCGCTCGCCGCCGGCACCGCCGCCTATCTCGTTTCGTGCCGTTTGCTGGGAGTTCGTGAGCTGAACGCGTTGCTAGCCTTGCGCGAGCGCCTCCCGCGGCGCTAATTGCGCATGGACCTGGCCAAGATCCGCAACTTCTCGATCATCGCCCACATCGACCACGGCAAGTCGACGTTGGCCGACCGCGTCCTCGAGCTGACCAAAACGGTCTCCGGTCGCGAGATGCGGGCGCAGGTTCTCGACACGATGGAGCTCGAGCGCGAGCGCGGGATCACGATCAAGGCCCAGGCCGTGCGCGTCACCTGGAAAGGCCACGAGCTGAATCTGATCGACACCCCCGGGCATGTCGACTTCACCTACGAGGTCTCGCGCTCGCTCCAGGCCTGCGAGGGCGCGGTGCTCGTCGTCGACGCCGCGCAGGGAGTGGAGGCGCAGACCGTCGCGAACGCGTACCTCGCGATCGAAAACGACCTCGAGATCGTCCCGGTCGTCAACAAGATCGACCTCCCGCAGGCCGACCCGAACGAGGCGGCGAAGGAGATCGCGGAGCTCGTCGGCGGGGAGCCGGACGACGTCCTGCACATCTCGGCGAAGACCGGCGAGGGCGTCGCCGCCGTGCTCGATGCGATCGTCGAGCGAATCCCAGCGCCGACGGGTGATCCCGCGGCGCCGGCACGGGCGCTCGTCTTCGACTCCTCGTACGACCAGTACCGCGGCGTCGTCGCCTTCGTGCGGGTCGTCGACGGCTCCTTCGCGGCCCGCGAGCCCGTCCGCGCCATGGCGCAGGGAACCCGCTTCGAGGCCGAGGAGGTCGGCTTCTTCGCGCCGACGATGCGCGCCGCGGAGACGCTCGGCGCGGGCGAGGTCGGCTACGTGATCACTGGGCTCAAGGACGTCAGCCGCCTGCGCGTCGGCGACACGCTGACGTCGGAGCGGCGCCCCGCTTCTGAACCGCTCCCCGGCTACAAGGACGTCAAGCCGATGGTCTTCTCAGGGCTCTTCCCGACCGACTCGGACGACTATCCGGCCCTGCGCGACGCGCTCGAGCGGCTGAAGCTGAACGACGCCGCGCTCTTCTATGAGCCGGAGACGAGTCAGGCGCTCGGCTTCGGATTCCGCTGCGGGTTCCTCGGCCTGCTGCACATGGAGATCGTGCGTGAGCGCCTCGAGCGCGAGTTCGACCTCGATCTGCTCGTGACCGCCCCGAACGTCGCCTATCGCGTGCTCGAGCGGAGCGCGGATTGGGTCGAGGTGCACAACCCGGCGGAGATGCCGCGCGAACTCGATGCGGTCGAGGAGCCCTACGTGCGCGCTTCGATCATTGTCCCCAAGGAGTATGTCGGCCCGGTCATGGAGCTGAACAACGACCGCCGCGGCCGCTTCGACCACATGGAGTACCTGTCGCCCGAGCGCGTCCTGCTCGCCTACGAGCTGCCCTTGGCGGAGATCGTGCTCGACTACTACGACCAACTCAAATCGCGAACGCGCGGCTACGCAAGCTTCGACTACGACGTCGCCGGCTTCCGACCTGGCGACCTCGTCCGTGTCGACGTGCTGATCGCCGACGAGCCGGTCGACGCGCTCTCGATGATCGTCCACCGCGACGCCGCCTACCCTCGCGGGCGCGCGCTCGTCGAGCGGCTCAGGGCGGAGATCCCGCGCCAGTACTTCGACGTCGCCGTGCAGGCCGCGATCGGCTCCCGGGTGATCGCGCGCGAGACGGTGAAGGCGAAGCGCAAGGACGTGCTCGCGAAGTGTTACGGCGGCGACATCACCCGCAAGCGCAAGCTGCTCGAGAAGCAGAAGGCGGGCAAGCGCCGGATGAAGCAGGTCGGAGCGGTCGAGGTGCCACAGGAGGCGTTCCTCGCCGTGCTCAACCTCGACGACGGGAGCCGGCGATGACCGGCCCGGGCTCGGTGCGGCACCTCTACGTCCACCTCCCGTTCTGCGCGAGCCGGTGCGGCTACTGCGACTTCGTCACCGTGGTCGGTCGCGGCGGCCAGCATGCCGCCTACGTCCGCGCCCTGCTCGCGGAGCTCGAGCTCGAGCGGCAGACGCTCGCGCCCGAGCTCGAGACGGTCTTCCTGGGCGGCGGCACGCCGACCTTCACTGAGGCTGGTCAGCTCGAGCGGCTGCTTGCGGCCCTGCCGCCGGCCGTGGAGGTGACGGTCGAGGCGAACCCGGAGACAGTGACACCGGGGCTCGCGGCGCTGCTGCGGCGAAACGGCGTCGACAGGGTCTCCCTCGGCGCGCAGACGTTCAGGCCTGAGCTGCTGCGCGTCCTCGACCGCGTTGCCGGTCCTGACGACGTCCGACTCGCCTTCTACCATCTCCGTGATGCCGGTTTTGACAACATCTCGCTGGATCTCATCTACGGAATCCCGGGGCAGGAGCCCGCCGACCTCGACGCCGACATGAAGGAGGCGCTAGCGCTTCGGCCCGAGCACCTTTCCTGCTACGAGCTCGAGGCAAAGGCCGGCACCCGCTTCGCACACGCACACGGAGACGAGCTCCGCCGCCAGGCGGAGGCGATGGAGAGCTACTTCGAGCGTGTGGTCGAGACGCTCGTCGGCGCCGGTTACCGGTGGTACGAGACGGCGAACTTCGCCCGCATGGATGCGGGCGACCGTGACCTGCGCTCGCGCCACAACCTGGCTTACTGGCGCGGGCGGGACTACCTCGGGCTCGGGGTCGGCGCGGTCTCGACCGTCGATGGTCGACGCTGGCGGACGACGCCCCGGCTGGCGCTCTACCTGGCGGCGCTCGGCGCGGGCCGGCGCCCGCCCCGGGAGCTGGAGCTCCTGCCGGAGGCGGTACGTCGCGCGGAGCGTGTCATGCTCGGTCTGAGACTGGACGAGCCGCTGCCGCTTGCCGGGTTCGCGGGCGAGGTCGACGCCGCTGCTCTCGGGCGCCTGGAGCGGCTCGGGTTGGCCCGAACGGTCCCCCTCGCCGATCGCGACGCGGGCCGGCGTGCCGCGGCGCTGGCCTTGACCAGGAAGGGACGACTGCTCGGCGACGCGGTGACCGCTGATCTGCTCGCCTGAAGCCATCGCTTGCGCCGGCGAGCCGAGGACGTCGTGGTTTTCCACGGCGTCAGTTTCATCGCGGTCATGGGAGCCTTCAGCGTTGAGACTCTCTCCGAGATCGGTCTCTAAAATTTCCCTGCAGAGATGGCGAATATCGCTCCGACCGAGCTGACCGAGCGGCAGCGGGCGCTTCTCCGCGCCGTCGTCGAGGAACACATTGCAACCGGGCAACCGGTCGGCTCGAAGACGCTGCTCGAGCGGACGACGCTTCGAGTTTCGTCGTCGACGGTCCGAGCCGACCTCGCTGAGCTCGAGACGCTCGGTTTGCTCACCCATCCCCACACCTCGGCCGGCCGCGTCCCGACCGAGGCCGCCTACCGCTACTACGCGACCGGACTGCTCGAACGGCTGGAACCGAACCCGGGCCCGTTCCCGCTGGACCTGAGTGACGCGCGGGCCGAGGTCGAATCGGCGCTCCAGGCGACGACCGAGATGCTCTCGGAGGTGACGCGGCTGCTTGCGCTCGTCTCGGCGCCGCCGCTCGAAAGCGCGACCGTCCGCCACGTCGAAGTGCTGCGGCTGCAACCGCAGGTCGTGATGATCGTCGTCATCGCGTCGACGGGGGCGGTCACGAAGCGGGTCTTCGCATTCGCCGAGCCTGTCGATCCGGGCCTCGCGAACTGGGCCGGCCAATACCTCAACGACACGCTCGCCGGCCTCCAACCGGGCACGCACCAGCTGAGGCAAAAGCTCGAGGACCCGAGCCTGTCGCAGCGCGAGGCGGCGTTCCTCACAACGCTCCGCCCGACCTTCACGGAGCTGCTTGGGGAGCGGCAGAGCCTCTACGTCGGCGGCGCCGCCGGACTGCTCGAAAGCGCCCGTGGCGACGAGCTCGATGCCTACCACCGGCTCCTCGAGCTGCTCGAGAAGCGAGCGGCGCTCTTGGAGGTGCTCGGCCAGTCGCTCGATGCGCGCCGCCCGTTCGTCCGGGTCGGCGTCGACCTCGAGCATCCCGATCTGCAGCGGCTCTCGCTTGTCGGCGCGGCCTACGGTCTCGCAAACCGCGCCCTCGGCGCAGTCAGCCTGCTCGGTCCCGTCCGGATGGACTACGAGAAGGCGCTGCGTTCGGTGCGAGGCGCCGCGTCGGAGCTCTCCCGCTTCGTCGAGGAGATTTACGAGAGCAATTGAGGGGTGACAGCGAGACCCGGAGCTAGGGTGGGCTGATGGCGACGACACGGCGCGATTACTACGAGGTTCTCGGCGTCTCGCGGGCAGCGGACGACGCCGAAATCAAGCGCGCCTTCCGCCGGCTCGCCCGCGAGCTTCATCCCGATGTCTCCGAGGCGGCCGACTCACAGGAGCGTTTCCGCGAGGTCGTGGAGGCGTACGAGGTGCTCTCGAAGCGCGAGACGCGGGAGCTCTACGACCGGTTCGGCCATGCCGGGCTGCGCGGCGGCGGCTTCACGCCGACGCAGTTCGACTTCGGCAGCCTCACCGATCTGTTCTCCGCCTTTTTCGGCGACGACCTCTTCGGCGTCGGCGCTCGCCCGACGCGCTCGCGGGGTGCCGACCTCGGCGTCCGCATCGAGATCGAGCTCGCCGAGGCGGCGACGGGAATCGAACGCGAGGTCCCATTCCCTGTCGCCGTCACGTGCAGTGTTTGCGGCGGCAGCGGCGCCGCACCCGGCACTAGCCCGGTCACGTGTGCGACGTGCGGCGGTTCCGGCCGCCTCCAGCATGTCTCCCGCAGCGCCTTCGGCGAGTTTGTGCGCACACAGGGCTGTCCCGACTGCCGTGGAGCGGGTCGGCGGGTCGAAGAGCCCTGCTCCGAGTGTCGTGGCGAGGGGCGAACGCTCGAGGAGCGGACGCTCCAAGTCGACGTCCCGCGAGGAATCCACGACGGCCAGCAGATCCGGATCTCGGGCGAGGGCCACGCAGGCGGCGGCGGGGGCCGCGCGGGCGACGTCTACGTCGAGGTGAGGATCAAGCCCGATCCGCGCTTCGTTCGCGAGGGTGACGACATCTTCTCGACGGTCGACCTGACGATCATCGAGGCGGCACTCGGCGCGACCGTGACGGTGCAGACGCTGGACGGGGAAACGGAGCTCGAGTTCCCGGCAGGGACGCAGCCGGGCGAGATCCGGGTGCTCCGCGGGCGCGGCATGCCCGTTCTGCAGGGATTCGGCCGCGGCGACCACCGCGTGCTGGTCAACGTCGCCGTTCCGCGGCGGCTGACCGATGAGCAACGGAGCCTGCTCGAGCAGTTCGGCCGCTCGACGGACGATGAGACGTACCGCGCGGACGAAGGGTTCTTCGAGAAGCTGAAGAGCGCGTTTCGCTGAACGGGCTGCGGCGCGTCTCGGTCACCGTCGGCCGCGAAGCCGCGGAGGGGGCGCGCGCCGAAATGCTCGCGCTCTTCCCGGAAGGCTTCGAAGAGTCAGAGCGCGGCGACGAGCTCGTGCTTTCGGCGTACACCGACGCGCGGGGCGAGGGCCGGATGGCGGCCGCATTCGGAGAGGTGACGACGACGGACGTCCCTGCCGACTGGGTGGAGCGGTGGAAGCGGTTCCACCGGCCGGTCAACGCCGGCGGCATCTGGATCGTGCCGCCGTGGGAGGATCCTCCGCGCGGCGCCGACTCTGTCCTCATCGATCCCGGCCGTGCGTTCGGAACCGGGGCGCATCCGACCACCCGCCTCTGCCTCGACGTCGTCAGCGAGCTCGAGCCCGGATCGCTACTCGACATCGGCTGCGGCTCCGGCGTTCTGGCGATCGCGGCTGCGAAGCTCGGCTTCGCGCCGGTGATCGGGCTGGACAGCGACCGGCACGCTGTCGAGGCGGCGCGGGCCAACGCCGCCGCAAACCGCCTCGAGCTCGAGTTCGAGCAGGCCGACGCGCGGGTAGAGCCGCTGCCCCAGGCGGACGTCGCGGTCGCGAACGTGAGCGCCGAGGTGGTCGCCGAGGTCGCCGAGCGGGTCGACTGCTCGCTCTTCGTCACCTCCGGCTACTTCGAGGCCCACGTGCCGAGCCTGCCGCGCTTCCGGACGATCGACCGGCGCACGCTCGAGGGATGGGCGGCCGATCTGCACGCCCGGGAGTAGCATCCGGCGCCGTGGCGAGCTTCTCGATCCGTTTCCTCGGCTGCAAGGTCTCCCAGACCGACGCGCAGGAGGTGCGCGAGCGGCTGCTGGCCGATGGTCATGTCGAGTCCGAGAGAGCCGACGTGGCCGTCGTCAACACGTGCTGCGTGACGCACGAAGCAGTCCGGAAGTCGCGCCACGCGGTCTCGCGCGCGGCACGCACCCACAGGCGCGTCTACGTGACGGGATGCGGGGCGAACCTGAGCGGCGACGCCTTTGCAGGGATGCCGGCAAACGTCACCGTCATCGCCCGGCCGAGCGAGGAGACGCCGGAGGTCGTGGCAGGCGACGTGGGCGCGATCGGCTGCGTCCAGGATGACGCGCGCCTCGAGCGGGTCCGCGCGTTCGTGAAGGTGCAGGACGGCTGCAGCTTCTCGTGCAACTTCTGCGTCGTGCCGCTCGTGCGCGGGCGATCCCGCAGCCGCCGCGCCGCCGCCGTGCTCGCCGAGATCCGGCGTCGAGTCACGCAGGGTCACCGTGAGGTCGTCCTGACCGGGATCAACCTCGGCTGCTACCGCGACCGCGAGGCCGGCTTCACTCTTGCGCGCCTCGTGCGGGAGGCCGGCCAGACCCCCGGGCTCGCCCGTCTGCGCCTCTCCTCGATCGAGGTCAATCACGTGAACGACGAGCTCGTCGCCGCGCTGCGGGAGACGCCGACGCTCGCCCGCCACCTGCACGTTCCGCTCCAGTCCGGCGACGACCGCCTTCTGCGCGCGATGGCGCGGCGCTACTCGAGCGACACCTACCTGCGCCGTCTCGCCGGGCTCGAGGACTTCAACCTGACCAGCGACGTGATCGTCGGTTTCCCCGGCGAGGACGAGCTCGCCTTCAGACGGACGCTTCGCGTCGTGCGGCTCGCGCAGATCACCAAAGTGCACGTCTTTCCGTACTCGCCCCGACCCGGCACGCGGACCGCGGGGGCGGATCCAGTCCCGGCGGCGACAAAGAAGGAACGAAGCGCGCGGCTGCGGGCGGCCTCTCACGAGGCCTGTCTCGTGCGCTGGCGCTCCAAGCTCGGCACGGAGGACGTCGTGCTCGTCGACCGCCCGGGCCGCGGCTACGGGGACGACTACTCGCCGTGGCTGGTCGACGCGCCGGTGGGCGAGCTCGTCCGGGTGAGAGCCACGGCCGTCTTGGAGGAGGGGATTCTCGCTGCCTGAGGACTGCCTCTTCTGCGACCTGTACAGGGAGGGCGATCACGTCCGGGCCGCGGACGGCTTCGTCGCGATCAAGGACATCAACCCGCGTGCGGACGTCCACCTGCTCGTGATCCCCGAGCGGCACGTTGCGGGCTTTCGGGAGATCGGCGAGTTCGAGCCGGACGAGGCGAAGCGGATGTTGGAGTTCGTCGCCGAGACTGCGCGTGAGGCCGGGCTCGAGGACTACCGCGTCGTCGTGAACGTCGGCGAGGGCGCGGGGCAGACCATCTTTCACCTGCACTGGCACGTGCTCGGCGGTCGCGCCGCGGGGTTGCCCTGATGAGCCTGATCGCGCGGCTCGAGGACGAGCTCAAGCAGGCGATGGTCGCCCGCGACGAGTCCCGCCGAGACGCACTCCGGCTGATCCTCTCGAGCCTCCGGTCTGCGGAAAAGGAGCTCCAGCGTCCCCTCCACGACGACGAGGAGCTGCAGGTGCTGCAGCGCGAGCGGAAGCGCCGGATCGAGGCCGCCGAAGCGTTCCGGGGAGGCGGCCGCGAGGAGCAGGCGCAGGGCGAGGAAGAGGAACTCGCAGTGCTCGAGGAGTTCATGCCCGCTCCGCTCTCCGAGGAGGAGCTCGAGGAGATCATCGACGACGCGATCGCAGAGGTCGGCGCGACGAGCATCCGGGACCTCGGCCGCGTGATGGCAGACGTGATGCCGCAGGTCTCCGGCCGAGCGGACGGGTCGGTGGTCAGCCAGCTAGTGCGTGAGAAGCTGGCCTGACAGCCCGGATGCGGAGGGCAAAGCTCGGAGTCGGCTCGTCCGCCGAGACGAGTGCGCATCGCCGCCGGTTCTAGTTGGCGTGCGCGCGTGCCCCCACCCTCTCAATGGGTGGGGCTTCACCCTCCTCCCTCGTCCTCGACGCTACCGGGCAGACGCGGACGCGGGGCCGACCAAGCCGCGCCGATTGTGGAACTTTTGCCCGCCTACACGGGCTCGGGCCGCCGTTGCCAGGCATTGCGGCGGGCAGCCGACGGCGCCACGCGGTCCCTACACTGAGCCGCGGTGCAGGAGGTTTTTACGGTCTCAAACGAGGTCGCGGCCGAGCTCGCGACGATCGGCGACGGCGTGCTCGGCGCGCTTCGGGAACGGCTTCGCTGCACGATCATGCTGCGCGGCAACCGGCTCACGATCGAGGGCGACGAGCCACACGTCGAGCAGGCGCGAGCCGTTGTCGACGAGCTCGCCGATCTCGTCGAGGGCGGTCACGACATCAGCCCGACGACCGTCGATGCAGTCGTGTCCGCCCTGGAGCAGACGGAGGACATACGCGAGGTCTTCGACGACGTCGTCTGGCGACACCGCGGCAAAAAGATCGCGCCGAAAACAGTCACGCAGAAGCGCTACGTCGACTCGATCCGCAACCACACGGTCACCTTCGGGATCGGCCCGGCCGGGACGGGCAAGACGTACCTCGCGATGGCGCTCGCGGTCGCGGCTCTCTCGAACCGAGAGGTCGGGCGGATCATCCTGACCCGTCCGGCCGTGGAGGCCGGCGAAAGGCTCGGCTTTCTGCCGGGAACGCTCCTCGAGAAGGTCGACCCCTATCTACGCCCGCTTTTCGACGCGCTCTACGACATGCTCGAGCCGGACCGGCTGACCGCGCACATGGAGAAGGGTGTGATCGAGGTCGCCCCGCTCGCCTTCATGCGCGGCCGAACGCTGAACGACTCGTTCATCATCCTCGACGAGGCGCAGAACACGAGCCCCGAGCAAATGCAGATGTTCCTGACGCGGCTCGGCTTCGGCTCGAAGGTCGTCGTCACCGGCGATGTCACTCAGATCGACCTGCCGCGCGAGCAGGCCTCGGGCCTGATCCAGGTGCAGGACATCCTCGGCTGGCTGGACGGCGTCGCTTTCGTTCGCTTCGGGCACGAGGACGTGGTCCGTCACAAGCTCGTGCAGCGGATCGTCGAGGCCTACCGGCTGCACGCGGAGGAGACCGGCACCGAGCGGAGCAGATAGGGACGTGATCGCGGTCGAGGTCTCGAATCGCAGCGGCGTCGACGTCGACGCCGACGGTGCGAGCGCGCTCGCGCGCGAGGTGCTCGCCTCCGAGGGCGTCGAGGAGGGCGAGCTCGGCCTCATCTTCGTCGGGCCCGACGAGATCAGGGCGCTCAAGCACGAGCACCTCGGCATCGATGAGCCAACCGACGTTCTCTCCTTCCCGATCGATGGGCGAGGGGGTCTGCCTGCCGGAGTGCCACGCCAGCTCGGAGACGCGATTCTCTGCCCGCAGGTGGTGGGGGAGGCATGGCGGCAACCGCTCGTCCACGGGCTCCTGCACCTGCTCGGGTACGAGCACGGTGCCGAGATGGAAGCGAAGGAGCGGTCGTGGCACGCCTGACGCTTCCGGGGTCGCGGCTCCGCGGCAACGGCGACGGCACCGTTCAGCGCGACCGCCTGCGGAGGCCGCTGCGGCGTCCGCCGTCGATCTTCGAGAGCTTCAACTTCGCCGTCGAGGGGATCATCCACGTGCTCCGCACGCACCGGAACATGCGTGTGCACTTCGCGGTCGCGATCGTCGTGCTCGTTGCGGCCGTTTGGGTCGGCGTCTCGAAGCTCGAGCTGATCGCACTCCTGCTCGCGATCGCCTTCGTCTTCATCACCGAGATGATCAACTCGGCGCTCGAGCAGGCGATCGACGTGGCGACCACCTCCTTCGATCCGCTGGCCAAGCTCGCCAAGGACGTCGCGGCAGGCGCGGTGTTGATCGCCACGGTGAACGCGGTCGCGATCGGCTACCTCGTCTTCGCGGGCGAGGTGTCGGAGCGAAGTTCGAGGCTGCTCGACCGGCTCCGCGACGCGCCTGCGAACCTGACCCTGATCGCCTTGGTCCTGACGATCCTGATCGTGATCGCGACGAAGGCGTTCACGGGCCGTGGGACGCCGCTGCGAGGCGGACTGCCTTCGGGGCATGCGGCGCTCGCCTTTGCCGGCTGGATGGCTGCGACCTACGTCGTCGGCGCCGAGCACCGCTTCCTCATCTCCTCGATCGCGCTGCTGATGGCGTTCCTCGTCGCGCAGACGCGGATCGAGGCAGGCGTCCACTCGACGCTCGAGGTCGCCTACGGCGGCCTGCTGGGAGCGCTCGTCACGCTGGCGATCTTCCAACTCTTTTCATGAGCGACGAGCTTCTCGAGCGAGCACGGGCCGCGGCCGCGCGCGCCTACGCTCCCTACTCGAACTATCTGGTCGGCGCCGCCGTCCGCACACGAGACGGGCGCATCTACGAGGGCGTCAACGTCGAGAACGCCGCGTATCCGCTCGGAATCTGCGCCGAGCGCACGGCGATCGCCTGCGCGGTCGTCGACGGATGCCGTCCCGGCGACCTCGCCGAGATCGCGATCACGGCCTCGCCGTGCGGCGGCTGCCGCCAGTGGCTGCACGAGTTTCGAATCGAGCGCGTGACGTTTCCGAACGCGAACGGGGACATCGTCTCGTTCACGCCGGGTGAGCTGCTCCCGGAGACTTGGGATCTGCCCGCGTGAGCAATCGTCGCAGTTCGGTCGCAGTCCGACACGCTTCCGTCACCCGCGCGATCGCATTTCAGCGGTATCGTCGACGGCGAGGGAGGAGGGACGAGCCCCACCCAATGAAGGGTGGGGGTGCGGGCCGCGGGCGCGCCGACGGGCTCACGTGAAAAGCGGGTTCGTCGCCGTCGCCGGGCGGCCCAACGTTGGCAAGTCGACGCTCGTGAACGCGCTCGCCGGCGGCAAGGTCGCAATCGTTTCGGACAAGCCGCAAACGACGCGCAGGCGAATCTTCGCGATCGCGAACGGCGACGATTACCAGCTGGTCCTCGCCGACCTACCTGGGTTTCAGCGGCCTCGCGATCCGCTGACCGAGCGCATGCAGCGCACTGTCGACCAGGCCTTCGACGACGTCGACGGCATCCTCTTCGTTCTCTCCGCGCGCGAGCGGATCGGCGCGGGCGACCGCTTCATCGCCGAACGCGTCTTCTCGCTCGGCCCACCCGTGGTGATCGCGCTCAACAAGGTCGACCGGCTGAAGCCCGGCCACATTGCGAGTCAGATGCAGACGGCATCGCAGCTGGGTGACTTTCGGGCTCTCCACCCGGTCAGCGCCGTGACCGGCGACGGCGTCAGCGAGCTTCGGCAGGAGCTGGTCGACCTGTTGCCGGAAGGACCGCTCTATTACCCGTCCGACCAGCGCACGGACCTCTCGCCCGAACAACAGATCGCCGAGCTGATCCGCGAGAAAGCCCTGCAGCTGACCCGCGACGAGGTTCCGCACGCGATCTCCGCGGAGGTCGACGAGCTCGACGAGAAAGTCATCCGCGCGACCGTCTTCGTCGAGACCGAGTCACAGAAGCAGATCGTCGTCGGTCGCGGCGGCTCGGTGGTCAAGCAGATCGGCACGCGCGCGCGTCCCGAGATCGAGCTGCTGCTCGACCGGCCGATCTACCTCGAGCTCCAGGTCAAGACCCGTCCGAGATGGCGCCGCGACGCGGCGATGCTGGAGCGGCTCGGCATTTGAGCGGGCTGCTGGCGCTCTTCGACCTCGACGGGACCCTCTTTCTCACGCATGACCCGCTCAGCGGCCGGGCTCTGCGCGCAACGCTGGAGGAGGTCTACGGCATCGAGGTCGCCGCGAACGCGCCCGACAACGTCGAACATCGCGGCCTGAGCGCGCAGCGGATCGCCCGCAACGTGCTCCACGCCGCCGGGTTGAGCGACACCGAGATCGACCCCAGGCTGGTCGCGTGGTGCTCGCGCTACGCGGAGCACTACGTCGAGCTGCTCGCCGCGACCGACACGAGCAACTGGGAAGCGCGTCCCGGCGCCGCCGAGGGGCTGGCCCGACTGGAGGCCGCGGGCGTCCGGCTCGCCCTCGTCACGGGCAATCCGCAGCCGATGGCGCGTGCCCGGCTCGAGCGGCTTGGGCTCGCACGCTTCTTCCCGGCCGGTCAAGGCGCCTTCGGGTGTGACTCCGAGGATCGGATCGCCCTGCTCGAGTTGGCGCGCCATCGCGCCGGAGACTGGCCGACCGAGAGAACCGCCGAGATCGGCGACACGCGCGAGGACGTCGCGACTGCCAGGGCGTTGGGCATCCACTCGATCGCGGTCGGCTCGGGTCGTTCCGACCTTGCTCAGCTCGCCGGCGCGGACGCCCTCGTGGCCGACATGAACGGAATCGTGCGGGCACTGCTTGGGCTCGGCGCGGGCTAGCGCGCCCGCAATCCATGCTTCGTCGACGATTCAGGTCGGGGCTACACTCATCTCGATGGCGCAGGCGCCTGCTCTTCCGACCGGCTTCGAGCTCCCGCTCGAGCCCAGGCTTCCGCGTATCGGCTCGATCGACCAGGTCGCGGTCGAAGCGCGGGCGACCGACCTCTCCCGCCGCTCGATCAAGCGTGAGGCGAAGCTGTTCGCGCTCGACCTCTCCGTGCGGATGATGGACCTGACGACGCTCGAAGGCGCCGACACCCCGGGCAAGGTCGCCGCGCTCGCGTCGAAGGCGATCCGCCCGGACCCGTCGGATTCGAGCGTCCCCTCGGTCGCGGCTGTCTGCATCTATCCGAACCTGGTTCAGACCGCGCGCGAACGCGTCGCGGGAAGCGGGGTCAAGGTCGCCTCCGTTGCGACCGCCTTTCCGTCAGGCCAGAGCCCGACCGACCTCAAGGTCGCCGAGGCGCGCCGTGTCGTGGAGCTCGGAGCCGACGAGGTGGACATGGTGATCGACCGCGGCGCCTTCTTGGCAGGCCGCTACGCGAAGGTCTACGACGAGATCGTCCAGGTCAAGGAGGCGGTCGGAGACAAGCACCTGAAGGTGATCCTCGAGACGGGTGAGCTCGGGACGTACGACAACGTCCGGCGAGCATCGCTGCTCGCGATCGCCGCGGGCGCCGACTTCATCAAGACCTCGACAGGGAAGCTCTCGACCTCGGCGACGATGCCGGTCACGCTGGTCATGCTCGAGGCGATCCGGGACGTCTTCGAGGAGACTGGCCGCCGTGTCGGCATGAAGCCCGCAGGCGGGATCAGGAACGCGAAGCAGGCGGTGCAGACTCTTGTCCTCGTCCATGAGACGCTCGGGCTCGACTGGCTGACGCCGGACCTGTTCCGCTTCGGTGCCTCCTCGCTCCTGAACGACGTGTTGATGCAGATCCGCAAGGAGAAGACCGGGCGCTACCAGTCGCCCGACTACTTCACGATCGACTAGATGAGCGAGCTCGAGCAACGCGGCGACCGCGCGCCGATCCCCTCCGCCTGGGAGTACGCGACCGCACCGGAATCGCGCGAAATCGTCAAGCTCCAGGAGCGCTACGGCATCTTCGTCGGCGGCGAGTTCGTGGAGCCGCGCTCCGGTGAGTACTACGAGACGCTCGATCCGTCGAGCGAGGAGCCGCTCGCGGAGATCCCGCAGGCGGGCCCCGAGGACGTGGCGCTCGCCGTCGAAAACGCGCGCGAGGCGTTCCAGAACGGCTGGTCGGCGGCGAGCCCCGCCGAGCGCGCGAAGTACCTGTTCCGGATCGCGCGGATCCTTCAGGAGCGCTCCCGCGAGTTCGCGGTCCTGGAGACCCTGAACGGCGGCAAGCCGATCCGCGAGTCGCGTGACGTCGACCTGCCGCTCGCGGCAGCGCACTTCTTCTACTACGCCGGCTGGGCGGACAAGCTCGAGTACGCGTTTCCGCATCGGCGCCCCCAGCCGCTCGGCGTCGCGGGGCAGATCATCCCGTGGAACTTCCCGCTGCTGATGCTGGCCTGGAAGATCGCGCCGGCGCTGGCCGGTGGAAACACCGTCGTGCTGAAGCCCGCCGAGACGACGCCGCTCTCGGCGCTGCTCTTCTGTGACGTGCTCCGCCAGGCGGAGCTGCCGCCGGGCGTGGTCAACATCGTCACGGGCGACGGGGCGACGGGCGCGGCGATCGTCAAGTCCGAGGTCGACAAGATCGCCTTCACGGGCTCGACCGAGGTCGGCAAGGCGATCCAGCGCGAGCTCGCCGGCACCGGCAAGAAGCTGACGCTCGAGCTCGGGGGCAAGGCCGCGAACATCATTTTCGACGACGCCGCGCTCGACCAGGCTGTCGAGGGGATCGTCAACGGGATCTACTTCAACCAGGGCCACGTCTGCTGCGCCGGCTCGCGGCTGCTTGTCCAGGAGTCGATCTACGAGCCGCTGATCGACAAGCTCAAGCGGCGGCTGACGACGCTCCGGGTCGGCGACCCGCTCGACAAGAACACGGACGTCGGCGCGATCAACTCGCGCCAGCAGCTCGAGAAGATCGAGGAGCTCGTCGCGGCGGGCAAGGAGGAGGGGGCCGAGATCTACCAGCCGCCCTGCCGGCTTCCCGAGAAGGGCTACTGGTTCGTGCCGACGGTGTTCACGAACGTCGCACAGAGCTACCGGATTGCGCAGGAGGAGATCTTCGGCCCCGTCCTCTCCGTGCTCACGTTCAGGACGCCGGACGAGGCCGTCGAGAAGGCGAACAACACGCCGTACGGGCTTTCGGCCGGCGTGTGGACCGAAAAGGGCTCGCGGATCCTCTGGATGGCCGAGCGACTACAGGCCGGCGTGATCTGGGCGAACACCTACAACCGGTTCGACCCCGCCTCGCCTTTCGGCGGCTACAAGGAGTCCGGCTTCGGCCGCGAGGGCGGGCTCCACGGGCTCGAGCCGTACCTCGACTTCGAGGGCGCAGAGGTTTCGGGTGGCTAAGCGGGCGCCCGGCCGCCTGCCGGTCAAGAAGACGTACAAGCTGTTCGTCGGCGGCGAGTTCCCGCGCTCCGAGTCCGGCCGCACGTATGAGGCGGAGGGTCAGAACGTTGCGCGCGCGTCCAAGAAGGACGTCCGCGACGCCGTTCGCGCTGCGCGCGGCGCGCAGGGGAAGTGGGCTTCGATGACGGCCTACAACCGCGGCCAGGTGCTCTACCGCGTCGCGGAGATGCTCGAGGCGCGGACGCGCGAGTTCGCCGAGCTGACGGGCGACGAGGCCGAGGTGAACGCGGCCGTCGATCGCTTCGTCTGGTATGCAGGCTGGGCCGACAAGCTGGCTCAAGTGCTCGGTTCCGCGAATCCGGTCGCGGGCCCCTACTTCAACTTCACGGTGCCGGAGCCCACCGGAGTCGTCGGCGTGTTGGCGCCTGACGAGCCGCCCCTGCTCGGCCTGGTCTCGCGCCTGGCACCGGTGCTCGTGGGCGGGAACGCGGCCATCCTCGTCGCGTCCGAGCCCCGGCCTCTCGCGGCGATCGAGCTCGCCGAGGTGCTGGCGACGTCGGACGTCCCCGGCGGTGTCGTGAACGTATTGACGGGATTCCGGAGCGAGCTCGCGCCGGTGCTCGCCGCCCACATGGACGTGAACGCGCTGGACGTGGCCGGCGCGGACGGCGAGCTTCCAGAGCTCGAACGCCTCGCGGCTGAGAACGTCAAGCGGGTGGTTCATGGGTCCACCGACGCACAGAGCCCCTGGGAGATCGCCGGCTTCCTCGAGCTCAAAACTGTCTGGCACCCGATGGGTGTCTGAACCGGCCTTGACCTGCGCAGCCGACCCCTCGAGGCGTACCCAGCCTCCTCCCCGCTGCGAGCCTAACCGCGAAAGTCGCGCGCATGGCTGACGCGATCGTGGAAAATCCGTGCCGGTGAACGGGGGGCGGCGTTTCAGCCAGGCGATCTCCGAGGGGGACGGGATCTCATTGATCGCGCCGGTCTCGGGCCCCGAAGACGCCGCGCGCGTCGAGGGGGA
>Ga0114129_10004976_pt1 | contig 18722 bp, 18 predicted proteins | sample RhiMetdeltSRZDD1_FD_80071 | JGI IMG/M metagenome (GOLD analysis project Ga0114129, IMG submission 80071) | Populus rhizosphere microbial communities from Tennessee, USA - Rhizosphere MetaG P. deltoides SRZDD1 (version 2) (version 2) | ecosystem: Host-associated > Plants > Roots > Rhizosphere >...
AGGTGATTCGCCCCACATTCAGGAAGTAAAGTCGTTGTACCAGCAGATGCGTGCCGAAGGCTATGCCTGCTATGGTTCTCATTTGTACGACGAAAGTCCGAAAAGTCCGCTGAAAGTGACTACTACGCCACTGCAGTATGCTTCAGATGCGCCGATGATGAACGGGTACGAAATTCTGAACCACTACTTCGATGAACTGTTTGAACGTAACCCCAAAGTGCTGGCATTCGGCGAAGATTTGGGTAAAATAGGTGATGTAAACCAGGGCTTTGCCGGCTTGCAGAATAAATACGGCGAACACCGCATTTTCGATACATCTATTCGCGAGCTAACTATTATTGGTCAGGGTGTAGGTTTGGCCTTCCGTGGTTTGCGCCCCATTGCTGAAATTCAATACGTAGATTATTTATTATATGGCTTGCAGGAACTGAGTGACGATGCCTGTAGCTTATACTGGCGTACCAAAGGCCGGCAAAGCAGTCCGCTGATTGTACGCACACGCGGTCACCGCCTCGAAGGTATCTGGCACAGCGGTTCGCCAATGGGTATGATGTTGCATGCGCTTCGGGGCATGCATATTTGCGTGCCGCGCAACATGGTACAGGCTGCCGGTATGTATAATACCTTACTGGGTGGCAACGATCCGGCCATTGTGGTAGAGTGCCTGAATGGTTACCGCCTTAAAGAAAAATTACCCGCCAACCTGAATGATTATAAAGTGGCGCTGGGTGTGCCGGAAATTATTAAAGAAGGCGCCGATATAACCATTGTGTCGTACGGCAGTGTATTGCGGGTGATCGGCGAAGCGGCTGCCATACTCGAAAAAGCCGATATCAGTTGCGAGATCATCGATGTGCAAACCCTGTTGCCGTTCGATGTAAACCATATTATTCTGCAGTCGCTTAAAAAAACCAATCGCATTGTGTTTGTTGATGAAGATGTGCCCGGCGGCGCCTGCGGATACATGTATAATAAAGTGCTGGAAGAGCAGGGGGGATATCGCTGGCTCGATGTTTCGGCACGTACCATTACAGGTCAGGCGCACCGGCCCAGCTACGGCAGCGACGGCGATTATTTCAGCAAACCAAATGTTGAACAGATTGTTGATGTGATACAGGAGATGATGTCGGAGTGAGGAATAACCTCGATACCTAAACCAACCAAACGATACCTGTGAAACTTACGTTGTACCAGATTGATGCATTCACCAATCATATATTTGGTGGAAACCCTGCGGCTGTGATTCCCCTTGATCAATGGATCAGCGATAGCCTTATGCAACGGCTGGCTATGGAGAATAACCTGAGCGAAACGGTTTTCTTTGTACCATCTTCGAAACCAGATGTTGATTATGAGATCCGCTGGTTTACGCCCCTGGTTGAGATCAATTTATGCGGGCATGCCACACTTGCGGCTGCCTTTGTGTTGTATCATGTAATGGGCTATGCTTATCAGGCCATTCGCTTTGAATCGAAAAGCGGCATCCTTACCGTTACCAAAAACTTAGACAGGATCTGCATGGACTTTCCTGCCTGGAAGCCCTCAGTGTTAACAACCTGGCCGCCCGAACTATCTGTTGCCCTGGGCAATATACCTTTCACCAGTGTATACCAGTACCGCGATTTTCTGGTGGAGGTGGCTGATGAAAGTATGGTGCAATTGTGCCAGCCCGATTTTACGCTGCTGAAAAAGATCGGTCAAAAGGTGATACTCACCGCAAAGGGTAGCAAGGCCGATTTTGTGTCGAGATTTTTTGCCCCTTCGGCTGGTGTTGATGAAGATCCCGTAACCGGTTCAGCCCATGCACAACTGATTCCCTACTGGGCCGAAAAACTGGGAAAGAAATCATTGCATGCACGCCAGTTATCAAAACGTGGTGGCGAATTATGGTGCGAATACCTCGGCGAACGGGTAACCATTTCGGGGCAATGTGTGTTTTATATGAAAGGAGAAATAGATTTATAATTTTCCGACTTTCGGACTTAATGAAAATATGCTAACAGCTACCGAAAAACGATTTATAAAATCCTGGGAAGATCAGCGGCAAGGTGGCCGAACGAAGTATTTTTTGTTGTACATACTGGCCGGCACCTTTATTGGCACCATTGTGCTTTCTTTTTTATCGGCCATGTTCACCGCAGGTTTTCCCGAAAACCTGTGGTTAATTGTAATTGCTAGTTTTAGTATTGTTACAATAATTACTATACTTACCTGGTTTGTGAACGAAAAGAAATTCAAATCTATTATTCAGCGGGAGATACGGGAAGGAATGGAGAAGGAAGCGGACCCCACCCGCTAATCAAGAAATCGCTCCCTTTCCTCTGCCGTAGGCACCCGGCACTGATCTTTTTTACCGAACCAATTATATCTGTTCATGGCAATCAGCCGGTAAACGGCATCGCGTATAAACCGAGGTATAATAATAAACGCATACAATAGCTGCCACCCGCCACCCAAATGTTTCATCATTCGTAGTGCGCCTGTAGAACGGGTATAGAGCTTATCGCCTTCGATCAGCATAAACGAATTAAACGTATTCACCGGCAGGTTGTATTTATGAAGGTATTCCTGGCCGGTTTTTCCCTGTAATGAACCAAACAGAAACTGCTTTTTTTTATCGCGTTTTATTATAAACTGAACCATGCCGTTGCATAAATTGCAAACACCATCAAAAAGAACGATATATTTTGTTGAAGCACTGCTCATTTCTACCATAAAGGTAATGGCTGTTGGTGTGAATCTCTTTGTTGCAAAATGCAAAAACCCGGATGTTGCAACTTCCGGGTTTTTGCATTTATATTTAAAGTTTGCGGTGTCGGGTGCCGTTTGCCGTTTCACCATTCACGACCTTACTGTAAATTATGAAATACCTTCTGCACATCCTCATCCTGCTCCAGCTTATCAACCAGTTTCAGTAAATCCTGTGCCTGTTCTTCGGGTAACTGAACGGTAGTAGTGGGTATCCATTCTACTTCAGAACTAATGGGGGTAATGCTTTTTTCTTCCAGCGCTTTTTGCATTTTTCCGAAATCGTTAAAAGCCGCGCGTATCACCAATACGCTTTCGCCGTTTTCGCCGGTGCCTTCTCCCATTTCTTCCAAACCCGAATCGATCAGTTCCAGTTCCAGATCGTCGGGGTTCAGCCCTTCGGGTTTCAGTTTGAACACACCCATTTTTTTGAACTGAAAGCTCACGCTTCCGCTGTTGCCCAGGGTGCCATTGCCTTTATTGAAAATAGCCTTTACGTTGGCTACAGTTCGAACGTGATTGTCGGTGGCCGTTTCTACCAAAATGGCTACTCCATGCGGACCATAGCCTTCGTACAGGATCTCCTCATAATTCTCCATTTCCTTACCCATAGCCCGTTTAACAGCCGCTTCTACACGGTCTTTGGGCATGTTCACACTTTTGGCATTCAAAAAACAACGCCGCAGTGCCGGGTTGGTATTGGGGTCGGGGCCACCTGCTTTTACAGCAATTGCAATTTCCTTTCCGATACGGCTAAATTGTTTCGCCATCCGGTCCCACCGGGCAAACATGGTTGATTTACGTACTTCAAATATGCGACCCATATTATTTAAGTTCTAAGTTTTATGTTCTAAGTTCTAAGTTACAGGTATGTTGCTGTCAACGGGTTGCAAAAATAAAATAACCCGGGCACGTGGCAAACATACGTTTTTGAAAAACAAAACCCCGCTGTTGGGCGGGGCCTGTTTAAAATAGTTATAAATGAACCGGTTATTTTTTCGCCATTTTCGCTCCGAATAATATAACATGCAAACCGGCAAATACTAATGAAAAATAAAAGATACCGGCATCATCGGGGGTAAGGCTGTGATGAACGAATGCCACAATGGCCAGTATCACAGAAAGGATCAAACCGCACAAACCGCCAACCTTGTTGCCCTGTGGTATGGTATCCGGGCTATTTGATGACAATAAACTATGGCGTACACTGTAAACCAGGTAAATATCAAGACCCAGGATCATCCATACGATCAACCTGATCCAGGTATCGAGCGGTAAGAACACCATCATGAACAAACAGGTGAACACGCCTAAAATGGGCACTAAAGGTACCAATGGAGTTACGAAGGCGCGGGGCGCATTGGGCATTGTTTTACGCATGATGATCACGCCAATACATACGAGGATGAACGCAAACAGGGTTCCGATACTCGTCATTTCACCTACCACGCGGGCTGGTACAAATGCAGCGAACAGGCTCACAAAAAGCAGGAACAACCCATTGTTTTTGGCCGGTGTGCGGAATTTTGGATGTACTTCAGAGAATACTTTGGGTAACAGGCCGTCTTTACTCATACTGAAGAATACGCGGCTTTGTCCCATCAGCATCACCAGTATCACCGACATATACCCGGCCAGAATGGCTAACACAATAGCTTTGTTCAACCAGGGATAATCGGCATGCATAACACCGTTTGCATCGGTTGTACCCATATGATCGATGGCTACTTTTACAGGAGCAATACCATCCTGACCTCTAAAGGTGGTATAGCTGGTAACGCCTGTCATAACGTGTGCAAATAAGATATAAAGAATGGTACAAATAGCGAGGGAACCAAGGATACCCCAGGGCATGTCTTTTTTGGGATTCTTCGCTTCCTGGGCGGCGGTGCTCACCGCATCGAACCCAATGTAGGCGAAGAACACAATGGCTGCCGCACGAATGATACCACTGAAACCAAATTCACCAAAGTTGCCGGTATTCTCAGGAATGTATGGGGTGTAATTAGCATTATTGATATACTTCCAGCCCATGAAAATAAAAATTAATACTACCGTTACTTTCAGGCAAACAATGATTGCATTTATCGTGGCGCTTTCTTTGGTTCCTTTTATCAACAACAAACTCATTAAAATAACAACAAATACTGCAGGTGCATTTATTAAGCCGCCATCCCATGGCCCGGCGGTTATGGAAACCGGTAAATGAATATCAAAATCTGCCAGGAACTTTACCAGGTAACGGCTCCAGCTGATACTCACTGTAGCAGCGCCCACAGCATATTCCAGAACAAGGTCCCAGCCAATGATCCAGGCAATGAATTCACCCATGGTAGCATAGGAATAGGTATAGGCACTTCCCGCAACGGGGATCATAGAAGAAAATTCAGCATAACATAAACCGGCAAAAGCACAACCCAATGCAGCAACAATGAATGAGATGGTGATAGCTGGCCCCGCCTGATTGGCAGCAGCGCCACCGGTAATGGAGAATAAACCGGCGCCAATGATAGCGCCAATCCCCAAAGCTACAAGTGACCCTTTGCCCAGGGTTTTTTTAAGCGAGTGTCCGCTGGAATCCTTTGCTTCATTTAATAATGAATCCAGCGGTTTTTTTACAAATAAACTCATAAGAGTAGTTAGAAGTTTTAAAAATGAAGAGTATTTACTTAATCATGTATATAGGTCGGAAAGATAAGGATTTCTTAAAATTACGGGTTAAAAGATATGCTAAATAGCATAAGAAATTGACGGGAAAGATAAACCGGCCGAACCAGCTGGTTTCACATTTAATATTATATTGCACCCTATTATCTCAACCGAATTGCATGAAAAAAAACAGGCTCACGCTTTATATACTGGTAGCAATGGCAGCAGGTATTATTGTGGGTTACCTGATGCACACCGCAGGAACCGGGCACAATATAACCTATTCGCCTGTTAAGGATTATACCGGAAAAGATACCATTACCCTGGTGATGTCGGGAAAAGAGGTTATTCAACCTATTGAAGTTGTGAAAGATTCTGCAGCGTTTCGCCAAACCATAGCTGGCCCCGGAACATGGGTGGTAGTGGCCAATTCGAACCAAAGCTATGAGGCCGACCGGTCACTTTCGCTGAGTAAAATAAAAACCGGCCCCAAACACGGCAACGCCACCATCACAGCCATTCAGTCGTTTTCGGATAACATTAAATTATTGACTACTATTTTCCTGCGGCTGGTTCAAATGATTATCGCGCCACTGGTATTTTGTACACTGGTGGTAGGCATAGCCAAACTGGGCGATCTTAAAACGGTAGGCAGGGTAGGAGGTAAAGCGTTATTGTGGTTTATCAGCGCCTCACTCGTAAGTCTGTTGATTGGTATGCTGATCGTAAATCTTGCAAAACCGGGCAATGCTATTACAGGAATGGCCGATAAAGCCGGGGCCAGTGACCTGATTGGCAAAACACAGGAGTTTTCGCTCGCCAAATTTGTGGAACATGTGTTTCCGAAAAGTGTAATTGAGGCCATGGCCAATAATGAAATACTGCAGATTGTTATCTTCAGTATTTTTTTTGGTGTAGCTATGTCGGCTTTGGGCAATATTACCAAACCTGTTATTAAAGCGCTTGATGCGGTGGCACATGTAATTTTAAAAATGGTGGGCTATGTAATGAACTTTGCCCCTTTAGGCGTGTTTGGTGCCATAGCAGCGGTGATAGCCACCAGGGGACTTGAAGTATTTAATTTTTATGGCCAGTACCTGCTGTTCTTTTTAATAGGCATTGTATTGTTATGGGCGGTTTTGTTAACAGTTGGATTTTTGATTTTAGGCAAACGGGTAACCGCTTTATTAAAAAGAATTGCTTCGCCCATGCTGATAGCTTTTAGTACCACCAGCAGTGAAGCTGTTTTTCCCAAGCTGACCGAAGAGCTGGAGCGTTTTGGATGCCGCGACAAAATTGTATCGTTTATTTTACCGTTGGGATATAGTTTTAACCTCGATGGTAGTATGATGTATATGACCTTTGCCAGTTTGGCCATTGCACAGGCTTCAGGTATTCATCTCGATCTGGGCACGCAGTTAACCATGTTGCTGGTACTGATGTTGACCAGTAAAGGCATTGCCGGGGTGCCCCGCGCCTCACTGGTTGTGGTAACCGCTACCTGCGCCATGTTTAAAATTCCACCCGAAGGAATTGCCCTGATATTGCCTATAGATCATTTTTGCGATATGTTCCGTACCATGACGAATGTGGTAGGAAATGCGCTGGCTACCAGTGTGGTAAGCAAATGGGAAGGTGAGCTGAAGCCTGAAATGAAGATGCAGGAACCGGTGTTGGTGAGTGATTAATTCGATGTTTCAAATTAATTTGATACCTCATGAAATTCAGGTTGGCGGTTTTCGGGGCCAACGCAAACTAAATTTAAGGGCTGGTTAAAAGACCATATAAACCTTTTCATAAAAATTATTATGCTTAAACGATTGATATTTTTTTTGTTGAATGTGTTTGCTTTTTCAGTGGCTATGGCACAGCAGCAAATCAGGGTTCAACTCACCAACCAGTACGAAACCCCGGTTGGTCAGGTAATGGTTGCAAATGGTGGTCAAACTTCAGATTACGTTTCCGATAAAATGGGTTTTGTAACCATCACCGTCACCCCATCTGATTCAATAACATTCGTCAGCCCGCATCATGCCCCGGTTACAATAGCTACGGCTTCGTTGCACGAAAATCAATTAATTACCCTGCAAAAATTATTTACCTGGAAAGACCTGCTGAACCCGATGTTTTACATTGTATACGGCGGACTTTGGCTGTTGTTGTTTATTGTGTTTGCCGAAACAGGGTTATTTGTAGGGTTCTTTTTACCCGGCGACAGCCTGTTATTTGTTGCTGGTATTTACAGTGGTAACCTGGCGAGCGAGCTATTTAAAAGTTTCGGAATGGCCGATGTGCGATTTGAGTGGTTAGATCTGTTAGTATTGATCTCCCTGATTTCACTGGCAGGTATTTTAGGTAATGCCGTGGGCTATTGGTTTGGTCGAAAAATTGGTCCGACGATGTTCCATTGGCGCGACCGCTTTTTATTTAAGAAAAGATATTTGTACGAAGCACATGACTTTTACGAAAAGCATGGCGGCGGCGCTATCATATTTGCACGATTTTTACCTATAGTACGAACGTTTGCACCGATCGTTGCAGGCATTGTTGATATGGACAGAAAGAAGTTTTCGTTCTTTAACATGATAGGTTGTGTTGCCTGGGTATTCAGTATGATCATAGCGGGGCATTTTTTGCAGAAATGGATATCTTCTCAATTTGGCTTCGACCTTAAAAAACATCTTGAAGTAATTGTATTGGGAATTGTAATTGTAACCACGGCTCCCGTGCTCATAAAATTATTTGCAGGAAAAAAGGAACCGAAAGAAAAAGTTACTCCACCACCAACTCACTAACGAATGTCAAAACAAGTTTCTGTTTTCAGCCTTGCCGTTATAGTGGCTGCTCTTGGATATTTTGTTGATATTTACGATTTGCTGCTGTTCAGCATTATTCGCATTACTTCATTGACCGATCTGGGATTGAATAAAGACCAGATCGCTTCAGAAGGGCTCTTTATTATCAATGTGCAAATGGCCGGGTTGTTAATAGGCGGTATTTTATGGGGCATCCTGGGCGATAAAAAGGGCCGGTTAAAAGTGTTGTATGCATCTATCATTTTGTATTCGCTCGGTAATATCGCCAACGGCTTTGTACAAACGGTACCGCAATATGCAGCTGTTCGGTTTATAACAGGCATTGGCCTGGCTGGCGAATTAGGAGCGGGCATTACGTTGGTTAGTGAATTATTGCCCAAAGAAAAACGGGGTATCGGCACTTCGCTGGTAGCTGGCATTGGTTTAACCGGCGCGGTAGTGGCCTTCTTTTTTAAAGAAAATTTTCACTGGCGTACCTGTTATTTTATTGGCGGCGGCCTGGGCTTTTTGTTATTGATGTTGCGCGTAGGGGTGCTGGAGTCGGGCATGTTTCAAAGCATTCAGCACAGTAATGTTTCGAAAGGAAATTTTTTCATGCTCTTTAATAATGGAAAACGGTTGCGGAAATACCTCTGTAGTATTTTAATTGGTTTGCCTACCTGGTATGTGATTGGCATACTGGTAACTTTTTCAAAAGAGTTTGGCGAAAAAATGGGTATTGCAGGCAAGGTTGATCCCGGCAAGGCCGTAATGTTTGCCTATGCAGCTATTTCATTGGGCGACATTGCCGTTGGCTTGTTGAGCCAATCGCTTAAGAGCCGAAAGAAAGCCTTGTTTATTTTTTATGGATTAACGGCTATTGGCATTGTGTGGTTCTTCAACCTCAACGGACAATCGGTTGAGAGTCTGTATGCAGCCTGCGCCCTGCTTGGTTTTGGAACCGGCTTTTGGGCAATTTTTGTTACCATGGCTGCCGAGCAATTCGGTACCAACATAAGAGCAACTGCTGCTACCACCGTACCTAATATGGTGCGTGGGGCATTAATTTTGATTTCTTTGTTGTTTACTTCGTTACAGGGTTCGGCAGGCTATGTAAAAAGCGGCTGGATTACCGGTATTACTGTAATGGTTATAGGCATTACAGCAGCTTTGTTAACTGAAGAAACTTTTCATAAAGACCTTAATTACTTAGAAGAGGATGTAACTCCGGGGTTACCATAATATGAAAATTCTTATTATCAGATTCAGTTCTATCGGGGATATTGTTTTAACAACTCCTGTTATCCGTTGCCTGAAAAAACAGTTGCCGGACGCAGAAGTGCATTATTTAACCAAGGCATCGTTTCGTGCGGTGCTCGAAGCAAATCCCTATATAGATAAACTGCATTACCTGCACGATGATCTGCAGCCTGTTATTACTGAACTGCAGCAGGAGAATTTCGATTACGTGATCGATCTGCACCACAATCTGCGCACCATGCGGGTTAAAAAAGCATTGGGCAAAAAAGCGTTCTCTTTCAATAAACTCAATGTGCAAAAATGGATTTACACAGCACTTAAGATAAATGTATTACCACCTGTACATATTGTAGACCGTTATATGGAAACAGTACAGTCGCTGGGCGTAAAAAACGACGGCCGGGGGCTTGATTATTTTATTCCTGAAAAAGATAAGGTAAAAGAAAGCGATATACCGGTTGCACATCTGGCAGGCTATATTGGAGTGGTAATTGGTGCGGCCCATAACACCAAAAAATTGCCGTTGCATAAACTGAAAGAATTGTGTGCAACCATTGAGCATCCGGTTATTTTACTGGGAGGAAAGGAAGACCGTGCAATCGGAGAAGAGATTGCCGCTGTTGACCGTCATAAAATTTATAACGCCTGCGGAAAATTCAATATCAACGAATCGGCCGACCTGGTTCGAAGGGCAAAGCTGATCATTTCGCACGATACGGGGTTGATGCATATTGCTTCGGCATTTAAAAAACAGGTGATATCTGTTTGGGGCAATACGGTGCCTCAGTTCGGCATGTATCCTTATTACGGAAATAGTTCAACGCCATCACCCGGCAACAATAAACTGCCTTATGATATTATGGAAGTGCGTAAATTATACTGCCGTCCATGCTCCAAGATAGGATATGATAAATGTCCGCTCGGGCATTTTAAGTGCATGGAAAAGATTTCCGTACAGGATATGGTTGATAAGGTGCACCAGAGGATTTAGTAGATTAATTATAAATAAAGATAAAGGTGAGCCATTCGACTCACCTTTATCTTTTAATACGGGTTGCCGGTTATTAATTATACATTACTTCACTTCTTCCAGCTTACTCTTCCAGGATTCAGGCACTTCGTTTATATCCATAATGCGCAATTTGTGTTCATTAGGGATAGAAGTAGTGCTGTTTTGGCTTTGCAGCGTTTCATTAATATCAGTTTGTTTTAATTTGTACATGGCGCCGGTGGCAGGATCAACAATAAGCAAGCCGATTACTCCGCCAAAGACCAGATTGCCAAAATACCAGCCATTAATGGTTGCGGTTAACTCAACTGTTTTATCGGCAAAACCGGGTTTGCTGATAGTAACCGAATATTTGGCATTTTTAAAAAAGCCGGCGCCCGATTTCAGTTTTACCATTGCCGGCGTTTTGCCGGTGAATACCTGTTCGCCTTTGCGGTCTTTAATGGTTACAGAGGCTTCGCGGGGCGTACTGTCGATGGTTACCGGGTAACTGGTTTTGCTAACGATTGATGCGCAGGAAGAGGAAATTACGATCAGGCCTGCGATAACCATGGCTTTGGTTAACGAAAACATAGGTGGTTAATTTTAAGGTGTTTTTGGTTAAATAAGCATAAAAGTATAATTACAGATATGCATTTGCAACAAATGAATGGTTAATTTTTATCACCTATGTATTATGTTTAATTCAACTTCGTTTTTTCAAGCGTTTGCAGCTTGCCTGCTATCAGTTTTTTTTCGGCTATTGAAGTGGTGAGCTCATGCGCCTGTTGCAAAAATTTCCGGGCATTGTGCTCATCGCCCGTTTGCCAGTACAGGTCGCCCAAAACCGCACTGAATATATATTGCGTGTTTATTAATGTTTCAATGTCGTTTATCTGCCAAATTTCACCAATGGCTGTGGCTGTTTGGTTTAGCTGCGACAGTACAATAGCGCGGTTAAGCATTACCAGCGCAGTTCGTTTTTGTTGCATCAGCATATCGTATAATTGCAACATGCGTTGCCAGTTGGTGGCTTCAAACGAGGGGGCCAAACAATGTTCGGCCGCAATGGCCGATTCAAGATGATATACTGTTAATTCATCGCCCTGCGACGACATTCCCAAAAATTGGTAACCTTTTTGAATAAGTGCAATATTCCAGGTGCTGCGGTCCTGTTGCTGCAACAGAATAATGGAGTTGTTTTCGTCGATCCGGCTGTCGAAACGCGATGCCTGAAAACACATCAGCGCCAGTAATGCCCAGGTGGCCGGTTGCCTGCCGTTCTTGTTTGGCTTTCAGCTCTTCGATCCACGAAAACCATTTTTGCATATGCTGCTGCATTTCTTCAGGAGAAAAATCGTATTGAATGCCGCCGCCTTTGAAAATGAACATAAAATCTTTCATAATGTAAAATTTTTAAAGATTACAAGATTAAGTTACCGGTTAAATGACGAACGAAAAGAAGGCAGCAGGACAAAACCGGAAAAAATAGTTATGAAGTTTAAAATAAAAGCGGCCTGGCCAAAGGCGCCAGACCGCAATAAGCGATGATTAATGGTATGGACTAACTAACGAATAAAAATTCTTTGTACGATACTTCTTTGCGGGTCGTTGCTTACTACCCGCACAATGCAAATACCTTCGGCCAATGGCGATAAATTAATATCGATGCGGCCGGTTCGGCCGTTGAGCAACTGGGTTTGCAATATTCTACCCTGCATATTTATAATTTGTACCAGCCTGAACGAGTCGTTTAAATATAGGCTCACATTGCCGGTGTTTACGATGGTAGGGAAAACGTAATTGCTGGTAGTGCCACTGGCTGCTACAGGAATGATACGGGTAAAATCATACCGTCCGTTTTTATCAACCATGCGGATCCGGTAAAATATGCGGTCGCGTACATTCACCGGAAAATGTCTGAATACATAGGCCTTTCCGTTAAGATAATTACCCGCCGCAATTACCCCGGCTTGTTGAAAAGTAATGCCGTTTTCGCTATATTCTATTTCATATAACTTAAGATTACCGGGTTCCCGGTTGGTTCGCCATCTTAATTCAACGCCGCCATTACCCGGTGTTGCAGAAAGGTCGCTCATAACTGCCGGTTCAGGCAGCTTCATGTAGTTGTCGGCTGCATCATTTACAAACCGGGTTTTTTGACGATTATCAGTGTAGGTATTGTTATTGGGAATTATCTTCCCCACATATACAGGAGTATAATTAGTCTGTGTGAGATCAGGAGGTGTTTGAGCAACAACATTCAATCCCGCTATATTCCCTGTAATCAGAACCACTGTAATACAGGCTGTTTTCCAGCACCAACAGTATAAGTTTTTTTTCATACTATAATTATTATGATCAATAAAGTGGGGTTAGTAACTGCTGGTCGGGGGCCGGGGGTTACTTAATTTGATTCAAATTCAATGCCCCGGTTTAATGGCGCCTGAAGTCGGAAGTCCGAAGTCTGATGCCGGATGGGGAAAGAAGTTAGTAGGGGCAAGAAGTGAGAAGGGAATAAAAAGAAGTAATAGGTTGGATAGAAGAAGGAATAAAAAAAGTAAGAAGCCTGGTTTGCGAACAGTGAGGATGCTAATTCCGCAACCTCTTCTGACTTCCGACTTCTTACTTCTGACTTCGTGTATTAAAGCGTTTTCAGCACATCGTTCATGCTTCTAACTGCATCGGCGCTCTTGTTAAAGAGGGCTTGTTCATCGGCATTCAGGCCAAAGTCGATGATCTTTTCCCAGCCGCTCTTTCCGATAATCACCGGAACACCCAGGCAAATATCTTTCTGTCCGTATTCGCCATTCAACGATACGCAGCAGGTAAATAATTTTTTCTGATCGCGAACTATGCTTTCTACCAGGGCTGCTCCGGCTGCTCCGGGTGCATACCAGGCGCTGGTACCGATCAGTTTGGTAAGCGTAGCGCCACCCACCATGGTATCGGCTACAATTTGTTTTTGTTTTTCTTCGCTCAGGAATTTGGTAACCGGAGCACTGTTCCAGGTAGCCAAACGTATGAGCGGTATCATGGTAGTATCGCCATGACCACCTACAACCCCTGCATTCAGATCGGCAGGGCTGCAGCCGAGGTGCTGGCTCAACTGATATTTAAAACGGGCGCTATCGAGGGTGCCACCCATACCAATGATCCTGTTCTTGGGCAAACCGGTTGCGGTTAAAGCCAGATAGGTCATGGTATCCATCGGGTTGCTGATAACGATAATAATGGCGTTGGGAGAGTGTTTCAGAATATTTTCGGCAACGCCTCTTACGATACCGGCATTGGTGCCAATTAGTTCTTCGCGGGTCATACCCGGTTTACGCGGAAGGCCCGAAGTAATTACAACTACGTCACTGCCGGCGGTTTTTGAATAATCATTTGTGCTGCCGGTAATTCTTGTATCAAAGCCAAGCAATGCAGCGGTTTGCATCATATCCTGAGCCTTGCCTTCAGCCAATCCTTCTTTAATGTCAAGCAATACCAGTTCTTCAGCTAATTCGGCCCGGGCAATATTATCGGCGCAGGTAGCACCTACAGCTCCGGCACCTACAACGGTTACTTTCATCTGAGAATATTTTAAAATGTTATCAATTTAAGCGCAAAAATAGGTGGAGAACCTAAGAATAATAATGATTTTTGTTAGTTCCGTGTTATTTGATGGCCAAAGCTGCTATTTCGCAAAGGCAGCCAGCATCTTATCAATTTTTACATTCCCTTCAAATGTGGTGATCAGGTTACCGTGTTTATCGTATAAAGCCAGGTAGGGCAGGCTTTGCATGCGAAAGAAGGGAGGTAAAAAGAATTTGGTGTCCTGTCCCATTTTGATGTTATTGTATTCCGCAATTTTATGATCATTATAAAAAGCCACCATCATGTCAAAAGGCTGGTGGGTGATCATGACGATCTGATATTTCTTCAAATCTTTCATGCGCTTTTCCATATCGGCCCACTGGTGTTTACAATGATCGCAATCGGGACTGAAATACATTATTATAGTAGGCTGATGTTTCAGCTGATCTTTGGTAAGATTAGTGCTGTCGATCTGTAAAATGGTAAATGGCGGAACTGTGGGAAAACGTTTGTAGGCCGGACTATCGGGCGGCAGTGTTTGTGCAGAAGCCATTTTTACGGTAAATGCCAATAGAATAAGTAAAAGCCGGTTTTTCATTCAATAAAATTTTTAAGCCCTGATAACCAATTCCAGGGGGTACTTAAGTGCATTAATGATACATCAAAGTTCTTCCCGCTCCGGAGTTTTTAAAATTTTTTTCAAAAATAACAGTAAATGAATATGCTGTCCAAGACCTGTCTTCTTTTAACAAAAAACTTTTTGGAATATCTACGAGTTGTTCGTAGGTTTACGAAAATATCGTAAGTAATGGAAAAGTTAACCATTCAGGAAGAGCAGGCTATGCAGGCCGTTTGGAAAACCGGTGAAGGGAACATAAAAATGTTCCTTGAAAATATGGAAAGCCCGCAGCCTCCCTATACCACACTTGCTTCTACTGTAAAAAACCTCGAAAAAAAGGGGTTGCTCAAAAGCCGTCTTGTTGGTAATACCTATTTATATCAACCCGCCCTTACAGAGGAGGAGTATAAAAAAAATTTTATGAGCGGCGTGGTAAAAGATTACTTCGACAACTCCTATAAAGAACTGGTGAATTTTTTTGTTGAACAAAAAAAGCTAAGCCCTTCAGAACTGAAGGAGATCATTGATATGATTGAGAAAGGAAGTCGGAAGTAAGAAGTCGGAAGTCAGAAGACCCCGAATTTTATAGATATCTTCTTTCTTTATAACGAGCTCTTCGGACCTCAGACTTCAGACTTCGGTCTTCAGATACCAACCAAAAACCAACAAAAATGCTACTACAATACATCCTAAAACTATCCATCAGCATATCGGTCGTATACCTGTTTTACCAACTGTTATTACGGCGACTTACTTTCTATAACCTGAACCGCTGGTACCTGTTGGTATATTCCATGCTGTGTTTTGTAATTCCTTTTATAAATGTATTTACACTTGTTGCTGAGCCGCAGCTGCAGCAATCGGCCATCATACGTTACATTCCGGCTATTGAGCAAATGACAACAACCTATGAGGCCGAAGAGACTGCGATTGCTGTTGATGCAGGTTTTAACTACATGCAGCTGATTATAATAGTGATTGGCGCCGGTATGGTGTTTATGATACTGCGCCTGCTTGTTCAATATTATTCATTATTTAAAATGAGGTCGAAGGCGGTGTTGTTGTATAACGACAACGTTAAATTGTACCATATCGATAAACCCATCGTGCCGTTCTCATTTGGCCGGTCAATTTATATAAACCAGGGTCAGCATAATGAAGAGGAACTGAAAGAAATCATTCGCCACGAATTTATTCATGTAAAACAACGGCATTCGGCCGATATTATCTGGAGCGAATTATTGTGCATCATAAACTGGTATAACCCCTTTGCGTGGTTGCTTCGGAAAGCTGTGCGGCAAAACCTTGAGTTTATTGCCGATGAGCAGGTGCTGCAAACCGGGCTCGATCGTAAACAATACCAGTACCTGTTATTAAAAGTTATAGGCGTTCATTCGTTTAGTATAGCCACCAATTTTAATTTCTCATCCTTAAAAAAAAGAATAGCCATGATGAACAAAACAAAAACAGCCAAAGTGCACCTTATCAGGTTTTTATTTATGCTGCCGTTGCTATTGGTAATTTTATTGGCCTTCCGCAACACAGTACATCAACAACGGCAACAACAACGGTTGCATAGCCTGGTAACTGATACCATACCGGCGGCACCGAAATTGCCGGATGACGTAGTTACCATTGACGTTAACGATGGCCAGGCAACAGTAAGATTAAAAAACGGGCAGATCGAGAAGTATGATCTGACTATTCAGAAAGAGAAGAAAGCATTCGAAAGTAAATACGGTGCTTTGCCCAAACCGCCCGTTCCGCCACCACCACCAACACACACAACTGTAACACCACCTGCACCGCCGGCACCTCCTGCTAAGGAATTGAAGGCGATAACTGTGACCGGAGTGCCTGCGCCGCCAGTGCCTGCTAAGGAATTGGAGGCGGTAACTGTGACCGGAGTACCTGCGCCGCCGGCACCGCCTGCTAAGGAATTAAAGGCTGTAGTTGTGACCGGAATGCCTGCTCCGCGGCCTGTGCAGGTTAATTGTTTTACCAAAAAAGGTTATTGCATTACCATTGCCGATAATAATGGCGAGTGCGTGGTAATTGTAAAAAACAAACAAAACAAAATAGTGGAAGCCGTTATATTAAATGACTGGAATAAAGACCCGCAGTACGAAGCGAAATATGGTGAAATTCCTGCATCAATGTCAAAACCTGCGGTTTCAGCTGTGTCGCCCATGCCTGCTGTTGCTACATCTGTTAGCTCTAATCCGGTACAAGTTGCGCAACCACCGGTTGCTTCCTCATCAACAATGCCGCAGATTGCGGTGAAGCCCACTACAACGGTTGTTAATTCAATAGCTAAGCCCTCACCGAGGGTAGCTACTGTAAATGTGTCTATGCCGGGTGCAACAGGATCACAGGTCAATGGCAGGGTTTCTTCAGTTTCCAGTTTTAAGGTGGTGCCCGTGGCCTTGAAAAGAACAGAAGAAGAACTTGCCGGTATTGGTAAATACACTACTAAAGAAGAAATGGAACAAATATGTAAACGCCTTAATGAAAAAGGATTTAATCTGAAGGTTGAAAGCGCTGATTATAAAAACGGATATCTTACCGGCATCAGCTTCAGGATTTATGAAAGGAATCGTCAAAAGGGGGCATTTTCAACCAATGATCTGAGTCAGACTCAAGTGATAATCATGCGGGTAACGAATGATAAGGGCGATACCGGCATTTCATTCTTTGGAAAGAACTATGAAGCCCTTTAGCCGTAGGGAACCATAAAACCAATACAACATCATCTAATAACCAGGCCCGATAACCAACCAGTAATTACTTTTGCCGCATGCCAATTTTGCTGTAATTTTGCCCCCACTTTTTACGTATGTAATAAGTTTTGGAATTGATTTGAATTTTGTTTTTTGACTTTTGAAATTTTTATCATTTATGGCAAATACAGCAGATATCAGCCGCGGCATGATCATTAAACTCGATGGTAGTTTATACACTGTGGTTGAATTTGGTGAAAATAAAACCGCCCGGGCAGCCGCTAAAGTATGGGCTAAGCTGAAAGGGGTAGATAATAACCGGAGTATTGAAAAAACCTGGAACAGCGGTGATAGCATTTATCCGGTTCGTGTAGAACGTAAACAGTATCAGTTTTTGTACAAAGACGATACCGGTTACAATTTCATGGATAATGAAACTTTTGAACAGCTTGCTCTTGCCGAAACGATCGTAGATGCTCCCCAGTTCTTAAAAGAAGGTCAGGAAGTATCGGTTTTAATAAACACCGATACCGACCAACCGATGAGCGTTGAGCTGCCCGATAAAATCGTATTGAAAGTTACCTACTCCGAGCCCGGCGTAAAAGGCGATACAGCTACACGCACTTTAAAACCCGCCACCGTTGAAACAGGCGCTAATGTAAACGTGCCGTTGTTTGTAAACGAAGGAGAGTTGATTCGTATAAATACGAAGACCGGGGAATATGTTGAAAGAGTAAAAGAATAAAATATTTAACGACGTCTGATTATGGACAATGGGATTTACTTCCATTGTCCATTTTTTATATGAAGGGCAATCACAGGCATACCCATCAGATGCATCCCTTCGGTTTTTAAAAACGGTTTTGGATATATTTAGTGGCTAATCCTTATCTTAGCCGCCTGTTCTACAGGACTTAATCGACAACCTAAAATTTTAACAGATGGATTTTAAACAAATTCAGGAGTTGATCAAAATGATCAACAAATCAAATATTGGGGAAGTGACGATCGAAGAAAAGGGATTTAAATTAACCATCAGGCAAAAAGAAGAACCTGTTCAAAATGTCATTGCTGCTCCTGTACATACCGCTCCTATGATGACCGCTATGCCACAGATGCAGGCTCAACCTGCACATGCCACAGCCCCCGCTGCCGACAAACAGAAAGCTGCTGACGCGGCTACCGACAACTTACTGACTATTAAAAGCCCCATGATCGGTACTTTTTACCGCAGTTCTGCTCCCGGTAAACCGGCATTTGTAGAGATCGGCGACGATGTTACAACCGGTAAAGTAGTTTGCATTATCGAAGCCATGAAACTCTTTAATGAAATTGAAAGCGAAGTAAAAGGACGTATTGTAAAA
>Ga0114129_10004977_pt1 | contig 18719 bp, 14 predicted proteins | sample RhiMetdeltSRZDD1_FD_80071 | JGI IMG/M metagenome (GOLD analysis project Ga0114129, IMG submission 80071) | Populus rhizosphere microbial communities from Tennessee, USA - Rhizosphere MetaG P. deltoides SRZDD1 (version 2) (version 2) | ecosystem: Host-associated > Plants > Roots > Rhizosphere >...
CCAACGTCCACGAAGTGCGTCGGCCGCACGACGACCCCGAGCGGGTCGCGGTTGCCGTGCGGCTGCGCGTGGTAGACCGTGACCGGCCCGTCGACCGCCAGGGTCGGGGGGTCGGTCGGCAGGTTTGGCATCCCGCGGACGAAGGCGGCCGAGACGGCGAGGCGACAGGCGCTTTCGTGGTCCTCCATGTAGTCGCTCGGCGAGTGCGTGAGCAGGATCTCCGGCCTGACCTGGCGGATCACGGCGGCAAGCCGCGCCAGGGTGCTGCGCTCGTAGAACACCTCGAGGTCGTTCACCAGGCTCTCGTGCCGCGCGAATCCCACGAGGCGACAGGCCTCCTGCGCCTCGGCCCGGCGCACGCCGACGAGCTCCTCGCGCCCGTGGGTGCTCGATCCACAGCACCCGTTCGCGACGGCGAGGCTGTGGATCTCGTACCCGACACGCTGCAGCCTGAGCAGCGTGCCCGCTGCCACGAACTCCATGTCGTCGGGGTGGGCGAAGACGGCAAGAGCCACGGCCATGGAGGGCCCCCGGTTTCGGCCTTCGGAACGCGGAAGACAGCAGACACCAGTTACTTCCTGAACTCAAACGCGGATGCCCCGGGCCAGCCTCGGGGCTTGCCGGCCGGTCTCGTGGGCAGGTAGTGTTCGGACGGACCGATCGCCGTTTCGGATTTCTCCAACGGAGATGACCCATGGAGCGTCCCCTTCGCGTGCTCGTGGCCGGCTGCGGCAACATGGGCGCGAGCCACGCCCGCGCCTACCACCGCATGCCGGAGTTCCAGATCGTCGGCCTGGTCAGTCGCGGGCCGACCTCGCGCCGCGCGCTCGGCACCGAGCTAGGCGGCCTGCCCGAGTTCGGCGACTACCACGAGGCGCTCAGGGTCACCCGGCCCGACGTGGTCAGCATCAACACCTACCCCGAGACGCACGGGCCGTTTGCACGAGCCGCGATCGAAATGGGCTGCCACGTCTTCTGCGAGAAGCCGTTGGCCACGAGCGTGGAAGAGGCAGAGGCGCTGGTCGACGCGGCGCGCGCGAGTGAGCGCAAGCTCGTGGTCGGGTACATCCTGCGGGTCCACCCGGCCTGGACCCGGTTCATCGAGATCGCCCGCACGCTCGGCAAGCCGCTCGTGATGCGGATGAACCTGAATCAGCAGAGCCACGGGCCCGCCTGGAACTGGCACCGCAACCTGATGGACTCGATGAGCCCGATCGTGGACTGCGGCGTCCACTACGTGGACGTCATGTGCCAGATGACGGGGGCGAAGCCTGTGCGCGTCTCCGCGATCGGCGCGCGTCTCACCGAAGAGTTGAAGCCGGGCATGTACAACTACGGCCAGCTCCAGGTCAGCTTCGACGACGGCTCGGTGGGCTGGTACGAGGCGGGCTGGGGCCCGATGATGAGCGAGACGGCCTTCTTCGTGAAGGACGTGATTGGACCGAAGGGCTGCGTCTCGATCGTCAAGGATCCGAACGAGAGCTCGGCCAGCGGCTCTGACGACATCGACAGCCACACCAAGACCAACTGCCTGCGGGTGCACCACGGCGCCATCGACGCCAACAACGAGTTCGTGAAGCCCGACGAGTTCATCAGCACCGAGGACGAGCCCGACCACCAGGCTCTCTGCGACCGCGAACAGGCCTATCTCCTGCGCTCCATCCGGGAGAACCTGGATCTGTCCGACCACATGTCCGACGCGGTGAACAGCCTGCGCATCGTCCTCGCCGCCGACGAGAGCTTCCGCAAGGGACAGATCGTGCAGTTATAGCAGCCTGTATTCCAGGCCGGCGATCGCAACGTATCGCCCGTTCCTCCGTAGTACGGCCCGCAGGCGAGAGCGTAGTATCCGCACATGACCACCACACAAACTCCCCTCACGGTGACAGTCTTCCTCGCGGGCACGGTCTTCCTCTTGCACACGGATGCGCGAGCGGCCAGGTGTCAGCCCGGCACTCCCGCTCCGACTGCGTTTTCGTGGCCGGAAGGCAAGCGCGCGGCGCTCAGCCTGACGTTTGACGACGCGCGTCTCAGCCAGGTCGACGTCGGTCTGCCGCTCTTGAACGAGCACGGGGTCAAGGCGACCTTTTACGTGCAGCCCGATGGCCTGCGGAAGCGACTCGATGGCTGGAAGGCGGCAGTGGCTTCGGGCCACGAAATCGGCAATCACACGATCAGCCATCCCTGCAGCGGCAACCTCGCTTTCTCGAGAAAGAACGCCCTGGAAGGCTACACGCTCGGGCGGATCGAAGCCGAGATGACCGGGGCGAACGAGATCGTTCGGCGGGAGCTCGGGATCTCGCCCGCGAGCTTCGCCTATCCCTGCGGCCAGACGTTCGTGGGCCGCGGGCCGGGCGTTCGTAGCTACGTTCCGATCGTCGCGCGCTTGTTCCAGACGGGTCGGGGATACCTCGGCGAGGCCGCCAACGATCCAGCCCTGTGCGACCCGGCGCAGCTGCTGGCGGTGGCGTTCGACGGCCTTTCCTGGGGCGAGCTCCTGCCGCTCGTCGAGAAGGCAGTCGCGGAGGGCCGCTGGCTGATCCTCGCCGGTCACGAGGTCGGCGATTCCGGCTTTCAGACGACACGACGCGACACACTGGACGCGCTCTGCCGTTATGCCCGAGATCCGGCGCAGGGCATCTGGCTGGACACTGTAGCCGCCGTCGCGAGCCACGTCGTGCGAAGCCGAGCGATCGCTGCTCCTGCGCGCGATAAGCCGTGAGCGTGGAACGCAGGCGCCGACGGGAGGTCGTCGTGAACAGAGTCGCCGTGCTGCTACTGGCGCTCGCCGTACCAGCCCGCGGCCAGGACGCTTACGACCTCGTCGTCTACGGCGCCACCGCGGGCGGCGTGGCTCGCGCTGCGCGATCTGCGTTCGGTGCAAGCAATCGACGGCGCCGAGCTCCAAGGGATCTTGAAGAAGGAAGCGAACTCACCGATTGATGACCGTGTTGAGGTGGTCTCCAGCAACCCAGCCTGAGCCGCCGGGCACGTTTGCGAGCTTCAGTTGGAACCAGTCTTCCTGCTGCTTGATGATAGGCGCCGTGACGCCGGCCTCAAGCATGCCGATAACGTTGTATTGGCCGCCGGGCCCATCATAGATGTCGACGTCGTTTTTCGCGGTCGCCATCCAGGTCGACTTGCCAAGCTTCTTGAACGGGTTGCACGTCGCAGCCCGGTTGCCATTCCAGTTCGCGACATTTTCGGGATGGTTCAAGTCACGGGTGCTGCCGCTTATCCGACCACTTTCATCTACGCTGCCTTTGTATTCACCAACCGGACCGTGCGTCCACTGAATGGTGAACTCCAAGTTATTGCCGTCGACGTTCCCCTCAACCTTGCCCTCCCGGACGGCGCCAAAGGGCCCCATTAGGGGCCTCGTGCCGAGACAACCCTCACACCATTGGCCCGTTCCGCTGACTCTGGACCCTGATTGCTCCAGGTCGAGTTTTACTGTGACGCCAGACTGCAGAAGCTCCCAATGTCCGCTCAGATCCCATCGAGGACAGGGCGTGTCGGAGGCGGAGAGGGTGGCGATGAATGCCCCCAACGTCACTGAAGTGATCCCGACAATCATCAATCGGTTTCGAGTCATGGCTGCCTCCCTTTGGAATGGTTTGACGCAGCCTAGCTAGCGTGTGTACCTGCGCTCAAGAGAGTCTGCGACCAGCTTCCAACATAGCAGCTTGAAGGGATAAGCGATAGGAGCCACTTTTCGGGGCGCTCGGCAGGACACTCACCCCGGAGAGGACATGAAGCCACGAGCAGAATCGGTCAGACTGCACCAGGGGAGCAAGAAACGCCGTGAGGCTTTGGAAGCCAGATCTGCACACGGCCAGGGGGACGCTGGTCACGGGCATCGTGCTCGGGATGGTGCTCTTCTCCGTGCTCGCCATCTGGCAGGCCTGCGCGGCCCGAAGGGCGCGTTCACGGCCCTCCAGCGGCGAGGTCCTAGCCGTTCACGAGCTGCGGGTGCGACAGCTGGAGTTTCCGGTGGAGGGAGCCGCCCCGAGCATGCTCCGCGACAGCTTCGACGAAGCTCGAGGCAGTCGCACGCATCGAGCGGTGGATATCATGGCCCCGCGTGGCACGCCTGTCCGAGCCGTGGAGAGCGGCACGATCGCCAAGCTCGACAAGAGCCCGGCGGGCGGCATCAGCATCTATCAGTTCGACTCCGCCAAACGGTACTGCTACTACTACGCTCACCTGCTGCGTTATGCAGCCGGGCTGCGCGAGGGCCAGGAAGTGAAACGGAGCGAGGTGATCGGCTTCGTGGGGGCCACCGGCAACGCCCCTCCGAACGCGCCTCACCTCCACTTCGCCATCTTTCAGCTGGACGAGAGCAAGCTGTGGTGGCGGGGCACGCCAATCAATCCCATCCCGGTGCTGAAGTAGACCGGTCGCGCGCTACCGTGACAGGGTCACCGTGATCTGCCGTGTGATGACGTGGCACTCGTCCGCTGTGACACGCACATTGCGTTCGGCGGCGGGCTGGTATCCCGCCTTCGTGACGCTCACCTCGTAGACACCGGGCCGCTCGTGAGGGCCCGAATAGCTGCACGTCGGGCCGGCGGGAAAAGGATCGAGCACGCCGCTGAAGGATCCTTCCACGGCGAGGACGGTGGCGTCGCAGATTCTGTCTCCGGTCGAGCTGTCCAAGACGATGACGTTGAGTGCAGGGACGGCGATCGCGGTGCACGCCCTCATGACGTTGTTTGTCCCGCAGCCTGGAGCCGCGGACGAGGCGGCCAGCATCAGAAGCAGAGCGGTTTTCCTCATGGAGTTTTCTTGTAACAGCCCATTTCCCTTTGAGTCTAGCGCAACCGGCAGACGCCCACGACAAAAACCGCGAAGACATCTCAGTTGACGATGTAGCCGAGAGCCTTCAACTCCTGGCGCGTCTCGGCGTCGATGACCTGATCGGGAGCGCCGGCTTTCCGCAGGCTCCGGGCCTTCCACGCCAGAAGATCGCCGCGGAGGCGCTCCACCAGATCCGGCCGGCGGCTCGCGACGTTGTCGTGCTCGCGGGGGTCGCTGCGCAGGTCGTAGAGCTCGAGCTCGCCGATGGGGTAGCGCCCGCCGGGGGCCTCGGGTTGCAGCTTCGCGGGGTTGTACACGAGGCGCCACTCGACGGTACGCGCGGCGAAGATGCGCCCGCTCGTCTCGCTGTACGCCACGGACCGGGCGGGCTGGGCCGGCACTGCCCTCCCGTCGAGGAGGTTCACCCCCTGAAAGGACGAGGGAGACGGAAGCCCGAGGAGCGACAGCACCGTAGGGGCGACGTCGACGAGGCTGGCCGGGTGATCCGTGCGTACGCCCTGCGGCAGCACTCCCGGCCACGAGAGGACCAGAGGAACGTGCAGTGACGAGGAGTACATCGAGGGGGAGTGGAAGAAGTAGCGGTTGTGGTCGTGGAGGTCCTCGCCGTGGTCGGCGGTGACGACGACGAGCGTCTGTTCCTCGAGCCCCCTCTCGCGCAGCGCCGACAGCAGCCGGCTCACCTGCGCGTCCGCGTAAGCCACCTCACCGTCGTAGAGTCCGACGACGTGCGCCACATCCGCGTCGGCGAGCCGGGTGCCCCGGGCGCGCAGGTCGATGAGTTGCGCCATCGAGCCGGTGAGCGGCGAGCGGACATTCCCGGTGAAGGCAGTGTCATACGGGTGCGGCGGCGTGTAGTCGGCGTGTGGGCTGATGAGGTGCATCCAGAGGAAGAAGCGCCGGTCGCCCACTCGATCGAGGTGCTCGATCGCAGCGTCGGTCGCCAGTGCGTCCATGGCGGCCTGCTCAGGCGCGAGGGCGCGAAAGAAGCGCGAGAACCCCGGGTGTCGCGCGCGGGTCATGTTGCTGAGGAAGGCCGAAGTGTCGTAGCCCTTCGCCAGCAAAAGCTCCGCGAGGGTCGGAATTCCCTCGCGCAATTCCCAGCCGTTCCAGACGACGCCATGAGCGCTCGGGTACTGGGAGGTGTGGAGCGACGTGAGGGCGGGCCAGGTGGCACTCTGCACCGACTCCGCGTGGCGGAAGAGCACGCCTCGCGCGGCGAGGCGGTCGATGCCGGGGCTCGTCGGCCGAGGGTAGCCGTAGGCACTCAGGTGATCCGCCCTGAGCGTGTCGATCGTGACGAGCAGCACGTTCGGCGAAGCGCCGTTTTCTTTCTGGTAGACGGTCGGCACCCGCCAGCGGACCGCTGTCGCGCCGGACGCCGCCTTCCCGTCACTGCTCTTGCAGCTCACGTGGAAGCGCAGGTCGGTGACGTGCGGCCCGGGGCGCTCGAGGTCCGCGCTGAGCGGCACCCATGGTCCGCCCGGCTCCACCGCCCGCTCGACCAGCACGCGGGCCGTGGCGCCTTCCCGCATCGACTCCACGCTCGCTTTGCAGGCGACGCCTGCCACGGCGTCGAGTCGCGAACGGTCGAACGCGACCTCAGTGGCGACTCGCGCGTTCGCCGGGGCCGTGACGTGCCACGACAAGGTCGAAGGCACTTCGGTGGGGATCGAGCGCTGCTTGGTGCCGTGCCCGTCGCCGAGCATCGTCGCGGGAGCTTGAGGGGGCTCGAGCTGGATGACGACGGCGGCCTGGGGAGTTGGCGCGGCCTTCCTGCCGGCTCGCCGGACCAGCAGGTAGGTCGCCGCCACCGGGGCCAGCACCACGACGAGGGTCAGGACAGCCCATCTCCGGATCGGACCGCTGAGGGACCTCTCAGGGCCCTTGGTTTCCACCATTCCCTCTTCCGCTGCCGCCAGAATCGTCCGTGTCCCTCCCCGGCGTGTCAACCGGCGGAGTTCTTCGGCCGGGGCAGACGGGCCTGGGCTGCTACAGGTGTGAAGTCTCGCCGCGCCTCATCTCTGGCGTGCGGCCTGGTATCGCCTGCCCGTGAATCCGGACGCAATCGCGTGCGCACATCCGACGACGCCGAGCAAGGCCCCGGTGAAGGATCCGAGAAGGCCGGCGTTGGGATGTCGTGTCCAGTCGAGCTCGGCGAGGATATTAGCGCCGAGCAGAAGGCCGACGACGAGCGCCAGCTGCATCCGGTAGATCGCGAGCACGCGGCCTCGAACCTCGTCGGTACGGAGCCCGCCTTCGGCCTGGCCGCCGCAGGCTTCCTCGCGCATCCAGGCTTCGTAGAGCAGCAAGAACGTGACGGCCGCGCCCGCAAAGCCCAGCGGTACGAGCGGACGAACGTCACCGACAGGGTTCGAGCACTGGTAAGCGAAGGCGCCGAGGCCGAGAGCTGCGATAGCGTACGGGGTGAGCCGGGCCGCTACCGGCAGCATTGAAGCGACGTCACGCGGCCGGAGGCTCGCGACTCGTTGCGCCGCCGCCAACTCCCGCCCGGGTCTCGTGGACACGTCGAGCGCATGCAGGGAGCCGAGTGCCAGGCCGGCTAGCACGGCAAACGCCAGCAGGCTCGAGACTGCCAATGCGCGCGACGGCGGCGGGACGGACCGCGCCAGGACGACGAGCGGCAGCGAGATGACCGCGCTCGCGACGCCCAATCGGACGGTCGAGTGCGCAACGGCGGGAGCTTCGGCATTGGCCACGCCGGCCCTCAGCGCACGCCGCCGCACGATGGAAACGACCAACCATGGCGTGCCCGCGGCCAGGAGCGCGACGCTGGCCTGCAGGACTGGAGTGACACTCATGACTTCCTCTCTTTTTGAAGACGTTGCAGGGCTTCGCCAAAGACCGCGGACAGATCGCGGGGCGACAACCCGCGTAGCCGGCCGATGGCCAGCGCCTCGACGAGCTCGTTCCGCAGCGATTCGCGTGCTGCCGGAATGGGGCTTGCGCTGCGGCCAAGCACGACGGCCTTGCGGCCGTGACGGACGGCGATCAGCCCTTCGTCGTTCAGCCGGCGATAGGCGCGGGCCACGGTGTTCCAGTGCACGCCGAGGTCGGCGCCGAGCTGTCGGGCGGAGGGAAGCTCGCCGCCCGGCCCCACCTCGCCCCGCGCAATCGCGAGGCGGAGCTCGGTGGCGAGCTGATCCTCCAGGGGCCGTGGGTCGTTGAGGTCGATCCGAATCATGTGGATTAGAGTATCAGACAGTGATACAGATGGCAAGGCCGGCTCCCGGGGATTCCGTCTGAGAGGCGGCGAAGGCTTCCTACCAGAGCCCCAAAAGCTTCCACCACAGGCCGCCGACGCCGACCCAGATCAGGATGTTGACGACGCTGATCAGCAGGCCGAAGCGCCACCAGGCACCCACCGTCACATAGCCGGTCCCGAAGAACACGGGCGCCGGGCCGGTGCCGTAGTGGGTCATCCCGGCGAAGAGGCTGCTGAAGAAGCCCAGGACCAGCGCGGCCAGCATGGGCGGGGCGCCCAGTGTGATGGACACTCCCAGGAACGCCCCGTACATGGATGCCACGTGGGCGGTGTTGCTGGCGAAGAAATAGTGGCTATAGAAGTAGACGAGGCTGATCAGGACGAAGCCCGCGATCCAGCCCATGCCGTCCATCATTCCGCCGACGGTCTGGCTGAACCAGGGGACCATGCCGAGCTTGTTCAGGAAGCCGGCCATCATCACCAGCGCCGCGAACCAGACGAGGGTGTCCCAGGCTCCGGTCTCGGCCTTCACGTCGTCCCATCCCAGGACGCCGAGGAGCAGCAGCAGGCAGAGGCCGACGAGCGCCGCCGTAGTCGGGCTCAGGTCCCCGAGCTGCTTGGCGAAGATCCAGAGCGTGAGCAGCAGCGCCAGGACTCCAACCATCTTCCACTCGCCGGTCTTCATCTTGCCGAGCTCGGCGAGCTTGGCCCTGGCGATGTCCACGGCGCCGGGCGTCCGCCGGATCTCCGGAGGAAAGAGCCGGTAGATCACCCAAGGCACGACGAGCAGCGAAACGAGACCGGGCACCAGCGCCGCCAGCATCCATCCCGTCCACGTGATCTTCACCTGCAGCTCCCCGGCCAGACTCTGCGCCAGTGGGTTGGCAGCCATCGACGTCAGGAACATGGCGCTCGTGACGCAGTCCACCTGGTAGGCGGTGAGGATGAGAAAGGCCCCGATCTTCCGCTCGCTCCCGTCCCCGGGCCTGCTGTCGAAGGCGCGGGCGATGCTGGAGACGACGGGCATCACGATCCCGCCGGCCCGGCCGGTGTTGCTGGGAATGGCGGGAGCGAGTACGAGGTCCGTGGCCGCGAGCCCGTAGCTGAGGCCGAGGCTGTGTCTGCCCAGGAGCGCCACGAACGAGTAGGCGACCCGGGCGCCGAGACCCGTCTTGACGACGCCGCGGGAGATGAAGAACGCGAGCACGATCAGCCAGATCACCACGTCCGAGAATCCGCTCATGGCGCTAGCGATGGGGAGGGTCCCGGTGACGACCGTGGCGGCGATCCCGACGATCGCCACAGCGCCCATCGGCAGGGGATTGAGGATGATGCCGACGATCGTGCTGACGAAGATGGCGAAGAGGCGGAGGCCCCTCAACCAGTCCCGCGGTGATCCGGCGAATGCACTCGCGTCGGGCACGGGAACCCAGAGTGGCAGGCCGACGTAGAGGACCGCTCCCAGCAGCAGGGTGAAAAGGGCGGGCCACGGGCGTGCACCCGTTCGCGCGTGCGTCCGATCCGTCGTGCCGGTGGTCTGGCCTGACGCCATGGGATATCCTCCGCCGGCAAAACGACCCGCCGTCAGTCTATCCGCACGTCATTTGGCAGCGGGGAGGCATCCATGCGCCAGCTTCGGATCGCGGTCATCCCTGGGGACGGCATCGGCAAGGAGGTCATTCCCGAGGGGATCCGGGTCCTCGAGGCCGTGGGCGCCAAGCACGGCGTGTCGTTCCGGTGGGACGACTTCCCGTGGGGTTGCCAATACTACCTGTCGTACGGCCGGATGATGCCCGAGGACGGCCTGGAACAGATCCGGGGCCACGACGCCATCTACCTCGGCGCCGTGGGCTTTCCCGGCGTTCCCGATCATGTCTCCCTCTGGGGTCTGCTGATCCCCATCAGGCGGGGCTTTCGCCAGTACGCCAACGTCCGGCCGGTCCGCCTGATGCGCGGGGTGCCCTGCCCCTTGGTGGGAAGGCAGCCCGGGGACATCGACTTCGTCGTGGTGAGGGAGAACACCGAGGGCGAGTACAGCAGTATCGGGGGTCGCCTTTACGAGGGCACCGAGGACGAAATCGTGGTGCAGGAGACCGTGTTCACCCGCCGCGGTGTCGACCGGATCCTCAAGTACGCATTCGAGCTGGCCGCAACGCGGCCGCGCAAACACCTCACCTCCGCCACAAAGTCGAACGGAATCGCCATCACGATGCCGTACTGGGACGAGCGTTTCCGGGCCATGGCCGAGCGTTACCCCGAGATCCGGACCGACCAGTACCACATCGACATCCTCACCGCTCACTTCGTGCGCAACCCGCAATGGTTCGACGTCGTGGTGGGCTCCAACCTCTTTGGTGACATCCTCTCGGACCTGGGTCCGGGATGCACCGGGACGATCGCCGTCGCCCCGAGCGCCAACCTGAACCCCGAGCGGGAATTCCCCTCCATGTTCGAGCCCGTACACGGCTCGGCCCCGGACATCCACGGCCAGGGCATCGCGAATCCCGTCGGCGCCATCTGGGCAGCGGCGATGATGCTCGAGCATCTGGGGCTGCCCGAGGCGGCCGCGGCGGTGCTGGGTGCGGTGGAGCGAGTCCTGGCAAGCGGCCTCCACACGCCGGACATGGGAGGCAAGGCCACTACCACGGAGCTCGGCAAGGCCATCGCCAGCGAGCTTTAGCTATCCGCGCGCGTTCATGCCGTCGGCGAAGGCGCAGCGATTAGACTGGAGCGATGATCGTCGCTTTCTGGCTGGTGGCGTGGTCGGCTCTCGGATCCGGCCAGCCCGGTGAGAGCGATCCCTGTGTCGATCTCCGGGAAGCGAAGGCGTCGATCCACGCCGCAGACCTGCCGGCCGCCCAGCTCGCCCTCGAGAGCTGCGTCGTCGCCCTGCCGCGAAACGCGGAGGCCTGGCACCAGCTGGGCTTGGTTCACTTCGGGCAGCGGCATTTCGATCCGGCTGCGGCCGCGCTGGAGAGGTCGCTCGCGCTCAACGCCAGACAGCCCCAAGCCTACAAGATGCTGGGACGGGTGGAGACCGCACGCTCGAAGCCAGCCCTCGCCGAGCGAGCCTTCGTGGAGGCCGCTCGGCTCGACCCGGACGACGCGGAGGCCCGGTACCTGCTCGGACGCCTGTACCAGTCGGAGGGCCGCCTCGCGGAGGCCGCGCGCGCCCTCAAGGAGGCCCTGGCCCTGGACCCGAATTCAGTTCGGGCGCTCGCCTTCCTGGGCACGGTCTGCTACGCCCTCGGCGACGCCGCGCTTTCCCAGGAGTCGTTCGTGCGAGCTTCGTCCTTGAACCGAGCCTCGAAGGCGCCCGACGCGATCCCGCACCTCGAGTACGGCATCTACCTCCAGCGCACCAACCGCCTGGAGGAGAGCGTGAGCGAGCTGCGGCGGGCGGCGCAGCTGGACCGCGCGAGCGTCGAGGCTCGCTTCGAGCTCGGCCAGAGCCTCCACCGGCTGCGGCGATCGAACGAGGCCGCCGAAGCTTTGCGAGATGCACTCGCGCTGGACGCGAGCGACCCGCGCGTGCATTACCTCCTCGGCCGGGTCTGCTACGAGCAGGGCGACCGTGCCTGCGGGGACGAGCAGATGCGGCTGTCGGAGAGACAGCGAGGGCGCTGACCGCGCGATGCGCGCACCGGCCACGGCGACGAAGGCTCTGCTGCTCGCGGCTTGCCTCGGCCTCGCCCCGCGCGCAGCGGCTCAGATTCGTTTCACGGACATCGCCGCACGCTCCGGCGTCGACCACGTGGTGCGCAACTCCGAGACCGCCAACCGGTACCAGATCGAGCCCATGATCGCGGGAGTCGCGCTCTTCGACTACGACAACGACGGCCGGTTGGACATCTATCTCTGCAACGGGGCAGGGATCCCTGGGCTCGAGAAGAGCGACGAGCGCTTCTCGAATCGGCTCTACCGCAACCGCCCCGGCCTCGTGTTCGAGGACGTCACGAGCCGGGCCGGCGTGAGCGGCGCCGGGTATTCGATGGGCGTTGCCGCCGCCGACTACGACGGCGACGGCTGGACCGACCTCTACGTCACGGGCGTCAACAAGAACACCCTGTACCGGAACAAGGGCGACGGGAGCTTCGAGGATGTGACCGCCTCGGCCGGGGTCGCCGGCGAGGTGGCGGGGCGCGGGAAGGTCTGGTCGGTCGGGGCGGGCTGGTTCGATTACGACAACGACGGCGATCTCGACCTCTTCGTCGTCAACTACTGCGCCTGGAGCCTCGGCAAGGACCAGCGCTGCGGCGCGCTCAAGGACGACTACCGCACGTACTGCCATCCGAACCTTTACGACCCGCTGCCCAACATCCTCTATCGAAACGAAGGCAACGGCCGCTTCTCTGACCGCTCGCTCGAGTCGGGGATCGGCGGCCATCTGGGCAAGGGGATGGGCCTCGCTTTCGCGGACTTCGACTCCGACGGCTGGACCGACGCCTTCGTGGCCAACGACGCCTGGCGCAACTTCCTGTTCCGCAATCGCGGCGACGGCCGCTTCGAGGAGATCGGCCTTCAGGCCGGCGTCGCCTACGTCGACGCGGGCCGGCCTGTTTCCGGGATGGGCGCCGATTTCCAGGACTACGACGGGGACGGCCGGCCGGACATCTTCTTGACGGCTCTCTCCAACGAAACTTTTCCGCTGTTCCGGAACGAGGGCAACGGCATGTTCCGGGAAGAGACCTTCGGGAGCCGGCTCGGCGGACAATCCCTGGCCTTTGGGGGCTGGAGCACGGGGATGGTGGACCTCGACAACGACGGTCAGCTCGACCTCTTCGTGGCCGGCGGGCACGTCCAGACGAACGAGGAGCTCTACACGGGTCGCTCCTCACGCCAGCCCAACCGCGTGTTCCGCAACCTCGGTGACGGGACCTTTCAGGACGTGAGCCGCGAGTGCGGTGCGGACTTCCAGCAGCTGGGGCTGCATCGGGGCGCCGCCTTCGGGGACCTCGACGACGACGGACGCATCGACGCCGTCGTGACGCGGCTGAACGAGCCGGTCGAGGTCTTCCACAACCAGAGCGAGCCCGTCGGTCACTTCCTGCTGCTGAAGCTTCGCGGCACGCGCTCCAACCCGGACGCCCTCGGGACGTCGGTGCGCCTCGTGCTCGGCTCGGGACGCTCGCTGGTGCGACACGCGACGACCGCCGGCGGGTACAGCGGTTCACGCGACAAGCGGATCCATTTCGGCCTCGGCCGGGAGGAGGCGATCACGCGGCTCGAGATCACGTGGCCGGGTGGGCGCCGCCAGGTTCTCGAGAACGTCGGAGTCGATCGCGTTCTGGAGGTCCGTGAGGAAGCGGCTCGCTGAGGGGACGTGCCGTCAGAAAATAGGGGCCGGCCACGCGGCCGGCCCCCGAACGAAGTCGAACCGTCAGCTTCCTAGAACTGGAAGCGGATCCCGACCTGCCCTTGGCGCGGCTGGCCGGTCGTGCTGATCACGTAGCCGAAGAGCTCGCTCCCGATGTCGGTCACCGGAGTCGAGTAGTAGTGGCGGTTGAAGACGTTGATGAGCTCGAGGCGGAACTGGAGGCTGTACCGGTTGCCGAAGCTGAAGCTCTTCATGAGCCCGAAGTCCTCGCCGGCCCACCCGAACTGGCGGACCTGCGCGAAGCGGTTCGGCCCCTTGCCGAACTCGCCGTAGGCCGGGTTCGAGAAGTTGGCCGCGTCGAAGTACCGGTTGCTCTCCGCTCCCGGATTGGATGCGTCGAAGTTGCCGTCGAACAGCGCGTCGTAGTTCCCGTTGGGGTTGGCGTTCAGGTAGATGGGGTAGCCGTAGTCGGACCAGCCCGCGATGTAGTTGTTCGACTGCATCCAGATGGGAGTTCCGCTCGTGTACTTGAAGATCATGCTGACCTGCCAGCCGCCTAACACAGCGTCCTTCCAGCCGCCCGTGTTCATGAAGCGCCGGCCCTTCCCGAAGGGAAGCTCCCACGCCACGTATCCCTTCAGCACGTGCGTCATGTCGTTGTTGTCGACCACGTCGGCCTCGAAGTCGAGGTTGTTCACATCCTGGATGGGACCCGCCCACCATCTCTCCTGGAAGCCGCTGTCCAGGTTCGAGTGGGACCTGGACCAGGTGTAGGACGCGTTGGCGGCAAGCCCGCGAGACATGCGCTTGTTGAGCGTGAACTGGAAGGCCGTGTAATCGGAGCTGCCCAGCGGTGAGCCGACGAAGAAGAGAGGCCCCCACGTTTCGGCAACGGTCGGGTAGGGATGCAGCGCCATGAACGCGAAGTTGGAAAAGCCGGGATAGGGATACGGCACGCCGGCCGCGGCCGCCGAGGCCTCGTCCGAGACCCAGTTCCACTCCTGTCCTCTCTGGACGAGGGCGCTCGCGGCGGCCATGTCCGGCTGGTTGCGCTGGAAGTCGCCGCTGTTGAGGCGCGAGCCCCTCGTGCCGATGTAGTTGGCGCCGACCACGAGGTCCCGCGTCACCTCGTACTCGAGGCCCGCGTTCCACTGCTGGATCCGTCCCGCCTTCAGGCCCTCGGGGCTCATCGACACCATGCCCCACTGGGTGTAATTGGGGTTTTCGACGCCGGCGGACTGGACACCGGGGTAACCGGCGTCCCAGTTGAAAGAGGGCTGTCCGCCGCCTACTGCGTTGATCCTGTTCTCGGCGCGGTAACCCGGGGCGAAGCTGTAGGGAACCCCGAACCAGTAGTCCATCCCGATGGGCTGATAGAAGATCCCGTAGGCCGCGCGCGCGACGAGCTTCGGTGTCGGCGAGTAGGTCAGGCCGACCCGAGGGCCGAACTGCGACCAGTCGCGCTTCCCCTCGAAGGACGTGCTGCCGTCCTGCGCGAACTCGAGCGCCCCCGGGCGGCCGGTGGTCGGGTTGATCAGCGAGGTGTTGAAGTTCGCCCAGTTGCCGTTCTTCTCCCCCCACGGGCCTGTCTGCTCCCAGCGCAGGCCGTAGTTGAGTGTCAGCTCGTCGTTGACGCGCCAGTCGTCCTGGGCGAAGAGCGCGACGTAGCTCCGGCGGCCGTGCATCGTGCCTTCCGTCTCCCGGCTCGCGCTGTCCACCGCGCCCAGCAGGAAGCTCGCGAAGCCGAAGCCGACTTGGTTGGACCAGGGCTGGCCGGTGAGACCGGTCGTCTGGGGATTGAAGTTGAAGTTGAGGACGCCAGTGCTCGTCCACCCCCGGTTCTCCATGTGCCGGTACTCGCCGCCGAACTTGAAGCTGTGCTTGCCCCTCACCCAGCTGAGGCTGTCGTTCACGATGATGACCCGGGCCTTGTAGCCGTTGTTGAGGCTGTAGCCGATCGGGTCGGTGTTGACGCCGTTGACAGCGCTGCCGAAGTCGATCTGGGGGAAGTTGTTGACTCCGCTGTCACCGAAGCCCAGCTGCTGGTACCAGTTCGTGCTTCCGAGGGCGCCCACCGCCTCGCTCGGGTTGTTGTAGGTGGCGTAGGTGGCGTTGGCCACGTTGATGACGTTCGAGGAGAGCGTCCAGCTGTGGCCGAGGCGCGCCTGACGCGTCCCCACGTCCTGCCGGCGCCCTCTGGAGAGAGGCCCCCCCATCTGGTCGGCGGCGTTGGGGTCCCAGATCCCGCCCTGGTCGACGAGCGTGCGCGGGCGCTGCGTCCAGATGAACGAGCCGTCGAGCTGGCTCGTGTTGGAGAAGCGGTGGGTCATCTTCAGGCTCACCTGGTGCTGCTTGAAGTCGGGGTCGTTGTAGTAGGTGAGGGCCGAGTTGTCGACGACTCTATCGACCTGGGGCAGGTAGCCCTGGCGGTAGACGTCGATGATCTGCTGCGACGCGCTGCTGATGCGGTTCGTGGGGATCATGTTGCCCGGGAAGACGCGGCCGGTGCCGGGATCGAAGATGGCCCCGGGGTAGATCGGGTTGCCGCCGGCGTCGGTGCCGAGGGGGGCGGCCCCGGTGTTGAGGAGCTGGCTGAAGTCGCCGTTCAGCATCCGCTCCGTGGGGACGGTCTGGGTGAGGCCGCCGAGCAGGAAGCGGGTCTGCTGGTACTCCTCGACGGCCAGGTAGAAGAAGGTCTTGTCCTTGATAATCGGCCCACCCAGGCTCGCCCCGCCGAGATTCTGCCGGTCCTTCGCCCTCTTGTACTTGTCGGCGTTCTCGGGGTCGGTCGCGGCCAAGTAGTTGTTCTGCCATGTGTTCGCGTTCAGGGCCTCGTGGCGAAGGTAGCCGTAGGCGCTGCCGCGGAACTGGTTCGTGCCCGACTTGAGCGAGAAGTTGAAGATGCCGCCGCCCGTCCGGCCGTACTCCGCGGGGATCCCGCTCGTCTGGACCGTGAACTCCTCGACCGCCTCCATGGGAGGGCTGGACTCGCCGATGTGGCCCCCGATCTGGATGACGGCCGAGGTGCCGTCGAGGACGACCTCCTTCGTGAAGGGAGCGCCCCCGTTGATCATCGACGTCCAGTTGTCGCCCTCCACGCTCGGCGCGATGGCATAGGCGAAGTTCTCGAGCGACCGTCCCCCCGCGAAGTTGAGGGGGAGGTTCGTGACGAGGTCGCTCGCCATCGAAGTGCCGATCTCGGGGTTCGACTTGTTGAGGAGAGCCGTGTCCCCGGTGACGACCACGGCCTCCGCGAGGCCGCCCACCGTCAAGCTGTGGTCCAGGGTAATCGTCTCGCCGAGGTCGAGCTCGATGCCCTCCTGCGTATAAGGCTTGAATCCCTGCAGCGTAAAGTTCACGGCGTAGGTGCCGATCGGCAGGTTGCGGAGCGAGTACAGCCCGTCCGCGTTGGTCGTCGCCGTGGTCACGGAGTTTGTCGCCCGGTGCGTCGCGCTGACCGCGACACCCGGTACGACCGATCCGCTCGTGTCTTTCACCCGACCGCTGATCGTGCCCCGCCCGGACTGGGCGAGTGCCGGAGCAGCCATCAACAGGATCAGAGCGACGGCCAGGGTTGCCCAGGCCAGTGAGGGTCCTTTGCCACGCATCCTTTGACCTCCTCGGATAAAGTCAGGCGCTCGACCGAAACCGCTTCCTGGAGCGAGCCTAGATCAACGCTATTGCTCACGTCAACGGGATTTTGCCCAATCTTACGTTTCATCACCAAGCACCTGATTCATAGGAACTAACGCCATTGATCTAGACACTCGATGTGCGCCTTGCTATTCTTGCAAGCGCTTTCATGAAACAGTCGAATCCCGGCCGCGCGGGCCGCAAGTAGGGCCCGGCCAAAGCAGGAATGACTCTCCGGGAAGTCGCCAAGCGCGCGAAGGTCTCGCCGGCCACGGTGTCTCGCGTGCTCAACGACCCGGGCCGCGTGAAGGCCCCCGCGCGCGCCCGCGTGCTGCGGGCGGTCGACGACCTCGACTACCATCCGAACGTCCACGCGAGGACCCTCGCGCGCGGCCAGAGCCGCACCTTGGGGATGATCGTCTCCAACCTGAAGAACCCGTTCTTCCTCGACATCTTCCAGGCCCTGGAGAACGACGCCCACGAGCGGGGATTCGAGGTCATGGTCGCCAACACCGACTATCGACCGGAGCAGCTCCTGACCCACATGAGGCTGATGGGTGGGCGCCGCGTCGCGGGGCTCGCGGTGATCGTGTCGGAAATGGAGCCGACCTTGATCGAGAGTCTCTCGTTTAGCAAGGTCCCCGTCGTCTTCTACGACGCGGGCGTGGCCGCGGCCACCTTCGCGAGCATCAAGGCCGACTACGGCGGGGGCACGCGCAGAGCGGTCGAGTACTTGTACTCGCTCGGCCACCGACAGCTGGCCTTCGTCGGTCACCACACGGCGCTCGCTCCGCTGCACGTGCGACTGCGCTCCTTCGTGGAGGCGGTGGAGGGCTGCGGCGAGGGCGCGACGTACGTCACGGTGGCCGACGAGGATAGCCCCACAGGCGGCCAACGCGCGACGCAGCAGCTCTTCGCCTCCGGCGCCAGGCCGACCGCCATCGTCTGCGTCAATGACTTCATGGCCCTGGGCGTGCTCAAGGGACTTCGCGAGCTGGGGCTCAGGATTCCGGGCGACGTGTCGGTGGTGGGCTGCGACAACATCAGCCTGGCGGCGTTCGCATGCCCCGCGCTCACGACGATCAACGTCCCGCGGGAGCGGATCGGGCACCTGATCAGCGAGGCGTTGATGCCCGACGGCGGGGTGTCGTCACTCTGGGATCGGGAGATTCTGATCGAGGCGGACCTGATCATCCGGGACTCGACCGGCCCGCCACCGAGCGTGCGCCGCTAGCCCTGGAGAACTCCCATGCACGGCGAGCTGGGATGCACAGCCGTATTCCTGGTAACGCTCGGGGCCCTCCTCGGGCCGCCGGTCTCTGCTGCGGACTACCATGTCGATTGCAGTGCCGGCAACGATGAGGCCGACGGTCGTTCGCCGGCCAGTAGCTGGCGCAGTCTCGCGAAGGCCAGCGCCACCACCTTCTCTCCGGGCGACTCCGTCCTCCTGAGACGGGGGACGCGCTGCACCGGCACGCTCTGGCCCAAGGGGTCCGGCGAGCCGGGAAAGCCGATCCGGATCGGGGCTTACGGCGAGGGGCCGCTGCCGATCGTCGACGCCGCCGGCGCCGAGGCCGCGCTCCGGCTCTTCAACCAGCAGTACTGGCAGATCGAGAAGCTCGAAGCCGTGGGAGGCAACCCCTACGGCATCCACGTGTCCGGCGACGAGGGCGTCTTGCGCCACTTCCGCATCCGCAACGTCGTCGTCCACGCCGTCACCGGCGA
>Ga0114129_10004979_pt1 | contig 18719 bp, 15 predicted proteins | sample RhiMetdeltSRZDD1_FD_80071 | JGI IMG/M metagenome (GOLD analysis project Ga0114129, IMG submission 80071) | Populus rhizosphere microbial communities from Tennessee, USA - Rhizosphere MetaG P. deltoides SRZDD1 (version 2) (version 2) | ecosystem: Host-associated > Plants > Roots > Rhizosphere >...
CAATAGCAGAAATGATCCTGCTATTTAAAATTGCCTACGACATTATCGATTTACTTGCAAGGTGGTTGATATGACGTAGCACAAACAAAGCCGGGGCAACCTGGCTTTTGTTTTTCAAATATAATGCTATTTATAAAAAGTGATAAGTTACAATATTAAACTCATCAAATTTATTTTAAGCACTTGATAATCAATACCCATTTTACCCAATTAAAAGTAAAATCAACAAAAAAAGGGCTCAATCACCCAAAAATTGATTGACTGCAATGAAAAAAAAGGTGACTGCAATAAAAACGGGTTTTTATAATGATATTATGTTTCTTGCTAATTGATAAGTTGCTGTTACTAAAATGCAATCCCGGTTTCCAAAAATTATGACTTTCATAAATAAACTCATAACTTTTTAGCATATACGATTGTAAATATAGCTGTTATGAAATTTATAAAGCTTTCAAAAAGTAATTGCAACAGCGACTGCAATGCGATTTCAAAGTGACTGCAATAAAAAGTCTAAATCAACCCCACCTTTGCCGCTATTCCCATAATTTTTATCAACGCTTCTACTTTTTCGGCGGCTGATTGAACAATGCCGGCCACCCGTTGCAGCTTTACTACAGATGCTTTTATTTCCTGGGTCAGTTGCTTTAATGGCAGTGCATCACTGGTCAATGCATCGATCATGGCGTCTCGGGTTTCATTGATCAATGCCCTTTCGATGTTATTCAGATGTATGATCAATGGGTCGAGCTTTCGCTGTTCGGCCTCGGTAAGATCGGGATTGCTTTTTTCATCAATTACTTCTTCCCTGGCATTTTGTATAAACTTCAGCGTGGTTAATATTTCTGTGTTCATGAGCGGTTGGTTTTTGAATTATCAATTTCACGAATAGTTTGTTTGATGTCTTTTACCTGTTCAACAAGTGCTTTTACTTCGGCCGTCATTTCCTGCAGCGTTTTCTTTGTTTGAATCTCAGTCAAAAGAGCGGCATGCGCTTGTCGTAATTGCTGCGTAGCCGCAACGGTTTGATCGCGCAACGCTTTTACTTCGTCGATCTGTTTCTTTAAGCCGAGGTAATGGTTATAGCTGTTCTCGGCAAAGGGCTTATTGGAGGCATTACCATAATAGTTTTTAAAATCGGCCCTTATTTTGGTTTCCATAGCCACGATCAATGCATTTAACCTGGTAGTTTGTAAAAACTCCAAAAGGTTTTTTGTCATTTCATTGATCAGGGCATCGGCTTGCGGAACAAATCTTTTAATTTCTGCGGCCTGTTTGATCTTTATGTATTGCGTTCCTGCCAAAACAACCAGCTTTTTAACAGCGCCGCCTATGCCCGAAGGAAGCGGCGTAGTACCACTGATTCCATTATATATAGTAATGAGGGAATCAATATCGGTCCCAAATGTTTTTGCCTGCTGTGCCAGGTCGGCAGCATGTTTGTCGGATGATAATAGCATAAGCGACTGCGCATACTTGTCGATAATTTCAAACGTAATATCTACTTTTTGTGTAGCGTTGAAATCACCCACAAGATCGCTGTATACACTATCTAATTCGGGTACTATATTGCGTGGGTCACTTAAGCCGGCTGCAAAATACACACCGCTTGCGCGGCGTATATCGCTCAGCTCGCTTAATATTTTACTGGGATAGGCAGAAAAGTTCTTACTCGTTTCTGCAAACTGGTTTACACTTTTAATTTGTGTAGTGGTAAGTGTAGCGCATGCCGTTAACAGCAAACATAAGGCTACATAAACAATCGTTTTTTGCATACACTGATTTTTAGCAAAAGTCGATTGTTCATGAAAGCCGAACAACCGTGTTATCACGGTATTTCCATGCGTACCTTCCCCTAAATATAAGCAGGGTGTGCTCCTTTCCCCTTCAGGGGAGAGGCCGGGAGAGGGGCTACCATACCTGGTATATCTCCCGCGAACCGGTTAAATACATGTCGGTATAACCGGCCATTTTCTCTTTCATTTTCTTAACGGCCTCAGCATCTTTACTATACTTCTCCCAGCTTTGCTCGTACGCAGTTAAATTTTCAAACTGGCTTACCATAATTACCCGGTTATACTGACCTGTCATATCGGTCAGAATGTTAACCAGCTCAACGTTATCGGCCATAACTTCTTTAAACAGCTTTGCCATCTTTGAGGCGTTGCCGGGCTTGCAAACAAAAATGTCGTGAACAATGATCATAACTGTAGTTTTACCATAAGTTACTACAGTTAGTCAAATAACAACACGTAAACGAAAGGAAACGCAAGGGTTTTTAATAAATTGATAATAATCAATTTTAAAAAGCAGGGTGGTATGTAAAGCCGCACTAAATGGCTGCTATTATTTCAGCGAAGGCATTTCATCGAGCGTAATTACATAATCGCTGGCAAACATCTTTTTCCAAAGATCTAATGAATTATAGGTGCTGCTGCGAACAAAATCGCCATACCAGGGCATGAACCATAACCAGGCGGCGCTGTCTTTTACGAGGTTATCTACATCGGGCATAGAACCGCATTCTGATAGCGTTACCATTTTCTTTTTGCTGTACAGAGTGTTCATGGTGCTGAATTCAGTGAACTGCGATGTGTGATCACCTGTTTTATAAATATCCCTGCCCACTATATCAACATACTCATCACCGGGATACCAGGCATCGTCGTTTGCTTCATGCGTCCATACCCAAATCAGGTTTTTAAGCCCATGATAATTCACCATGCGGTTATACATCAGCTGATACAACTTTTTACAGGGAGCCGCTCCTTTGGCACCCCACCAGAACCAGCCGCCGGCTGCCTCATGTAAGGGACGCCATAATACAGGTACTTTTTGATCCTGAAGCTTTTTTAACTGGCCTGCAATAAAATCAATATCGCTGATCATGGCTTTGTATTCGGCAGTAGTTGTGTCATTTACTTTTGAAATATCGAACGAAGTATTGCTGGTATAAAATTCTTCTGTTGCCCGGGAAGGATCTCTCCAATGCCAGGTAAATACCGGAATACCATTCCGGTCCCAATATGCTTTCGCATCTTTAATAGTCTGATCGTTATCATACCAGGTATAGCCCCGGTTGCAATGCATAAAATCAACGCCAACAATAGCAGGCTCTTTACCCGTATTGGTTTTAAGCCAACTGGTTTCATCAAAGCTGTTTAAGGTCATTACACCCGAAATGATCTTTTTCCCATAATTGTTTTTGAAAAAAGTATACAATGCATTTGCTTCGGTGGTTGCATTGGGTGTAACCAGGCTGGCGTTTATATTAAAACGATTTGTGGTTGTTGTATTGGTATTGTCATCGGTTGTTTCGCTACTTTTCTTACACGAAAACAAACCGGCCATACAAAGCAGCAAAAGCAGTTTTCTATTTACCAGGTACGACATAATGTGAAATTGCATTCACCAAAATTATCTTTTTACCAAAAAGTATTCTGGCACTATTTTAACCATTGAATGGCAAAAATTGCTCAGAACAACACTCAGAGCAACGTATCGAACCGTATCTGAAACAATTGTATTTCTTCAGAAATACCATAGGTGCAGGTTACCGAAAACTTGTTGAAAGGGGAGAGAATAAAACCAGGTCCATAGGATATATGCATTTTATTCGACTGTTCACCGGGCATCCATACGCGGCCCTGATCAAAAAAGCCCACCACCCCAATGCGTCCATTCATTATACGTGTGTGCAACGGGGTAATAAACCGAAGTTCATTGCTATTGTAAAAAGCTGTTCGTCCCCAGAACCTATCCCTGCGGTAGGCACGTAAATTTTTTGGTCCGCCGATCGTAGCATGCTGGTAAAACCGGCCATTAATCAGTACATCATCATTCACTATGGTTTCGCCACCGGCGCGTATGGCAAATGAAAGGTGTTTGGTAAACGGAAACCAGGCCTGCATACGGGCTTCATATTTTTGAAACAACTTCTTTTCGGTAAAGTTGTTGCTAAGGGCGCCGTTCACTATGAAGCTAAATCCCTTTACAGGCAATATGGAATCATTAACGGTTACATAAGAATAAGTTAATTGCAGGGTCCCATATTGAACCGGCAAAAATACAGCCGGATTGGCTGAAAACACTTTCGATATAAAGCCGTCTGTATCGTTCCTGCTTCTTACCCTTTGATAATACGCCTGCACACCTACTGTGCTTTTGCCAAGTTGGCGATATAGGTTCGCGCCTGCAAACCATTCTTCGGTGCGCATTCTGTTATAGTTGAGATCGCGTGTTAAAAATTTTGTTTCGTTGCCATTGCCAAAAAAGTTGATCCACCGCACAACATCATACTCTGCTTTTAATCCCAAATTCCATCGGCCAATTGCGTTCGGATATAAGGCGCCGATCGATGCACTTAAGGCATTTTGTGAAATGGAGTAATGCAGTGCTGCGGTATACTGGCTGGCAAAAGGTTCTCTGCGCCATTTATATTTTCTGTACCGGTAGTGTATGCCTGCATAAATGCGGTCTTCACGGCTGTAGTAAACTATCGGCATAAATCCTTTTTTGTCATAATTGAACCATGCATAGTTCCATTTGTGTATCGATGTATCGGATGAAATATGCTTGCTGGCAGAAGTAGTATTAAAAATATTATCAGCATCATCGTACACATGAGTGGTATGTCCTTTTTGCAGCACTGAATCTTTCCCGGGACCGCCAATAATGCGAATGGTTATATCAGGCGAATGATCGCTTACATTATAAACATCATTACCACCAATGCCAAACAACCTTACCTCATTTGTTTCGCGGGCATTGAATGTTCTTTGATACCAGGGTGAATTTTCTTTACGGCCTGCTTTATTTATGCGGTAAACGGCAACAACTGTTTCTCCGTTGCCGGTAGTGTACACTTCAAAATATTCCTGCTTTTTGCTTCCAACAACTTCTACCTGCGGGGCAATGAACATATAATATTCCGTAGCAAAACGCTCCAATTGCTCACGGCGTGATTTTAATTTTTCAATCATTTCTTTACCGGCTACCGCAAATACTTCGGGCGGCAATTGCCGAACAGACTGAGCAATCACCGTATCGGTCAGTACATCGTGTAAGTATTTTGCAGCATTTATCCAATCGGTAAGCGTAAGGGCATTGGTAAAAAACCGGTCGATGTTCCTTGTTTCATAATTCAACACCTCGATGTTTTTAACACGGTGGTCGAAGTTTTGCATATAGGCCACTTTGGCCGCCCGCATCATGCGGTCGATCAAAAATCCGTCATGCTCATAAAACGACTGGTCGCGATCGCGGGGCACAGGAATGTACCAAATTGTGTTGTTAGAATCTTTTACGCCCCAGCTCCAGTTACCTTCATGCCGGTCCCAGTCACCGATAAGCATATCGAACAATCGCGATTTTATGTATTGATGCTGGTCGGCCCTGGTATTGTTATCTTCTTTCAGTTTTTCTATTAATTCTTCAGTACTGAGAAAGCTGGCGAAATTGCCCAGGTTATCGGCTTCGCGCCAGTCGCCATCGGGTTTTTGTTCAAACAGGTAAAGTTTATCGCCGTACACGGCATTGAAAGTATCCAGCGCAGCCTGGCGCGGTACATATACCAGCTTAGGCAGCGTATGATAAATACCGGCATGCTGTTGCATAACGGGCAGCGCAAATGCACCATAGGGGTGCGACATAGAAATGCCATCGTTTACAATATCTTCTAAAAAAGTGCCTTTAACAGCCTCAGGTACTACATCTTCTCTTGATTTATTAATGGTGCGAAGCGCATATTCTTTACCAGCTGCCGACCGCAGCCGCAGCGATTTGGTTTCATTACCACCGCCGGTTTTATAAGGTGCTATTCCTCCTTCAACCCTGTTGAGCCATAATACAGGCACCCGAACGGGTGTTGCCCATTCAATACGATGATTGCGTCCCCACAACCGTTGATAAAATGCAGGTCGCATAAAAGAAGCGTCGGCAACTACGGTTTTATATGTAGAAGTATCAGTTACAACCTGTTGAGCAGTGTTGCTGATTGAAATTAACAGAAGGGTTAAGCATGTAGAAAATCTGACATGGCAAAGCATTAAAAACATTAATATAAAATTGTGCCAGGGGGTAAGAAAATTGGCAAAAGGCGTTAAGTAAGGATTTTTGTTTCATGCAAAGACGCCAGGGCGTCCTTCGGCTTCGCTCAGGATTGCACTCAAAGTAAGCTGATAATAATCGTGAGCGTAGTCGAACGATGCGGCCTGGCGCCTTTACGCGAGGCATTCTTTCCTGCGACGCCCGGTCGTTTTCAAAATAATCAGCGTATATTAGTTACCGAAACTTTTCCTGATGAATAAAAATAAAATGCGCATTGTATTGATGCAGGCGCTTATGCTGTTATTAATACATACTTCCAAAAGCAATCCCTTGCCCAAACCCGGGGCAGAACCACTTTCTTCTTTTCAAATCGCCTCGTTAAGCACTTTAGGCAAAGTATGGGGCTTTTTAAAATACTATCATCCCAACGTTGCAAAGGGTCAGTATAACTGGGACAGTGTACTTATAGTCAAAATACCTTCTTTTATCGCCGCCGGTAATTCAAAAGGGGTAGATAACATTGTTTCGAACTGGCTGAATGAATTAGGACCGGTTAATAATTGCCCAACCTGCGATAACGATACAACCAATAAAGTTTTTTGGAACCTCGATACCTCCTGGATGGAAACCAGCGGCTTTTCGCCCGGTGTCATCACCCAACTGAAATACATTCAACACAACCGCCATCAGGGCAATAACTATTATTACACCTATTCCCCGGGACCGGTAACTAAAATAACCAACGAAAAATCCTACAGTTCGGATGAATATCAATTTCCATCGGCGCCATACCGATTGCTCACGTTATTCAGGTACTGGAATATTGTAAATTACTTTTCGCCTTACAAATATCTCACTACAAAAAAATGGCCGGCCGTATTAAACGAATTTATTCCCCTGTTCTATAATGCTGCCGATACCTTACAATACCAGGTTTGTATTGTAAAAATGATCGGCTCGCTCAATGACGGGCATTCCGCAATTACCTGGTCGCCCACCCTCGCTAATTTTTTCGGAAAATATAACCGCACCGCATTTCACTGTAGCATCCTTGAAGGCAAAGCGGTGGTAACCACAATTTTCAATGAGGCTTTATGTAAAGAACAAGGCATTGCGTTGAACGATATCATTATTTCAGTTGACGGTGAAACCATTGAAGAGCGCATTAAAAAATATTCGCCTTATATACATAATGCCTCCAATGAAGCGGCTGCCGTCGAAAGCCTTTCGTTCGAATACCTGTTTGCCGGGAACGACAGTCTTTGTTCGATCGTTAAATTAACCGCAACCCAACCTCAAAAGCATATCATAAAAAGATATGAAAAGTATCCTCCGATGACAGAACCAGTAATAAAAGCATGGAAAATAATTGAAGGGAACATTGGCTATGTGAACATGGGAGATCTGTGGCCAAAAGATGTACAAACGATGATGGATTCGCTGACCAATACCAAAGGCATCATTTTCGATGTACGCAATTATCCGCGAAATGCATGGATAATTACGGCAGTACGTTTAGCGTGCAATAAATTTCAAATGTGCAGAATGACTTGCGCCGATAATAATTATCCAGGTGTGTTTAAATACCTGCCCGTTCAGTTTTGGGGAAACGATAATACCAGGTGCTACAAAGGAAAAGTGGTAATACTCGTAAATGCTTACAGTAAAAGTCATGCTGAATATAGCATTATGGGTTTGCAGGCCGCCACCAAAACCATTACCATAGGAAGCACTTCAGCCGGCGCCGACGGTAACATTACAGAGTGGGTTACATTGCCGGGAGGTTTTCGTACAAGATTCTCAGGCCTTGGTATTTATTACCCCGATGGCGCCGTGGCGCAACGTACAGGTGTTAAAATAGATATTGTTTGCAAACCAACCATCAAAGGAATACTGGCAGGGAAAGATGAATTGATTGATACTGCGGTGAGAACAATCAACAATGGGCAATAAGCATTGACGATAGGCCATTGAATGGATCAACACAAAATTATTTCAACACCAGCGCCTTAAATTGTACAAAACGGAACAGAACATTTATTGTTCAATCTTTTATACAACGAACCGAATATCCCATGGTTTGTAAATTGGCTGTTGAAGAATTACCAGGTGTGGCAGCTGACAAATTGAATGAGTAAGGTGACAGTGTAGAACCCGAAAACACTGTTGAAGTCCAGTACAGCCCGCTGGTAAATACACCCGTAATTTCGCCATCGTTAAATTTTCTGGAGCCTCCTGTTGTTATTTTCAATTTATTGTAAGCGTCCTGCACTGTACCCAGTTGTTCTGCCTCCCATTCCGTTTTAGCAGGCACATGCCAGCCGGCAGGACAAACATTGTTAACACCACCAGACTGTTGCCATAAATTGGCACTTTGCGGATTACGCCAATCAAAAGGAGTTGCGGAAGCAATGATAAATAGTGAATGGCCCACATCATCAGTTGATGAAAGGGTGGTAGTTGTTCCATTTACTGCAGTTGTAGTGTTGGAAGTGGCGGCCCTGTTTACAAGCTGATGCCCATCTGCCTTTCGCCCCCACTGAAATAAATCGCCCATATTCTGCCAGTCGTTAATGGCGCCGGCCACATTGGGAGCGCCGAGATTGCGGTCGAGCCATTTTCTATGTGTAACAGCACTGGTTAAAATTCCATATGTTACACTTTGCCCGTTATAGGTAAAAGTAACCGATGTTGGTTCCGGAGCACCCACAGGACCTACCCATGCCGATTTAACCTCCGTTCCGGGATTTGCGCCGGCCAATGCTTCGGGTATAATACCCACTCTCAAAAATTTGTTTTGATCACCGGCTATTGGTGTATAGATGCTATCGGTAGCATTTGCAACAGGTGTTACCGGTGCGCCCGTTGTATCATTGGCAATATACCATTGAAACCGGGTGCCACCTTCGCGATCGTTGTCTGCATCAAAATAGGTATAACGTACAACAATACGTTCGGCCACCTTTACATCTCCGAAAATGATACTACTTTTTACTACAGGGGCAACATTGGCTGCACCTGTACGAAAGGTCACTACCTTTCCATACCCTGCTCCGGCTTTGTTTATAGCATAAGCTCTTACATAATAGGTGGTGCCCGGCGTAAGGTTGGTCAGTTGGCCGGTAAATTTCCCTACCTCTGTAATCCATATAGTAGTGTCATCATTAACGGAAGGAGTATTGTTCACTTTGCTATAGCACACACCGCCGGCTATTACAGCATCACCGATATTTAAGGTGATCATTCCACCACCAACAGCTGTAGTAGGTGTTATATTGGAAACTTCTGAAGTGGTTACTGTTGGCGGCGACGTAACCACCGACTCATCTTTCTTAGTTTTTTTGCAGCCCGTTGCAGCAAATACAATAATAATTCCGAAAGCTAAAAACACATGTTTAATAAAAGGCATAGGTAAATGATTTTCACTAAGCGGCCGCAAGATAGCTTATAGGAGATATCTTGTAAGAGTAGTTTAGTGAATGGCAGGAAGAAATTTAGTAAACGTACCGAAGTAAGGTCTTAACGGCATAATGTAATACATTTATCCACAATAGCAACAAGTACGTATAGCTGAAATATATTAGCATTATTTTTCATGACTGATATTTGAAAAAGTAATATACTTATAACGGCAAACGTGTTAATGACTTCACAAAAGCCGGTTGCCGCAGGTTACTTTTTCGTCTTTTTGGAATAAAGAAAACCATTGACCCATAACCTGATGAAGAAAGTATTAAAATATACGGGGTTTACTTTATTAACCTTAATCCTGCTAATACTCCTGTACATTGCCTGTGCGTGGATCTTATCACGCCTTACCGTTCAGGCTGAGCCCAATACACAACCGAATATTTGCATATACCTTAAAACAAATGGCGTACATACCGACCTGGTATTGCCGGTAAAAACCGAAAACAAAGACTGGAGCCGCACCATTCCGTATTCAAACACGTTGAGCCCCGATACCGCCCTCCATTTTATTGCTTTTGGCTGGGGCGACAGAGGCTTTTACCTCGAAACCCCCACCTGGGACGATCTCAAAGCCAGCACCGCTTTCAAAGCAACATTCGGGTTAAGCAAATCGGCTATGCATGCCACTTACTACAATAAATTAAAAGAAGGGAAGCGTTGTGTGAAGCTTGTTATTGCCAGAGAGCAATACGAACGATTGATCACTTACATTGAAAAAAGTTTGCAAACAGATTCTACCGGAATGGCTGTTGCCATTGCTACCAGCGTTCGTTATGGCATCCATGATGCTTTTTATGAAGCCAAAGGCAACTACAATCTTTTTCATACCTGTAATACCTGGGCCAATGACGGCTTAAAAGCCTGCGGCCAAAAAGCCTGCTGGTGGACACCTTTTGATACGGGCATCTTTTATCAGTACCGGTAATGCACATTTAATACTTAGTTGGGCAGGAATTCTTTCTTCTTATCATCAAAGTTGTAACGAAACTAACCGCTGTTTGAATAAGTATGCCCAACCCTTTTCAAAAACGCCTTGGCCGTCATATACTTTAACCGTGAAACGCATTAGCAATAAGCATTTTACGCGAAACTCCATTTATTTGGCATAATAGAAGTTGCTATAAGTTGATTAAAACGTACAAAAAAGCCGTAATATCTTTGTACTGTTGATTAAAGATATATCTCGCTTAACGGCACATTCATTAACTGCCGGTTGTTAGCCTTCAACGGTTTCACTGCTACCTGGAATAATGTAACTCATTAACGATTTTCTAATAACATAAAAACATACAACTATGATAACTATTATCAAATCATTGCTTTTCGACAAAGAACTCGTAGCTCAGATTAAAAAATCGAACACCGATAAGGATTTCTTATATACACAGGTAATTAGCGGTAAAATTACCCTGCAGGAGTATATAGCAGCCAGCTAATATACACTTGTACAGGACAACGGTTATCAGCATCCTTTTTCCCCTCCCTTAAACAAGGAGGTTTTTGTATTAATGCGTGAGTAACGCGCCACTTTATTTAATTGCCTGCAAATATTTGTGTGAAATACAAATTGCCTCTGCTGTCGGTAGCAATGCCAATACCCGTGAGGTTATAGGGGCCTTCGATATTCTGGCGGTGGCCGGGGCTATGCAACCAGTTCTCCACTACTTCTTTTGCAGTAAGACTGCCAAATGCCACATTTTCTGCAGTGGCATTAACTCCTCTGACCTGTGATGAAATATTCTTCATTCGCCGTTGAAAACCATTGTGGCCAAAAGATGTTCGATGCGCCGCCATGTTATCACTGTGCTTCTGCGCCTGGGCACTTATGATACTATTCATTGCTAATGAGGGGAGTCCTTTTTTCCTGCGATAATCATTTACATACCCGAGTACATCACTTGCCATCTTTCCATATATAGCTGAGGTTGTGTAGCTGATATCAGGTGTACGACGGGGCGCTGCAGCAGGTTCGGAACCGGCTTCTCTAAAACTCAAAGACAATAAAACAAAGGCGAGGGGAAATATATGCTTCATACAATAGGATTACCAGATAATGAATGCCAAATCTATACCATAATGAGATAAAGAATTATTAATATTTGTTAAAACCGAAGGTACGAAGACTGGGAGTTTGCCTATGCGCTTGTGTTAGGTACAAAACAGGCCATTGAATATTATTTGCAGATAGATCTGGCAGGAAATAAAAGTATTATCCGGTAATATGCGACGGGAGTTATCTGCAATAAACAAAATAAGAGTTTTAGACCGCGGAGCTGAAGTTGGCGGATTGGTTACTTTCACGGTTAAAGGCCCGGAACCTAAATTTCTTTGCAACGAATTATTGAAGCGAAAAATTAATGTAGTGCCCGGTTACCGGAATTTTGCGGTGATTGACTTTGATGAAAAACAGGTGGAATGGGCCATTCGTGCATCGCCACATTATTATAATACAACAGAGGAAATAGACGTGTTTATTAATGCGGTGGCCGGAACAACGCTAAAGGTTGCATTCTTTTTCATACATTCGATACCACATCAAACTTCATCCATGCAAAAAGACATACTTATCATTGGCTGCAACGGCTATGTATCGGCCATTCTTGCCAAAAATGGCGAAGAACTCTGGCGCACCAAATTACGCGATGGGTTTTTCACCGGCTCCCGGGGAAGTGATGTCAGTGTATTGATCGACGGCGACCAGATCTTTGCCGGCTGTCACGGGCGGATTTATGCGCTAAGGGCCTCAGACGGAGAAATAATTTGGGAAAATGAACTAAAAGGAATTGGATTTAATGAGGTAGCGCTGGCAAGGCAGGGAACAAGTACGCAGTTTATTACGAGAGTAGAGCAATCAACAAGTACAAGCAGTAGTAGCAGTGATTGATGAATTAATGTATGATACATATCGCTCACAATCAACATCAATGACAGAAGAAAATAGAATATACAATTTGCACGATCACCTCATTGAGTCTTATGTTACAGAATCTACCTCTTCGGTGTTTCCGTCACTATTTTTAAAGACCTAACTGTAAAGCCATAAAATCGTGTGAATATTTATTCCACTATAGCAACCAGCTCCAGTGAAGTACCTTTACTTTGTTCTTTAATAAGTCCAACACCAGGCGCATAAAATTTAAACTCAATAGCTCCTTTTTCAAGATCGCTCCATTCTTTTATTTTCAAACAATCCTCATAGGTATTTAATGGTACCTGAACAGTGAGTCCTATAGCAACAACTTTCGCCTTATCCTCGGCTATTCCTTCTGCAAACTCCTGTTGGTATGAAATCCCGGATTTTGGATTGGCAAGCATGATAATACCGGCTACGGCTCCATTTATGCCGGCCTCCCAGGCACCTTCATGATCGCGAATGGTACCATCGGGATTGTAATTATCAACGTCTTCTCCCATGTACCAAACATTCCCGTCATCATCCTGGGCAAACCAGTCGCGGGTATCTTCTTCCAGAACGCCATCCACCCAAACCCTATCTCTGATTACGGCAACATTGATACCCATGACCACTTTGATGGCGTCAATGCGTTGAATTTCATTTCGCTCCAACCCATCCTCGTCTTCAAAAACATACGTCCTTCCTGTTGTTTGATATGGGAGAAACCTGTTGCTCAACACAGTACTATTGGCAAAATTCTCCGGATTGAAATTTATTTCTCCTGTTTTTTGATCGGTTGCGAATTGCATTGACTGGAAAGCACTATCCTTATCACTTATCCCTTTTTTACAGGATACCATAATGACGAGACATGCCGCCATTATGGGGCAAAGCAGTTTTGTTTTCATGATTAGTTGTTTTAATAGTTGCAGCTAAAAATGTACCACTGGAAACAAATGCCAAATGGCTGGATACAATGTAGTGGAACAGGATTTGTATTTAATCCTGATTTGCCGAATATGTCAAATGACATGCTGAACAAATTAAAACTGACATTTACAACAAACACGTGAAAAAAGCCCGCCAACTTTAGTGTTTATAACGAGAGTAGAGACTTCGTCCGGTAGTGATAGTAATTCCTGAATATCTGTAAAATGCAATATCAGTACAATTTTTCCCAATAGGCTTCCTGCCTGTTGTTATTGTCTACTTCATCCTATGCTTTATAATAGGTCGGTTTTATGACGGCTTTAACACTACTATCTACATATCTTCATTACTTTTTCATAAATCTTTCCTGGAAAAAGTTATGCAACATTCAGCCTTCCCGTTTTTATTCCTGGCGTTATTACCAATACTAACACACGCTCAGTTAAGCCATAATGCAAAATATTACGCGGGTTACAAAACAATTCATACCGTTGACAGGACCCGGTTATACAAACCTGGCGCAGACACTTCGAATACTTTATATTTTCGCCCGGTTGATATAGATATATGGTATCCGGCTAAAAAGTCTGACCCGGATTCTACCATGGTTTTTAAAGACTTTTTGAACCTGTTTGTAACCCGGCCTAATTATTACCGTGATTCAATTACCCGCCCAGGTGCTATAAATGAAATGGCAAAAGCATTTTGTGATATGAACAAATGTTCAGACACAACGAAATTGCTGTATTTTAAAACCGGTTCTTTTAAAAATGCAAAACCTGCAAAGGGTAAGTTTCCGTTGGTAATTTATCTCGCGAGTTACGGAAGTAATTGTTTTGAAAACTATGCCTTATTTGAGGATCTGTCGAAACAGGGGTTTGTTGTGGTTTCAATAAATTCAATCGGACGTTTTCCCGGTGAAATGACAATGAAGTATGAAGATGTGATGCAACAGGTTTATGATGCTGCATTTTCACTAAATTATTTATCTGAATCCCCAAACATCAACTTTTCAAAAGTCGGGATAATGGGTTACAGCTGGGGTGGGGTTGCAGGATGTATATTGGCCGGTAAAATTCCAAATTCAGCCTGTTTAATTTCTTTAGATGGTTCTGAATTTCATCATTACGGATTCGACAAAAGCGAAGATGCAGACTTTGATGGTATAGCCAACAGCAAAGACTTCAGGAATATTACAATTCCCTATTTACGGCTCGAACAAAGTCCGCCTTCGGCAAACAGTTCAAAAAAAGATTCTGTTTACAATTTTTATGAAAAGCTTTCTCAAAACAAATTCATTCTTAAAGTAAATGCTGCCGAGCATTACCACTTTTGTAATTTACCTTCCGTTGTTAAAACCTCTGGTAGTTGTAAGGATGATGGACCTTATACCACCATTACAAAATTGACTATAAGTTATTTGAATGATCACATCAAACAAACAAATGCTTTTTCAGAAACACTTGCACAGGAAATAGACAAAACAGTGAGGAAGAAATGAACGCAAAATGTAACATTATAACTTATTCCACACATCTTTTGCAAACTGCTCCAACGACGGATCTCTTGCTCCCATCAGCAACAATACGCAGTTGGTGTTTAAATGAGACCTGACAGCGGCTAAAAAATCTTCTCTTTTCTCAATAAAAAAAGCCGGTTTATTTAATGCCTTCAGGTCGTTGATAAGGTCGTTGGCCGAAATATCTTTTACAGCCGTTCCTCCTGCATAAAAAATCTCGCTCATCCATATCTCATCTTCGGGCCGAAGAACATTGGCAATTTCATGCACGAAATCATTCCGCAGAAATTTTGTTGGTCCATACCCGTGCGGTTGAAACCAGGCAATAACCTTTGGTGCAATAGGCTGACAGGCCTGAATTGCAGCCGCGCATTTTACCGGGTTGTGCGCATAGTCATCTATTACCCATACACCGTTCTTATTTCCTAACACCTGATGACGGCGGTAAATACCTTCATACCTGCTCAGTGATTCGGCAGAAGTTGTCAACTTCACACCTGCCTGAGCTGCAAGAGCAGCAGCAGCCAGCGCATTCTCCATATTATGTTTGCCAACAACATTTAACCTGAACAGCACCCCATTTATTTTAAAAGAAATAGCCAGTCCCTTTTGTGAAAAATCAGTGGCTTTATACCCGGCATCGCTATCATTCCATGAGAAATCCTGCTTAATCGACTGCGAAAATTTTTTGGCAAGCGGATGCGACTGGTTTACCACAAACTTTTTCGAATTTTCCTTAAAGGTTTGAAAAATATCAAGCAGTGTTTCAATCTCCTTATGGTCCTTATCGATATTCAATAACAATCCAACCTCGGGCTTATATTGAACAATGGAGCCATCGCTTTCGTCGGCCTCTATCACCAGCCACTCGCCTGCACCAACTTTAGCATTACCAATCTTTCCCTGGTTGATAATACTCACCAGTCCTGCCCCGCTGATAATGCTTGGTTGCAAGCCGGCATATTCAAGAATATCAAACAACATAGCAGTGGTAGTGCTTTTACCGCTTGTGCCACCGATAGCAATTGTTTTTTTACTGGCGGCAATGATCGCCAGCAGTTCAGAACGCTTAACAATGGGGATATTCAGTTGCTTTGCTTTCTGCACTTCTGCTACGGTATCTTCTACAGCTGTAGAAACAACCACCAGGTCGGTTTCGGCAGTGATCCCTTCTCCATCCTGAAAAAAGCAGGATATACCTTCTGCCTCTAATTTGGCTTTCGTTTCGTTGTATTCATTGGCTTTGAAAAAGCGGTCACTTCCGGCAACATTTTTACCAATTCCTTTGAGGTACTGGGCAATAGCGCTCATGCCACTACCGGCGATTCCTATAAAGAACGGCGATTTAAAATCATGGATAGAAGATATCATACTGCAAATAAAAAAATTTAATGTAACATTTTGCGTTTTTTATCAGGTATCTACCAAAAACATTGCCGGACTTATATTAACCGCTGGAATGTTGTAGTATTTGAAAGGAACATAAGGTCAGGAATGCTCAAAAAAACAGGCCAGGATATACAGATTGCTAATGTATCGTGCGTTCAGATTAGACAATATTACACTTGAAGCAGGATATTACAGGACGATCCGTTGCCGGTTTTTCTTACATTGGCCCTCCAAAATTAAAATAGCGGGCCAATGAAAAAAGAACTGCTTGTAGCTGGTTGGTGCATCCTGTTGAGCGCATTTTGTGCATCCGGCCAGATAACCCTGCAACACTTGCTCACCGAAAATCTTGCAAATCCCATCGGAATCGACGTAGCCACTCCACGTTTTAGCTGGCAACTCGTAAGCAATCAACGTAACGCATCTCAAACTGCCTGGGAAATTAAAGTACTGTCGGGCAAAAACATAGTATGGAACAGCGGAAAAGTTGCCTCATCACAATCGGTGCAGGTGCCTTATGCGGGCAATGCGTTGCAGCCTGCCACCAGGTATCAATGGCAGGTGCGCGTTTGGGATAACAACAGTCGTACAACTTCCTGGAGTACTCCGGTATCTTTTGAAACGTCCCTGATGGGCGCTGGTAACTGGAAAGCACAGTGGATTTCGCCCGGCTTTTCAGAAGATGCCATCAACCGACCGCCCATTCTTTTTCGTAAAGCATTTGCGATAAATAAGAAAATACAATCTGCCCGGGCATACATTACTTCACACGGTATGTACGAGGCGCAGATCAATGGCCAGCGTTTAGGCGATGCCTGCCTCACCCCCGGCTGGACGAGCTACAACAAACGCCTGCAATACCAGGTATATGATGTTACCTCCCTGCTGGCAGGCGGACAAAACGCAGTGGGTGTATCAGTAGGCAGCGGCTGGTACCGCAGCCATCTTGCCTGGGAGAATAACAAAAACATTTATGGCAACGATGTATCCCTGCTGTTTCAACTGGCCATTACTTATACCGACGGCACCACAGACGTGGTACTATCTGATGGAAGCTGGAAGTCTTCAACCGGTTCTATCCGTTATGCCGAAATATATAATGGCGAAACGATCGACATGCGTCAGGAGAAAACAGGCTGGTCAAAAGCAGGATACAACGATGCGGCATGGAGTACGGTACAGATCGCAGGCCATTCAAAAGACGTGCTGATCGCTACGGTTAACGAACCGGTGAAAAAGCACGAAACATTCAAACCAATAAAAGTGCTTACTACGCCCAATGGCAAAACAGTGCTTGACTTTGGACAGAACCTCGTAGGATGGGTAATGGTAAAAGCCAAAGGAAACAGCGGCGACTCCATTGTGATTAAGCATGCTGAAGTGCTGGATAAATACGGCAATTTCTACACCGATAACCTGCGCGCCGCCAAAGCAACGGCCACGTATATACTTGATGGGAAAGAAGAACGGATACTGGAACCCCATTTCACATTCTTCGGTTTTAGGTATATACTGGTAGAAGGCTACCCCGGCGAAATCAAACCCGAAAATTTCACGGCTGTTGCCCTTTATTCCGACATGCAGCCCACCGGTAGTTTTGTTTGTTCCAACGCATTGCTCAATCAGTTACAACATAATATACAATGGGGGCAACGCGGCAATTTCCTGGACGTACCTACCGATTGTCCACAAAGGGATGAACGCCTGGGCTGGACGGGCGATGCACAGGCTTTTTCACGAACCGCAGCTTTTAACTTCGGTGTTAATAATTTCTTTTCTAAATGGATGCACGATGTAGCGGCCGACCAGCGTGCCGATGGCCTGGTGCCTCATGTAATACCCAATGTATTGGGCAATAATGATGGCGCCTCTACAGGCTGGGCCGATGTAAGCACCATTGTTCCCTGGAACGTGTACCTGGCTTATGGTGATAAAAGAATAGTAGAAGACCAGTATACCAGCATGAAGGCCTGGGTAAACTACATGCAAAACCAAAGCAAGAACGATCTGTGGCAAACAGGTTTTCACTTTGGCGACTGGCTTTTTTACCGGCCTTTTGATGATAACGACGGCATGGCCGCTGTTACCGACAAATATCTCATCGCCCAATGCTTCTATGCACACTCCACTGAATTACTTATTAAAGCAGCCACCTTACTGGGGAAAACCGAAGACGTGACTACCTACCAGGCTTTGCTGCAAAGAATAAGAGCGGCCTTTGCCCGGGAATACCTTACACCCAATGGCAGGTTGGTATCGGGCACCCAAACAGCGTATGTGCTGGCCCTTCAGTTTGATATGCTGCCCGATTCGTTACGGAACCAGGCGGCAGAGCGGCTGGTACAAAACGTAAAAAATTATCACAACCACCTCACCACAGGCTTTTTGGGCACACCATACCTTTGTCATGTATTGAGCCGTTTTGGCCATACCGATATCGCATATAAATTACTGTTACAGGAAACGTAC
>Ga0114129_10004980_pt1 | contig 18718 bp, 8 predicted proteins | sample RhiMetdeltSRZDD1_FD_80071 | JGI IMG/M metagenome (GOLD analysis project Ga0114129, IMG submission 80071) | Populus rhizosphere microbial communities from Tennessee, USA - Rhizosphere MetaG P. deltoides SRZDD1 (version 2) (version 2) | ecosystem: Host-associated > Plants > Roots > Rhizosphere >...
TAGGTAGTCATGCTGATATTTTACTCTCCTCTTTAGAAGAAGGTGGTATATAGACTCATGTATCCTATGGCTTCTTGCTCCACTTTTGTACCCGCTGGCGGAGCGCTTCGAGGATTGAATGTCTTTCAGTTGGGATTGAGGGCCGGGCGTTTGGGATCAGGCGGGGCCTGCGTAACGCGATAGGATGCCTATCGTTTCTTGAGATCAGGTTCAAAAAGTTTGACCATCAAATTGATGAAATATTATTTTTCCGGAATGATCCTCGACAGCGATGGCGGATTGATAGTCGGCTATTGGCTTGAAGATCTCCACTCGCCAACGGGCCGCTGGCTTTGGATTTCCTGAAATCGAAGTTAGTCTCATGCCTCCACTGGCCTTCGGGGAAACTTCGAATTGATTGAGTGGGCTGGTCAGTCCGCTGCCGCTGGCTTTGAGAAAGGCTTCCTTACATGTCCAAATCGTGAAAAATGTTTCCCATTTTTGCTCATCAGACAGAGAATGGATCAGTGCGCTTTCCGTTGCGGAAAAGAACCGCTCTGCCAGATCGTCCACATCGGGCATAGGGCGGATGTGTTCAAGGTCAATGCCGAGGGGCTGATCCCAACCAAAAGCGTATACCGCCCATTCATTTGAATGTGCCAGGTTGAACTGGAGAGTTTTATTCGAGTGCATCGATTCGATAGCGGGTTTTCCGTGCGGACCATAGACGAATGTGATTTTGGAGGCCTCCACTTGCAAATAACTACCCACGAGAACGCGCAGAATGCCACGTCCGAAGATGTAACGATTGCGATCTCTTTCGAAGTAAAAACGTTCAGCGCGTGCTTTTTCATCCGGGGAGAGGAGGGAATCAAAGTAAGAGAGTTCATCGAGGGAACCGCTCAAAGAAGCGCGCCAGATATTAAGGTCAGAATCCATTAGCAGCTGAGAGTGAAACGCATCTGGCAGCTGGTGGGCGGGCAGTCTGCGATGATGAGTCATGGTCTACGAAAGATTGTCCCGCAGATTTGGTTGAGATCCAATCTGCGGGACATTGTGTATATCCGCATCAGCAAATAGAAGAGCTGATCATACTACGTCCCTGCGCTTTTGTACGTAGACGGTAGCGCCGAAAAGAACACCAATGATGACGATTTGGGCAAGCCATGTTTTGAGGAGGCCTGGATAGTAGACCTTTTTGTCCTCTTTGTTGATAAAGGTCCAACCAAAGTCATCTTTATATCTTTCAATGGATGACTCGGCTGCACCAATAGCAATGGCACGCTTCACTTCCAAGTCGGTCAGATCTTTCTGGTAGGTTTCGATAGCATCCCTATAGTCGTCGTTTTCTTGCTGCCATTCGTCTATCTCGGCTTTATAGTCGTCTTGCAATCGAGTCACCTCAGCATTGTAGTCATCCTGCAATTGCTTTACCTCGGCGTTATAGGTCTCCAGCTCACTCAGATATAGCTGCATAGCTTGCAGGCTGTTCGGATTTGTGAGTGTGGGTTCCTCGGGAGGGGTGGGTTCATCCGGCATGACTGGCTCTTCTGGTTGTGGTCCGGGTTCCGCGGGCTCGACAGGGTCTGCGGTATCAATGGCTTCATCATAATATTCACCCAGGCCAGGGAAGTTACAACTATTCTCCCGCAATGCGTTTTCGCCCATACAGGTGCATTGTTCATTCTTTTCATCCAGGGTCATATCATCGCGCTCTTCCTTGGTCTTATCCCAACAGGCATCCTGAGCGATGTCTGAGCCGGCGCCGCTGACGAAAATGACATTTTGAAGAGCCCAACTGCTCTCGGCAGGCGCGCGCAACGGAGCTGGCAACGGCACTAATGCTCCACTCAAGACCATTTGCGGGATGATGAACATCACCAGCAATAGCGGCGCAGAGTTACCGTTGGGTGCAATGGCGGAGGCAAAGAGACCCAACAGCATGCCACCGAAGATCAGCAGGTAGGTTGTGAAGGAGATGAAGAGCAATTCCTGCGCTCCACCGGGCATCTCAAATGCCGTATAGCGGATCACAACGTAGATGATGGTTTGATAGACCGCCAACGCCAGCGCAACCCAGATCTTGGACATGATGTAGGATGAGAGTTTCAGGTTGACCATTCTCTCCCGTTTATAGATATCCCTTTCCTTCACCAGTTCGCGCATGAAGGCCAGACCTCCGACCAGCATCGTCGTATTTGATAAAACGATCAAAGAGGTAATGACATCGTTGAAGTTACCATCCTGCCAGCCATAGGAATCACGACCCATACCGGAGGCTACTATATAATCAAGCGAGGCCATGAGAGGCGCGGTCAACAGGAGCAGAACCAAACTGAACTTATCACGAGTAAGGATGGTTATGTTGCGTGCGGATAGAATCAAGAATTGACGGAATGTCGATACCTGATTGCGTTGTGCGAGAGCATTCGACTTGCGCCCCGTATTTGTTTTGGAGGCCTTTGATTCGCCTGAGAGTGGCTCCGTGATATATTTTTGATAGGCAGCGTCCTTGCGGAAGCGGTCTGCCCAATCGGGCGCGGAACCCAGTTCGTCGTTATCGAGCAGGGTATAGATGTGATCAAACTCCATCGGGCCGGCACGACGGTCGCGCTCCGTGCGGTATTTGTCAAAGTACGTTAAAGCTTCATCTGGCGGACCGAACCAGGCCAGATATCCGCCGCGCGCCAGGAAGACCACTTTATCGGCCAGCATCACGTTTTTAGTAGCGTGCGTGATCATGACAATGGTACGGCCCTGGTCAGCCAGACGCCGCATGAGGTGCATAAGCTCAGTTTCCATACCCGGGTCAAGGCCGGAGGTAGGTTCATCGAGGAAGAAGAGGCCTGGCTTGGTGAGCAACTCCACACCGATGGAGACGCGTTTCTGTTGTCCACCGCTCAAACGGCTGATCTGTATATCTTTGCGATGTTTCAGGTCAAGATCTTCCATCACCTCTTCCACGCGTTTGAGGCGCTCAGTTTCCGTGGTGTCCGCGGGCATACGGAGTTGTGCGGCGTAATTCAGGGCCTGAAAGACCGTCAACTCCATGTGGATGATATCTTTTTGAGGGACGTAGCCAATCGTAGAACGGATCGCGTCGAATTCCTTGTAGACGTCAATGGTCTTGTTGATGACGATACGGCCATGCGTGGCAGGGCGATATCCGGAAATGGCATCCACCAACGTGGATTTGCCGCCACCACTCTGGCCCACGACTACAATAAACTCCTTGGGATTAAAGTGCAGCGAAATATCCTGCAAGATATTCAAGGTCTTGCTCACCCATTTGTTCAAGCCGATCACTTCAACACTAACGCCTTCGCTCTGATCAGATTGAGATAATTCTCCATCTGCGACAACAAAGCGATAGGAACCGATTTGAATCGCGTCTCCTGGTTGCACCCAGGTCTCACCGGTTATCGGCTGGCCGTTGACGAAAGTCCCATTACTACTGCGTAAGTCCCGAACTCGATACCGTTGGCCCACTTTTTCAATTTCAGCATGATAACGTGACACAGCCGGGGCAGGCAGGACGATGGTATTTCCCTGTTCACGACCGATGGTTATGGTTCTATTTTCAGTAAACTTTATAGTCTGGTCACCTTCACTGGCTGGAGATAGGTAGTCAATCGTGACCATCTCACCCGGAGCATAACCACCCACGCGGATCTTGTCTCCATTTTGGAGGCGCGTCGCGCTCATCACAGGCTGTCCATCCAGGAGCAACGGGTTGCTGACGTTGGAAGATGGGATGATGTAATAATCTTGCCCGCGCCTTTCCAATTCGGCATGACGGCGTGAGACAAAACGATTATCCAGAAAGATCTCGTTGTCCTCCTGGCGGCCGATCCGCAGGCGGTCTTGGGAGAGCGTGATGATCCTCGGCTCCTTTCCCGCTTCATTGATGACCAACCGCGGCGGAATCACGGGCATGGCAGGCATCTGCTGGAATGCGATCGTCTCATTTGAACCAGGGGCTGGCTTACCCATGAAAGCTGTGGCGTGCGCATCTGCTTTTGGTTCAGCAATTCCATGGGGCGATGGAATAAAAGCGGTGGCATCGCCCATCTGAATGACGGGAATGACAGCGCGCATTTCAAAGTCACCGCCCAGTGCGATCAAGTCACCATCCTTGAACGGACTGGGCTGATCCAGACGGATTTCATTTACAAACGTTCCGTTGCTGCTGTTGAGATCCTCGAGCAAATAGCCTGCGTCCCCTTTTGAAATACGCGCATGTTTGCGCGAGATGCTCTGTAAATTAATCGGCACATCCGTACTCTCTTCCCGCCCAATGACGATGGGAAGTTTCGTGAGCTGTATCTTTTCGCCCGTCCGTGGACCTTTCGTAACGATCAGATGATCTTGTGTTTCATTCACAGCAGCCTCCGGTTATAGTATTTCCATGCTTAGGATGCAGTTCTTCAAAGGGTGCATCCTGTCCACACAGGACAAACTTTGCCGTATTATGTTACGCGCGTCCATCATTCAGATCCCGATCTCGCAAACGGAATACAATCAATCGCGTACTAAATATTAATGCAAGCACTAGAAATGCCTGATACAGTCTGTTTTGAATGACCAGATTCAAGGAATTCATGAATGATATCTGACCACCCATAAGGATTTGGAATATCCCGGTCCCAGCCATCGCTAAGGCTGTGACAAAAAGAATGCGCCCAACCATACGGCTTAAGACACTTGCCGTAAAAGCCCATTTACTTACCGTAGAACCCAGGCTGACGATGGGCCGGCTCAACAGCGTCTGGGCTCGGATCATAACATCGTTGAGCGTATTGCCAAGTTCTTCAGCATTGAGAAACACACCGTCACCGACATTGTTGCGCGACTTCTTACGCCACTTCCGTTTGACAAACTCGGCCCGGATCTTCATGAAGTTCATGTATTCCTGATAACGGTCCAGTTTATTATCCAGCCGCAGGACAATCGAATCATACAACAAAGTGGAACGGATCATGCGTAACATGTGAAGATTCATCGGTATGTTGAATTTTTGCGCGGTGCGTATCAATACAAACCACTGCCGGGCGGAGGTGCGTTCCCAATATTCTGTATATTCTGCGGGCGTGTTGAACGTATGCAACATACGCATATACTCGTCCTGCATATGCTTTGCCAGCATGGGTACATCCACTGGCGGCAAAGGCTCCATGATACTCAACGCGGCACGCGCCATCGCCTCCACATCCTGGTTCTTCATCGAAAGCACCATTTGTTCGAGCGCGACCCTCTGTTGGTTGTTGAAACTTCCGCAACTACCAAAATCAACGAAGGTTAGTTGACTGTTCGGGCGGACGAGAATATTCGCCGGATGAGGATCCGCATGAAAGAAAACATTCTCATCGGCGCTCCAAAACGTGGCCAGCAAAATGCGTTTTGCTACAATACTGGGATCAATATTCAAATCTCTTAACAGTTTACGCCCTGCGGAAGTTTTTTCCTCCACGATGCTAAGCACTTCCCACAGCCACAACCCCGAAACGAATTCCTGCACTAAAACTTCATCGCCAGAATATTCGAAATACACATGCGCCGACGTAAAAAACTTCCAACCTGCTTTTCTCGATGCGCGTCGGAAAATATCCTGAAAACGGGCCTCATGACGGAAATCCAATTCTTCCATGAGAACATCGCGCAATTCGACGCGTAGCTTCTGTGTAAACCCGGGGCGGATGAGTGTGAAAAACTCAGCCAGCCCTGCCATCCAATCCAAAACACGCAGGTCAGCAGCAAAAAGTTCTTTTACACCAGGTCGGCGAACTTTGACCACCACTTTTGTGCCATTCTTCAGGGTGGCTTGATATACACATGCCAGTGAAGCCGAACCGATTGGCACGGGGTCAAACACATCAAAGACTTCCTGCCACGGACGATTAAGCGTCCGTTCAACAGCCTGCAACGCCTTCTCTGTCGGGAAGGGTATCATTCTGTCCAACATCTTGGAGAGTTCTACACAATAGGCCCATGGCAAAAGGTCGACGCGCATTGCTAATTGCTGGCCCAGTTTTACAAACGTGCCGCCGGCGCGCTCCAACGCCTTGCGAAATCGAACTGCGCGCCTCTCCATCGTGTCTCGGCGCAAAATCTTATCGAAGAAGTTACCCAGCCCAATGGTAAGCATGACTCGCCACCACGTGAATAGCCGCATGAGACTGCGCAGTAATGTGTCCTTAACCAGAAGCGGCTCCAGATTGGGAATCCATAATTTTCTTTCATCTGGCGGGATTGCTTGTTGACGACGCGGGATACTTTGCAGGATGGTTTCCGCAGCAGGATACGGCTCGCTTCCATTCTCACCGAAACCTGCCGCGGCCTTCTCGCGTTTTTTCCACACCCTGACCGCGTCTATCACCGATTGCCTTGCCCGAATAGGCCGTTTCACCTCTTCTTGTAGTGTCACTGTGAAACCTCTTTATCATCCAAACGGAACAAGACCGTCCTACCGTGGATGAAGACCAGGATAAGGAAAATAATCTGGTAAACAGGATTCGTGATCACGTTTTGGACAAGGTTCGCCAAACTCATGGATTGCTGCGTATCCTCATAAATTTGATACCCGGAAAATACCGTGAAAATAATTGTGATGCCGATGGCTTGCCCCAGAAAACGCAAAAATGTGTAGGTTGCATACGACCACTTACTCATCAAAGCATTAAAATTGACCGCTGGCAGAGTCAACATATGAGAGATACGGAAGATCATCCCATCCATCGCTTGGGCCAGGCGATCCATGCGGATGATAGTTTGCTCAGTCCCTTTACCGTCCAATTGATCTAAGACCGAATCGGTCACACGCCGACGGGCCTGCTCGGCGCGATACGCGCTGAACTTTTGGTATTGATCCACGTAATCAAGCTCGTGATGCAAACGGGCTGCCATCGACTCAAGCAAAAGTGTGGCGCGGATAAATCGCAGTACCTGGATATCCATACGAATCCCGTACTTGCGAACAAGCTGCAACATGCCTGCCCATTGAAGAGCCGATGTGCGTTCCTGCCATGAAACGCTGTGTGGGGCAGCTTCTAAGGCATAGATCAGCTGCCAGTTATACGATTCCAATTCCTGAATTAATTCGATGAGGTCAATGGGTGGAAGCGGTTCCAGGAGCACGAGGGTGGCGCGTGCCATGTTTTGCGGATCACGCTCCCAGGCATACTTTAAATTATGCCGCAGCGCCTGGCGCTTTGACCGACTCAGAGTACCGGTGGATGTAAAGTTTATGAAGTATAGTTTGCTATCCTGGCCGACGATCACGTTATCCGGGTTAGGATCCGCGTGAAAGAATAGATTTTCGCCCCAACTCCAGTAGTTGACCCATAACAACCGTTTGGCCACCAGGTTCGGATCGATATTCATTTCTTCTGCGCGCGCCAGCACAGCCTGATTGTTGTGGTCTTCTGCGTTGAGCAGTTCCCAGAGCCAGACTCCGCTGGCAAATTCATTGATGACCACCTCCTCCGTTGTCAGGTCAAGATAAATGCGGGGGGCCGAGAAAAAATTCTTGCGCGTGTCTGCAGCAGCTCGCCGGAAGGCATCTTGTCGTCGCGCTTCTTGCACAAAATCCAATTCTTCAAGGAGTAATTCACGGAACTCGGTGCGCATCTCTTGGGTAAAACCCGGGCGAAAGATCGTAAAAAATTCGGCCATGGACAGCATCCAATCGAATGCCTCCAGATCAGACATGAATTGCTCACCAATTCCGGGACGTCGTACTTTTACGATAACCTTTTCACCGTCATGTAAAATTGCCTGATAGATACAGGCAACGGAAGTGGAAATAATCGGTTCCGGATCGAAGCGGGAAAAAGTGGCGGAAAGCGGCTTACCTGTGGAGCGCTCAATTGTTTCTACTGCGCGTGCTATGGGAAAAGGCTCCATACGATCGGTCATGCAGGAAAGTTCATCGCCATATTCCCAAGGCACAAAATCCAGCCGCATGGAAAGGTGGAGCCCAAGTTTTACGAATGAGCCACCCTTATGTTCAAAGGCGCGACGCAAGCGAACCGCACGCCGTTCGAGACTATCCCGGCCCAGAATAATATCGATAACGATATTGAAGAAGAAATCGAGCAGCAGTTGATACCATTTAAGAAGGCTTGCAATCGATCGGAGACGGTCTGCCTTGAATGAGACAAACCGCATCTGCGACAGAGGCTCACTGCTTACGGACGCTTCGACGAACCGCCGGCGAGGCAACCCTGCCAGGACGCCGCCGCGTGTACCATTTTCTTCTGGGTTCAAGGAATCATGCAACATGTGCAATTTTCTAGTCGATTGCAGTCGTTAGGGCAACTTGAGTGCGGCGGCTGGCGACCGGGTGAAATCAGATGCGAAACAGTCGAATGACTCGGGAAGCTTGATGTAAACTATCGCGTAATCTTTTACGGAAGGAACTCGCATTGAGTGATTCGGCCAGGTCTATGGGGATTTCACTGGCTTCTTTCATATAGGCGCTAGCGGCTTTGGCAGAGTTGTGGACAAAGTCCTCGATTGCGCCGTCTTTCTTCTCATGAGCCGAACGTTTACGCTCTTGCTCGTACGTGTCGATTGCTTTAGAGACCGCCCGTGAAGAACGCTGGGCGACGCGCATCATATCTCCTTCAAGGCGTTGAACGTCTTCCAATCCCTCTGAGTATTGTGGCTGACCGTTATCGGCTTTTGTCCCCTTCTGCTTTTTTTTAGATTCCTTACGTTCGAGGACAATCGGCTGTAAGCCAGCTTCCAACTTCCCACGGGAACGGCGTAATACCAATACTTTTTTCTTTTCGGTTTCAGCCATGGCTACTCCTCCTCCTCATCTTCTTCGTCATCCTCATCGTCGTCCTCTTCCAGCAAGGGGAAGAGGATTCGATCGAGATCGAGTCTACGACGACCGGACCTTTCCTGATAAAGCAGTACGATCGGAACCAGCACTTTTCCATCTGCTTCGGCACCGAGCATTTCCTTTACCTCATCTACTACATCGAGTACTTCATCCCACAACTTCCCTTCCCCCTGCTTCAAATCTTTCAGTGTGCGGCTTCTTTGTTTCCCCAGGTCAATGATGACCGGTTGTGTCATCTCTGTGGAAGTTTTTACAGCTTCTTCCGCCATGTTATCCTCGCTTTCTGCGCTCAGAAAATTCGGCACCAACAGAGCAGTTTATAACACAAAAACACAGACGTTTGAAACGTACTGTGGTCAGGTTGACAAATTAGGATATTCAAGATTATTATGTATTCTATCTCATTCACGTTGGTTGTGTCAATTTAATCCATATCGAGGTGCATTGATCATTCGCTAAAATGGAACGGTCGTTGGTTAAAGTGTTTGTCGGATTTGAATGAACACTGGAGAAAATAAAATGACTGAATACCGTCGAGAGCATTCGGATAATGCTCTGGAACCCATAGCACTTATTGGAGTGGGTTGCAGGCTGCCCGGCAGGATTACAGATGCAGCGGGGTTACTTTCAGCGTTACGTGAAGGTCGAGATTTAATCACTGAAATCCCTCCAGAGCGTTGGAGTGTGGATGCCTTCTTTGATCCTGATCCACTTTCACCTGGCAAGACCTATGTGCGTAAGGGGAGTTTTTTAGAAGATGTTTTTCTGTTTGATCCCGGATTTTTTGGCATCACCGATTCTGAAGCCGTGCGTATGGACCCGCAACAGCGTCTGCTGCTTGAAACTGTATGGCACGCGTTGGAAGATGCAGGCCAATCGGCTGAAGAATTGATGAATAGCAATACGGGGATGTTTTTGGCGATGATGAACACCAATGGGTACTCTCATCTAAAGGGCGTGTTCGAGGGTCCCATGGGCATCAACGCTTACGATGCCATGGGCGATGCCATGAGTATTGCAGCGGGGCGCATTTCGCACTTCCTGGGATTGGAAGGCCCATGTCTTACACTGGATACAGCTTGTTCGAGTTCATTAGTGGCTTTACATCTGGCGCGACAAGCTATCTTGACGGGTGATTGTGATACTGCGATCGTCGCGGGGGTGAATATTATGTTGCACCCGGCAATTCACATCGCCTTCTCCAAATTGGGACTTATGTCACGAGCCGGACATTGCGCTGCATTTGATGCGTCAGCCGATGGATATATTCGCGGCGAGGGTTGTGTAGCCGTTGTGTTGCGGAGACAATCGGATGCCATCGCAAAAGGGAATCGCATCATTGCCAGCGTTGTTGGCACAGCTGTGAATCAAGATGGACGCACGCCCGCGCTCACCGCACCGAATGGTCGTTCACAGGAGAAGGTCATTCGCAACGCGCTGGCTCGTGTGGGTGTCAGCCCGAATGACATTGGTTACGTAGAGGCACACGGGACTGGTACTCCCGTTGGTGACCCGATTGAGATGAGTGCGATTGTCAATGTGTATGGGCCCGGTCGATCCGACGATCAAACGTTATATATTGGTTCGGTCAAAAGCAATTTTGGTCATATCGAGGCAGGCGCGGGTCTGTTAGGTTTGGTCAAGACTGCCCTATCGTTGCAACATGAAGAAATCTTCCCCAGCATTCATTTCAACGAACTGAATCCCAGTATCGATCTCAGTCACGCGCCCGTAAAAGTTGCAACGGGAGTCATTCCCTGGCGGCGCAATGGAAGGCCGCGCCTGGCTGGTGTAAATTCCTTTGGTTATAGCGGCACGAATGCGCATGTGATCTTGCAGGAAGCCCCCACTCAAAGTAATGGCCTTGAGGAAGAATCCGAAACCCAGGCCCAAGGTCTGTTTGAACGCGGCGGTGAGTTAGTTGTTATTTCTGCCAAATCGACTTCGGCATTGGATGATCTTACCGATCAATGGATCAATTTTCTGGAGACTGACAAAGCTACTCCCTTACACGACATTGCGTTCACAGCCTCGTTAGGTCGCACGCAACTGAGTCAACGGCTGGCTGTAACCGGCAGAGATAAAGATGAGCTCAAACAGAAACTGCAGGCCTGGCGCGGGGGCCGCACACCGAAAGGATTAACGGTTGGGCAAGTGATTGGCAAGATCAAGCCGCGCATTGCCTTCATGTTTACCGGTCAGGGAGCTCAATATGCTGGCATGGGATTCGAACTGTATGAGTCCCAACCTCACTTCGCACAAACGGTTCAACGCGTCGCCTCCATCATGGACCCAGAGCTGGGTGCACCCTTGTTGGATATTTTATTCGGCGATAAATCGGCTGAGTATCTCGAGAATACTCGTTACGTCCAACCGGCATTGTTTGCAATCGAATACGCACTCGCAGACTTATTCCGATATTGGGGTGTTGAACCCTCTTACGTTATTGGTCATAGCATTGGCGAATTGGTGGCTGCTTGTGTAGCCGGTGTGCTGGATCTGGAAGATGCTGCCCGTTTTGTGGTGGCGCGTGGCCGACTCATGGGCTCACTCCCAGAGGGCGGCACGATGCTGGCTATTGCTGCCTCCCCTGAACAAGTGCAACGCTGGATTCAAGGCAAGGAGGCCGAAGTTGCGCTCGCTACTGTTAACGGACCTCATGCAGTGGTGATTTCCGGCAAAGCGGAGGCGGTGGCTCAAGTTGGGGAGATGGCGCAGGCCGCGGGTCGCCAGATACGAGAGCTTGAAGTATCGCATGCCTTCCATTCTCCGTTGATGGATCCGATCCTGGAAGAGTTAACGGGCGTCGCTGCCGCCATGCGTATCCTGCCACCGAAGATTCCCATCCTATCGAACACGACGGGCGATTTCTTTGACGATGAGATCAAGCCTGAATATTGGAGTCAACAAGTACGTAATGCGGTGCTCTTCCATCAGGGTATGCAGAAAATTATTGAGGCGGGTTGTAATCTGATCGTTGAAATTGGTCCGCATCCGGCGCTGACCCCCGCGGTCGTGACAGCCTTTGACTCATCCAGCTTGCAAACGACCCCGACCTTACGCAAGGATAAGAAAGATGCAGGCAACTTGCTCAATACCCTGGCCTCTTTCTATGTAAATGGCGCGCCGTTGAAATTTGAACGGCTTTATACGAGCCCAACCTATCAACGTGCATCACTTCCGCTATATCCTTTCAAAGGCGAAAAATACTGGCTCAGCGCCCTGGAAGGTGCACTTGACCTGGCACCCGATGCATTCCCCCTGGTGGATACACCAGTTGTGGAGGAACTGCCTGCGTTGCCAGAACTTCATCCGCTATTGGGCAAGGTTGTCTCGCGGAGTTTACGCAAGATTGTCTTTGAGACCGGCTTGAAGACCAGCAGTCCGTGGACCGATCATCGCGTCTTGGATTCGACCGTTTTCCCCGGCACGGGTTACATGGAGATAGCTTCGCGTGGTTTTGCGGCATTCACCTCCGGGCAGAGCTGGCAATCGATCATTGTGAAAGATATGGCGTTTGAGCAGCCATTACTGCTGTCGTATCGGGAAGAAAAGAAGGTAACCCTTACACTCGAACAGACTGCTCAAGGCAAAGGCGATACGAAATTTGTCATGGCTGCCGCCGAAGGTGGCGTGACATATTGTCGGGGTAGGATTGTTGCTTCGAAGAAGGATCCCGAACAGGTTGAGTTGGAAGCTGAATTATCAGGTCGTGATTCGGAAATGAAGATTGGCGTCTTTTACGGTGAGTTGCGCAGTCGCGGCCTTGAGTATGGGGCCCGCTTCGCCAATGTACGCGAACTTTGGTTAGGCAAGCCCGGTTCCGGCGAAGCGTTTGGGCGCATCGTAAATACGATTGCCACGACTGGAGATGACCCGTTCAATAATGCGGTTGTGTTGGATGCATGTCTCCAAGTATTTGGCGGCGCACTGGCAACATTAAGTGAAATGAATCAACCCGGCGCATTCGTGCCAGCCACAATCCAAACTATTTCATTCGTTGGGAATCTACCCGCGGAGGTTTGGAGTCATGTGAAAGTCACAGCCAATGCGAATGGACGCGGCGCGCTGGCGACTGTGCGCGTACTGAACGGCACGGGTGAGGTGTTGGCAAAAATGGAGAATCTGGAACTGCGCCGAACGATGACGTTGGTGATAAGCAAGCGTGGCGCCTCAGAGAAACGCTCTTCCGCAAATCAATTCATCAAATCCCGCGCCCATGCCATAGAAACGCTAAAGCCAATGGAACGCAAGGGACGTGTGGGACTGCTTTCGAAATGGCTGATCGCAGAAATCAAGGATACGATGGGGCAGGCAGGCGATGCCTTGAACTTAGAGAAATTGCCGCCCTCTGCCGCGTTCGTAGAAATTGGTCTGGATTCGTTGCTTGTTACTGAACTCCAGCGCCGCATTCAAGAAAAGTTGGAATTCCGTTTCAAGCCGATGCAAGGACTGGATTATCAGTCCATTGAGACCATGGCGGAATATATTCTGGATGAAGTGCTGGCAGTTGATTTACAGAGCGAGACTCCCACAGCTGTGCCAGCCGATTAACCCACACCTTTCCCCTGGTGAACCCTCATCCGCTTGTGTTCGCGAGCAATTGAATTGCGAACAGTATGCAGTTTCACTGCATACTTGACAGCCAAAGTATTCTCATTACCGGTGAAGGAGCCAACATGATTGAGTCATTGTCTGTGGATTTAGGTTATGCGCGTGAGTACATCGAAAGCCATCTCGATAAGCGGCAGGTGAACAAAATCCAGCACGCATTTCCTTCACCGCGTTATTGGTCCGAGACGGACGTTCCGGTTCAGCAAACGTTAAAAGATCGTCAAAAACTTCATAGTATGGGGTTGGGCTCACCGGTCAACTTGTATGTCGGTGTGCCATACTGCATCCAGACTGACCCTGGCAAGTGCGGATACTGTCTGTTCCCGGTGGAACTCTTCACCGGCAATATAGACCTTGAAATTTATTTCGATTACCTGAAACGCGAAGCTTCCTGGTATAAGGAAAGGTTGCAGGGCGTCCCGTTGGGTGCGGTCTTTTTTGGCGGCGGCACCTCCAACTTGTATAAGGAACCGAAATATTTTGAGTTGATGGATTTGGTACGCGACCTGTTCCCTGACATTCCCAACTATGTGGATATTACACTGGAAGGCATTCCGCAACTCTTCACGCGTGAAAAGATCAAAGCGATCAAGGAATCCGGGATGAATCGCATCAGCATGGGTGTTCAACAAATCAACGAACATCTCAACAGCCTCAGCGGACGCAAACAGAAGGCGAAACACACGCTTCAAACGTTGGAGTGGGCACGCGAGTTTGGATTGCCTGCCAACATTGACTTAATCTTTGGCTGGCCCCAGCAGACGATACAAACTATGGTCGAAGACCTCGAGACGGCTATCTCCTGGGGTGTGTATGACATCACTCACTACGAGTTGAATGTGGGCGGCCCGACGGACTTTGCGCTCAATCGTTATCATGAATTACCGAGCACGCTTAGCAATCTGGAAATGTACCGCGTCGCGCGGGATCTTTTGAAGAGTCATGGCTTCGAGCAGATCACGGCCTACAACTGGCGCAAGCCCGGTGACCCCAACAGCCGTGCCTATGAAGAAGGCGTCACGCATCGCTTCGATAGTATGGATACACTCGGTTTGGGCTATGCTGCCATTACCTTCTTCCACGATGTCGCGCTCGACGAAGGTCACTCGTGGTCCTTTATCAACTGGCGTAATTTGCAAGAATACAAAACCAAAGTGGATGCCGGTCAATTCCCGGTAGAGCGTGGTTTCCGTCATGCCCGCGAGGACTTCTTGGTTTCGCTGGTCTGGCGCAACCTCTTTGGTCTGGAACTGGACCGCGATAAATTCCGCCGCGCGTTCGAAGTAGATGTGTATGATGTCTTCGAAGGTGTGTGGAAAGCGCTGGAAGAATTTGGCTTCGTCGAGATCACGCCTGAAAAAATCAAGCTGGTTGGCGATGGCCCCTTCTATACGCCCCTGATTCAGACTCTGCTCGCGGAGAAGCGTTACAGCCAGCACCGCGAACGTATGGTCGCAGAAGTACAAGTTGCTGATTATTAAGACATTTCATACAGCTTATCCTCTTGACGGCGTTCTTCGCGACACTTGTCCGTAGCGCACGTGAGCACTCCCACGGAGCGCCGCCAAGAGGGCTCGAGCGATAGTTACTTCCTATGCCTTCCTCAAACGGCACGATTGATATTTCCCAAATACGCAAAGAAATTCAGAAGATCATTGTCAACATCCTGCGGAGAAACGATCTGCACTCCGTTCCCGATGATGTTCCCATTCTGGATATGGGCGTTAGTTCGCTCATGCTTGTGGAGGGCATGCGGCAGGTTTATGAACGCTTTGGTGTTTTGGTTTCCATTCGACGCGTGATCGAAGGGCAAATTACGATTGGTACACTGGCGCTCTATATTGAACAGGAATTGAATTCCCAGCACTCGCTGAAAAAGAAATCTCAGACTACCCACTGGCAAGTCGAACGAGAAATACAACTGGCACCCTCCCAACAACACGTTGGGTTTTTGACGCGCTATTCAAATGAAGCAGGAGCCGCGTTCAATGAGGCCCTGGCTGTGAAGTTGAATGGTTCCTTACACGGACCTGCGCTGCATACTGCCATGGAAGAGGCGGGCAAGCGCTATGAGGCTCTACGTACTGCGCTCAACCCGGAACAAAACTCGCTGGATATCGGCACGGGTGAACCGCTTGAACTTGTCGTCACGCCAGCCTCGGTTAATCAGGTGCAGGCACGCCTGAACGAGATTGTGGCGCGTCCATTCGAGATTGGCAGACGATTATTCCGCGCTGAGTTGTTGCGTCTCAGTGAAAATGAACATGTGCTCGTGCTGGTTGGGCATACACTGGTCATCGAGCAACAAGGACTCTACATTATCCTGAGGGATATCGCAGAACTCTATCGCGTCTATTCATTGGATCAGGAGGCAGGTACTGCGCCTTTAGCTTTGCAATGGACAGACTATCTTGCGTTGAGCGCCACGGATGAAGCCAAGGATGCACGAGAGCACGCTGAAAAATATTGGAAGAAACTATTTGCATCGGGCGTGCCGCAGTTGGAATTGCCTACGGATCACCCTCGTCCGGCCATCAAGAAGTATTCCGGCTCATATGTGGACCTGAAACTTGATCTCGCCCTCCAGCAGCGCATCCAAGCCTTCGCTGATTCTGAAGGACTCCACTTAGAAACCATTCTTTTAGCGACATTTACCGCATTTGTTCACAGATTATGTGACGTTACAGAGCTGGTTGTGGGCATAGAGAGTGAAAGTTTGTATCTGGATGGCAATACACCCGCAATTGCAAACACCCATAACATGCTTCCACTTCGCTCCGGGTTTGATCCTGCCCGCAGTTTCAAAGAGCACATTCAACTCTCAAAGGATAAAGTTACCCAAGCCAATCAATATAGAAATCTTTCGTTGTATGAATTGATTCAATCAATCAAATTACAACGCGACCAGAGCCGTTCGCCGGTTTTTACTGCCGCATTCCGCACACAGAAGGTAGATGATCCGATCCACTTTGAAGGTTTGGAATCTCAATACCTGTTAGCTCCCAGTGCGGGTGCACGCTATGACATTGAGCTGATAACCTTGAAACAGGGCGATAGCATTTCATTGGTCTGTGATTACAGTACGGAACTCTTTGAGGCCGAAACTATCTCACGTTGGCTCAATGGCATCGTTGCATTCCTGGAGGCGGGGTTGCAGGATGCGAGTCAGGCCTGTGGTGTGCTGCCGATGTTGACCGCTCCTGAGCAGGAGACTGTGATCACCACCTGGAATGCAACCAACAAAGAATTCTCGCGCGGTAAAACAGTTCTTGATCTCATTATTGAACAAGCCGATAGGATGGGCGAAGCGACGGCAATCCGATTCGGCGAGGCTTCGCTAAGTTATGGTCAATTGCTCGAACGCGTGGATCAAATCGCTGGTGTACTCCAAAACAACGGAGTAAAGCCGGGTGATCGCGTCGGTATTTTGATAAGACGCTCACTGGACTTGATCCCGTCGCTTCTGGCAACATGGCGCGCCGGCGCGTTATATGCGCCAATGGATATTGGTTTCCCAAAGCAGCGCATCGCTTACATGTTGGACGATGCGAATGTCCAGACGGTGCTTACCAATCGTGATCTAACACATTTGATGGGAGATTCTGCCGCACTTCAGTTCGTATGCGTTGATGAGATCGGTGCGCAAAATGGCTTTGAACAAGTCGCTCGCCCCGATGCAACGAATAGCGCGTACATCATGTACACGTCTGGTTCTACGGGCAAACCCAAGGGTGTGGAGATTTCTCATCGCGCCTTAGTCAACTGTCTGTTGGTGCTGAAAGAATATCAGGCGCTTACGACGGACAGTTCATTGCTGGCGTTGACGACCATATCCTTTGACGTTTCAACCAATGAGTTGTTCACACCGTTGCTGGCTGGCGGTTGTGTAGAAGTTGGCGAAGATGGTTTGGTGGCCGATGGCTTGCAAATTGTTGAACGCCTGGAACGCCGCAAGCCCAGTCATGTGCAGTTGACGGCAACTACCTGGAAGTCAGTTCTGACGGCCGGGTGGGCCGGCGATCGTGATATGACCCTGGTTTCGTGTGGTGAGGCATTAGGTCGCGAACTTGCCGAGGAGCTATTGCCCAAGTGCAAAGCCTTGTGGAATTTTTATGGACCCACAGAGACCACAGTATATTCGTCCGCATATTTGGTTAAGTCTGCACCAGGTGAACCGATGCAAATTGGTCGTCCATTGGCGAATACGCAGATGTACATTTTGGATAAGCAACATCAACCGGTGCCTATCGGCACGGTAGGTGATCTATATATCGGTGGTGATGGGCTTGCAGTGGGATATTGGCAAAAACCTGAATTGACCTCTGAGCGCTTCATGCCTAATCCATTCCGCGCCGGTGAGCGCATGTATTGGACGGGTGACCTGGCGCGCCATCTGCCGGACGGGAACATTATCTGTTTGGGCAGGGTGGATGATCAGGTCAAAGTGCACGGTGTGCGCATAGAACTTGGCGAGGTCGAGTCCGCGCTGAGAAGCATTGAGGGTGTACGCGATGCTGTGGTCGTCCCATGGAAAGACTTGCGAAACGATATGCAATTGGTGGCGCATGTAATCTTAAGTGAAAAGGATGCATTGAGCACCTCACAAATTCGTGCTCAGTTGCGCGAGCGCCTGCCGGAGGCCATGATTCCGCCGCATATTCTTTTCGCTGAGAAGTTCCCGCAAACTGCCAACCGAAAAGTGCAACGTGCTGGGTTGCCCGCGCCAAATGAAGTTGCATCCACGGCGAGTAAAGCGCCGATTGAACCGCCCGTTACTGCTACCGAAAAGCGCGTGGCAAAAGCCTGGGCAGGTGTATTAGGTATCGATGTAAGTCGCGTCGGCCGCGACTCTGATTTCATGGATTTGGGTGGGCACTCGCTGTTGATGACCATCTTGATGGTCGAGATGCGCAAAGCCTTTGACGTCACATTCAACTTACGGGAGTTCTTTGCGGCTTCTACTCTGCAGAAGTTTTCTGCGCTCATTGATGAGCGACGCGTGGAACTCAGTAAGTCGAATGGATCGAAATCCGTCTCCAGCCGCACTTCGGAATGGGCGCGCCAACGAATGGCATTTCTCCAGCGTGAGGCGGAGTTGCCGCGCTATATTGCGCCAGCACGTGGCCTCACCTATCAGCCTGTGAAAGATATCAAAAAAGTGTTATTGACCGGCGCGACGGGTTTTCTGGGGGCCTACACGGTTGCCGAAATTCTGAATACAACGCAAGCACACATCTATTGTCTGGTACGTCCGAAGCGCGGAGAGAACAGCAAGGA
>Ga0114129_10004981_pt1 | contig 18718 bp, 17 predicted proteins | sample RhiMetdeltSRZDD1_FD_80071 | JGI IMG/M metagenome (GOLD analysis project Ga0114129, IMG submission 80071) | Populus rhizosphere microbial communities from Tennessee, USA - Rhizosphere MetaG P. deltoides SRZDD1 (version 2) (version 2) | ecosystem: Host-associated > Plants > Roots > Rhizosphere >...
AATGCCTACTTCGATCGCCATCGTCGTCCCCTTCAGTGCCTTCCTCGTGATCGTTGTCGTCTTCTTCGTGGTCTTCGTGAATCTCGAGAAACCTTCGTGCCCTTCGTGAATAAAAAAAAAGCCGACGCGGCGGTTCGCCGGTCGGCAGCAGGTGGCTCGGTTGTTACTGGTATCAGCGTTCGAGCATCCACACTCCGACACGGCGGAGCCGCTTTCGGCCGCCATGCTTTCGAGTGTGAACGCTGAAATGCATCCGGCAGGCAGTATAGCATGAGGATCGGATGCTGCAAGTCCTCTTCCACGCGTGGGAGCGTCGGCTCGCGTCGGCCACCAAGGATCGCGTCGTCCGCCCGTTCGATTGGGGGCTCGATTGGATTCCGCAGAACGGGCATCGCAGCGACACGCCGGCCGCCGACGTGCTCGGCGATTGGGTGTCCGAGGTGATGGCCGACAGCGACGCGTTCTTCACACCGGCGCCGACCACCGACTACACGTTGACGGCAGCGCCCGACGGAGAACTGCTCACGTTCCCGACCGCGTTCGACACGCCCGACAAGGCGAACAACACCGTGTACTGCCGCTACTTTCGAGCGCGTGGGCCGCGGCGCCGCGCGGCTGTGCTTGTGCTGCCTCAATGGAACTCGAACGCGGACGGCCACATCGGCCTATCGAAGCTGCTGGCGTGGAACGGCATGAGCGCGCTGCGTCTCAGCCTGCCGTATCACGACCAGCGGATGCCGCCGGAGCTCCATCGCGCCGACTACATCGTCAGCGCGAACGTGGCGCGGACCCTCCAGGTATGCCGGCAAGCGGTCCTCGACGCACGGCGCGCGATCGCGTGGCTCGCGGCGCGCGGATACGAACGGATCGGCATTCTCGGGACGAGTCTCGGATCGTGCCTCGCGCTGCTGACGGCGGCGCACGAGCCGCTCATTCGCGCCGAGGCGTTGAACCACATCTCGCCGCATTTCGCCGACGTCGTGTGGCGCGGCGTGTCGACGCGCCATGTTCGGGAGGGACTCGACGGCCACATCGCGCTCGATCTACTGCGCGCGTTGTGGCGGCCGATCAGCCCGCACTGGTATCTGGAACGCCTCCGCGATCGCAAGACGCTCCTCGTCTACGCGCGGTACGACCTGACCTTTCCCGTGGATCTCTCCGAGGACCTCGTCGCAACGTTTCGAGCCCAGCGCATTCCGCATGAAGTCGCCGTGCTCCGATGCGGCCACTACACGACAGGCATCGCGCCGTTCAAGTTCGTCGACGGCTTCATCCTCACGAGATTCCTCAAACGAGCGCTCGTTCAGAGGTATTTCAGCGACCCTCGAAATTCAGAAGTCAGAAGTCTGAAGTCTGAAGTCTGAAGGGAAGTTAGAAGTTCGAAGCACTTCAGACTTCAGACTTCAGACTTCAGACTTACAAGTATTTTAGGAGTCCGCTGAGTGCCTGATAGATCACCTGCGCGAGGCTGCGGACGAGAGGCGAGACGTCGCCTTCGTTCACCGCGTTGGCGACGGTGACCGGGTTGGTGAGGAACAGCCAGATCGTCGCCGCCGCCAGCAGGATGCTGATGATCGCGATCATGGTGAACAGGCTGGCGCTGATGCGCTGGAGATTCATGGCACAGCGAGCACGATCTTGCCGAACTGACCAGACTCCTCGAGCCGCTGCTGTGCGGCCGCGGCTTCCGCGAGCGTGAACGTGCGATCGATGACCGGCTTCAGCTGGCCTGCGAAGAACAAGCGCGCCGCGCGCAGCAGTTCACCCTTCGTGCCCATGTACGACCCGAGGATCGACAGCTGCTTCGCGAAGAGAGCGGTCAGATCGAGCCCCCCGTTCGAGCCAGTGGTCGCCCCGCACGTGACCACGCGTCCGCCACGGGCAAGCACACGGACACTCTTCGACCAGGTCGCCTCGCCGACATGCTCTATGACAATATCCACTCCGCGGCGGTTCGTAAACCGCCTGATTTCGCTGACGATGTCCTGTTTGTGGTGATGGATCACCTCGAATGCCCCGAGGGCTCGCGCGCGCTCGAGCTTCTCGTCGGACCCTGCGGTCGCGAACACGCGCGCCCCCTGCAGACAGGCAATCTGGATCGCCGCTTGACCCACCCCGCTCCCCGCCGCCAGAACGAGCACGTCATCGCCTCGTTTCACGTGCGCGCGCGTCATGAGCATGTGCCACGCGGTGAGAAACGTCAGCGGAAAAGCGGCGGCCTCGACGAAGTCGATTGCGTCCGGGATCGGCAGGAGGTTTTGGGCCGGCACCCGCACCAGCTCGGCGTACCCGCCGTCATAGTTGCGATAGCCGAGCACCTCGTATTGCGGGCACTCGTTGTCCCGTCCAGACAGGCAGGCGGCGCAACAGCCGCAGCTGATTCCCGGCTGCAGCATCACCCGCCTGCCGACCGTCACAAATGGCACGGACGACGCGACGACCTCGCCGGCGACATCGCTGCCTGAAATATGCGGCAGTGGAATCTCCACGCGGGCCAGACCGCGGCGCTCCCACAGGTCGAGATGATTGAGCGCGCACGCCCGAACGCGCACGAGCACGTCGCCGGACGTCAACACCGGATCGGGCGCCTCTTCGTAGAGCAGAACCTCGGGACCACCATGTCGGTGGAAGCGAACGGCCTTCATGGGGAATTGGTGAGTTGGTGAATTAGAGAATTGGCGAATGCAATCACCAATTCTACAAATTCACCAGTTCACCAATTATTAGAATTCACCAATTGTTATCAGAACGCATCTGGTGGCAGGACGACGGGGTCGCCGAGTCCGAGGCGGCCAATTTCCTGGCCGATCGCGTCTATGTCGCCGACCACCAGCGTCGTGAGGCGCGTGGGATCGAGGTGGCGCTCCATGACGCGCGCTACTTCGTCGACCGTGACGCGCTCAACCCGGGGCACGAACTGCTCGAAGTAGTCGTCCGGAAGATCGTAGAGCGCAAGCTGCATGACGGCGCGCGCAATCTGATCGGCGGTCTCGAAGTTGCGCGCATAACCGCGCGTGAGCGCGGCGATTCCCAGCGACAGCTCCTCGGCGGTCACCGGACGGACGCCGCGCATGCCGGCGATTTCACCGATCGACTCGTCGATGGCTCGCGCCGTACCGCTCGTCTGGACGCTCGCCTGCAGCACGAATGGACCGGGCAACCGCCGGAACTCGAAGGCGGTCCGCGCGCCGTACGTCAGCCCCTTGTCTTCGCGAAGATTCAGGTTGATGCGGCTCACGAATTGGCCGCCGAGAATGGTGTTGGCGACCATCAGCGCGTGATAGTCGGGCGTATCGCGGCCGACCGATACCTGGCCGATGCGCAACTCCGACTGCGGTGCCTTGGGGCGCGGCACGACCGTGAGCTTCGCGCTTTGCGGAAACGCCTCCGTCGGCGCAACGTCGCCGTCGCCGCTCCCGGTCCATGCGCCGAGGCTCTCGGCGGCGATTCGGACGATCGTCTCGTGGTCGCAGTCGCCGACCGCGAGCAGCGTCGCCACACGCGGTCTGATGGCACGCTCGTGAAACGCGCGGACGTCGTCGATGTCCATCGCGGCGAGAGCGGCCTCGCTGCCAATCGGCGAATGACCGTACGGATGGGCGCCATAGAGCAGCTTCAGGAAGGCGCGATCGGCAACGGCACCCGGCATGTCGCGGATCTGCGTGAGTCGGTGCAGCCTCAATTGACGGACGCGAAGGAAGTCCTCCTCCCGGAGAGCGGGGCGAACGACCATCTCGGACAGCAGTGACAGCGCGCGATCGGCGAAACGGCTGAGGACCGTGACACTCGCGACGGTCGCGTCGGATCCGATGTCGGTGTCGAATTGCGCGCCGAGACGCGCGAGCGCCTCGTGCATGTCGATCGCCGATCGATCGCCGCTCCCTTCGTCGAGCATGTCGGCGCTCACGGCAGCCAGGCCATCTTTGCCCGGCGGATCCGACGCAGCGCCGCGGCGCACGAGCAGCATGAACGCGACGATCGGCACCTGGGGATGGCGGACGGTCCATACGCCCAGGCCGGTCGGCAGCGTCGATTTGGCGATGGAAGGGAACGCGAACGCGCGCGCGGGCCCCGGCTGCGGCAGGCGCCCGCGGTCGACTCTCACGAAACGACCGCCAGCTCGGAGTCTGGAGCCGCCAACGACGCGCGGCCTCGCGGCACGATGCTCAGCGTCACGCGGCGGCCTGGATCGAGATACCGTATCACCGCTTGCTGCAGTGAAGCCGCAGTGACGACCTCGTAGCGCTCCAGATCGCGCTCGAAGTACCCCGGATCGCCGATGAACGTGTTGTACGCATTCAGCTGATCGGATTTGCCGCCGAACCCTCCGACCGTTTGAAGGCGGAAGACGAACTGCGATTCGGCCTGGACGCGCCCCCGCTCGATCTCCGCTTCGGTCGGCCCGTCCGATGACAACCGCGCGATCTCCTCCAGAATGGCCCGCTCGAGCTCGCCGAGTGTGTGGCCGGGCGCCGCCGTCGCCGTCACCTGCGCGTAGCCGCCCATCTCGCGCGAGTTCTGCGATGCCGAGACGTCGGTCGCGAGCCGCTCGTCGAACACCAGGCGGCGATACAGCCGCGACGTTTTCCCGTTGGCGAGGAGATCGGTCGCGAGATCGAGATCGGCGTCACCTTCCGCAAACATCGCGGGGGTCAGCCACGTGAGATACAGGCGGGGCAGCTCCACCCGGTCCTCGAATTGAATGCGCTTTTCTCCGGGAAGAGAGGCGTCGACGCGCACCGGATCGACCTCTTCGCCGCGCTCGATCTCCCCGAAATGTGCGTCGACCAGCTCCAGCGCGCGCTCGGAATCGAAGTCGCCCGCCAGAGCAATCGACGCGTTGGCCGGGTGGTAATAGCGTCGGAAGAATGCTTGAACTTCGTCGAGGCCGACCGCCTCGAGATCTGCGATTTCGCCGATTGTCGTCCAGTGATAAGGATGATCGGGCGGAAACAGCGCCGCCAGCAGCGCCATCGGCGCCAAGCCGTACGGCCGGTTCTCGTAGTTCTGACGACGCTCGTTCAGGACGACGTCGCGCTGGTTGGAGAACTTCGCTTCCGTGAGCGCCGGAAGCAGATACCCCATGCGGTCCGACTCCATCCAGAGCGCCAGCTCCAGCGCGCCGGTCGGCACGACTTCCCAGTAGTTCGTCCGATCGGCGTTCGTGGATCCGTTGAGCGTCGCCCCTGCGCCCTGGAGCGGCTGAAAGTAGCCGCGGTCGTAGTGCTGCGATCCTTCGAACATCAGATGCTCGAAGAGATGCGCAAAACCGGTGTGACCCGGACGTTCGTTCTTCGAGCCGACGTGATACCAGACGTTCACGGCGACGATGGGGCAGGCGCGATCTTCGTGGAGGAGGACATCGAGTCCGTTGGCGAGCGTGTGCTTGGTGAACGGAAGATTCACTTCTTGAAGCTGCCGCAGCCGAGCATCTCGCTGCCGTAGTAAGGGTTCCGGATCGGACCATCCTTTTGAATCCAGGGCTTGTTCACCATGGGACACACCGCGACCCGGAGTCCGGGGCCGGGCGCGCGCTTCTGCGCGTCGAGGTAGGCGACGAGCGCCTCGCTCATCTTGCCGAACGCCGTCCGCACGTCGGCAATCTTGCCGGCCTTGATCAGTTCCTTCGCCGCGCTCGAGATCTTCGCGGCCGGCTTGCCGAGGCTGGTCGCCTCGAGATCGATCGCCGCCGCATGGGTTGCGACGTCGTCCAGGCGATCCTGCGCGAGCGACGTCGCGATGGCGACAGCCTGGTTGATCATGAGCTCGGCCGCGTCGGGCGCCGCAACCGCGAGCAGCGACGCCACCATCAGTGCAAACATGGTTTACCTCACCACAGTCAACGGAATGGTCGGACGGTTGTAGCTGGCGATCGAAACTTGAGCGGCTGTCTGCTCGGCTACGGCCATGAAAGCGCGGCCGGCCGGCGATTCGGGTTCGCTGACGAGCAGGGGGACACCGGCGTCGCTACCCTCGCGAATCGGCTGATAGATTGGAATCCGTCCGAGGAACGGGACGCTCAGCGCGCCGGCCATCTGCTCTCCGCCGCCTTGACCGAAGATGTCGGCCTCGTGGCCGCAGTTCCGGCACGCGTAATAACTCATGTTCTCGACCACTCCGAGCGTAGGGATGTTGAGCTTCTTGTACATCGCGACTGCGCGGCGGCTGTCGGCGAGCGACACTTGCTGCGGCGTCGTCACGACAATCGCGCCGGCCACTGGAACCGTCTGGCTGAGACTGAGCGCGACGTCGCCGGTCCCCGGCGGCAAGTCGACGACCAGGTAGTCGAGATTCTTCCACGCGACTTCGCGAAAGAACTGCTGCAGCGCCCCGTGCAGCATCGGCCCTCGCCAGATGATCGGCGCATCGTCCTGCGTGAGGAATCCCATCGAGATGATCTGCAGACCGTACTTTTCTGCCGGGACGATCTTCTGGCCGTCGGTGGTCAGTTGCGTCTTGAGCCCGAGCATGATCGGCACGTTCGGGCCGTAGATGTCCGCGTCGATGATTCCGACCTTGCTGCCGCATTTGGCGAGCGCGATTGCGAGGTTGACGGCCACGGTGGTTTTCCCGACGCCGCCCTTGCCGGCACCGACCGCGATGACGTTCTTCACGCCGGCCAGCGATTGACGCGAACCATCGGCGCCGACTGCCTCGCGCACGCGCGCGCTCATCTTCACATCGACGGACGTCACTCCAGCGACCTGCATGACTGCCGCGCGCGCCTGGTCGCGCATCTGATCCTTCACGGGACACGCCGGTGTCGTCAGCTCGATCGTGAACGAGACCCGTCCTTCATCCAGTCTCAAATCCTTGATGAACCCGAGACTGACGATGTCGCGGTTGAGGTCTGGATCACGAACGATCTTCAGCGCCTCGAGTACGCGTGCCTGGTCAACTTGCATATCCTCAAGAATATCGTACACTCGGCGCCGGTGCCGGACGCATCGCCGAATCGTGGCGTCATGATCGTGCTCGCCTATCTGTGGGTGCTGGCCGTCATTCCGCTGCTCGTGGAGAAGCAGGATTCCGAGTTGCAGTGGCACGCGAAGCACGGGATCGTTCTGATGATCGCCGAGCTGATCGGCCTGTTCATCTATATGCTGCTCACCAGCGTGGTGAGCCTCGCGACGTTCGGTCTGGGGTGCATCCTCGGCCTCTTCCTGGTGTTCGCCTGGGTGGGGATCCTGGCGCTGCACGTCGCGGCCATCATCAAGGGCGTCAACGGCGGACGCCTCATCATTCCAGGGATCAGCGAGTACGCGAATCGTTTCTAGAGCGCTGGCAATTCTGATCGCCTGCGTGATCGTTCTGAATGCGCAGGCAGCGGCGATCCTGGCGATTCACGTGTATCAGCGTACGCTCGCGCCGACGGCGGAACGCATCGGCCTGCGCTGCCGCTTCACACCCTCCTGCAGCCGCTACGCGGAAGCCGCGATCGCGCGGGACGGCGTGGTTCGCGGAGGCTGGCGCGCGCTCAAGCGGATCGCGCGCTGTACTCCCCTTACGGCTCCCGGAACACGCGACGAGCCCTGACCCTATTTCGGATCTCGGATTTCGGATTGCGGATTGGAGAAATCAGCAATCTACAATCAACCCGCAATTCGAGATCCGAGATCCGAGATGAACAGTTTCTTCCCTTCCTCATGCAAGAGAACCCACAGCGCGTAGACACCTAACGCCGTGCCGTACGGCAGGAGCAGGAGATCGATCGAGCCGAGCATCAGCGCCATGATCCGCGACCATGGACGCCGTCGACGCAGCGGCACGCCGACGATGACGTGCGCGGTGCCCCAAAAAATTGCGATGACCGCAAGCGCGGTGAAAACCGCAGCAGTGAGCCCGGCAGCGAACTGACCGCCTTCGCCGCGGTTCGCAGACGTGATCAAGGCCACAGCGCCGACGCCCAACGCCAGCGTCGACACACCCACGAGCGTCGTCAGCAGTCCCCACACGATGAAGAGGACGCCAAGAAGATCGACATGGGAGAGCACGGACAGAATTAGGAATTAGCGAATTAGGAATTAGCGAATTTGGAATTAGGAATTACGCCGCCGAAGAACGGACGGCGACACGGACTTCCACGCGCACGAGCGAGGCGTCAGGCGACCGCAGGCGGAACCGCAGGCGGGCGCCATCGGGCACGCCGGGGGGCACGGGGACACGCACGGCGTGGTTGAAGCGCGACTCGCCCGTGCCACAACACAGGCCGCATGGCTCGGTCCACGTTTCGCCGCGCCCGCCGCAATGGGGGCACGTCGTGCGGACCGGCACTTCGACGCGGATCACGAGGCCACCGCTGGCTTCTCGCGGCGACAGCGACACTTCGGCCTGCAAGACGCGCCGTTCGCCCTCGATTCGCTCGGCGAGAAACCCGTCGCAGATCCGCTCGACCGCGGGTCCCACCGAGGGGAAGTCGATGTCAATCTCGTCCGCAAAGCACTCGTGCGGCATCACCTTCTCTCGTGTCTTCGATAGAATAGAACAAGAACTGTGCCCGCGAACAAGGAATGTCCCCTCTGCGGTGGCACGATGCGCCTGCGCGTCCATCAAACGGTCGTACAGGTCCCAGGCAATCCCAGTGCCACAGTGAGCACCGTGAAAGAATGGCTTTGCCCTGACTGCGACTACTTTGAAGAAGCCGAAGAGGAGAGCAGGTGAGGGCTAGCGCGCACCGATCGTCAGCAGAACTTCCTTGCGGAGCGTGTCTTCGAACTCTTCGAAGTTGAGCGCGGACTCACACTCGTCACAGAGCACTTCGAGAACGGCTGGACGGCTTTCTTCCGACACTTCGACACGGCCGCCTTCCACGTTTACCACGTGCATCTGCAGCGTTTTGACCAGAAAGTTCCGGTCGTTGCCGCAATTCGGACAGGTCAACGTCACGTATAGGACTCCTTGGACTTCGATTCTATGTAATGGCCGGGGGCAGAAGCAATGCAAATATGGCCGAAATCTGTTAGATTCCGGCCATGACGTCCGGATCGTATGAAATCCACAGTGAAGCCCGCGGCCCGCACTGGATCGCCTGGGTGAGTCGCGATGGGAGCGGCAAACCAGAACGATCGGTGGTCCTGGTGGCCGAAACGCGCGAAAAAGCGGAAGCCCGCGCGCGAGACTGGGCCGAGAAGCGCTAAAGCGTGAACCTCGCCTTGACCGACGCAGGCAGCACCTCGCCAAGACTGCCGCGTCCAAACCGGCAGACGCCGTCCTTCAACGCCGCCGACAAATAGAGCCGATCCCGCGCGCGGGTCAGCGCGACATACAGCAGACGTTTGCTCTCTTCGCGCTCGCGCGCCTGCGCGTCTTCGTCCGCTTCCGATTGGTAGTCGGCAATCGCCACCGAGGCGTCGCCGGCCGGGTCATCCACGACGCGGATGGGTGCGCGCAGCCCGCCGGTGCCGCGACCCATGTTCACCACGAACACGATTGGGAACTCCAACCCCTTCGCCGCGTGCACGGTCATCAGGCTGACCGCGTCGATCGCGTCGATCGCCGCGTTCGATTCGTCCCCCACGGCGAGCCGCTCGAGATGATCGGCGATGCGCGCCAGCGTGGCATACCCTCGGTTCTGGGCGCGGCGCACGAGCGCCCGGAGCTTCTTCAGGTTCTCCCGCGCCTGTCGCCTGCGCGGGCCGCGCAGCTCGTACGCGTACGCCGTTTCCCGCAGCACGGCGTCGAGAAGCTCGGAAGGCGTCAACCGGTCGACCCACGGCAGCCATCGCGCGACGCCTTGCTGCAATCGTCCGAGCACGCGCCGGTCTTCGTCCGGAAGCGGCGGCAGCGCCTTGCGGTTCAGGATGATGCCAGCCGGATCGTCAGCCATTCCGGCGACGGCAGCGTCCGACAGGCGCACGATGCGCGATCGCAGCAGTGTCGCAGCGCGAAGGTTTGAGAGCGGATCGGCCAGATACCGCAGCAGCGCCACGGCATCCTGGATTTCGTCGGCGTCGAAGAATCCAAGTCCCTTGTAAACGTAGGTGGCAACACCCCGCGCTTCGAGCGCCGTCTCGAAATCGCGATGGCTGTCGCGCGAACGAAACAGGATCGCGATGTCGGCGGGACGAGCCTCGCGCGGCACGCCGGTCGATCGATCGCGGACGGTCGTCCCGGCGAGCAGTCTGACAATCTCGTCGGCGACGCGGGCTGCGGTTTCGGTCACGCCGGGGGCGGAAAGGAAGAAAACGGGGTTCGCGAGGTTCGCGGGGTTCGGGGGGTTCTCCGGGAACCGGTCGTCCGTGCCGTATCGGAAGGCGTCACGCCGCGCCGCCGCCGGTGGCTCGACTGCGACAATGGCGTCGAAGACTTCGTTCACGAATGCGAGGATCCCCGGAACGGAGCGGAAGCTCACCGTGATCGCGCGGCGGGCGTGGGCTTCCGGACGAAGCGTCTCGATGAACTGCGCCGCCTCGTCCACGCCGCCGACATCGGCATCGCGGAAGCCGTAAATCGACTGCTTGCGATCTCCGACGATGAAGATCGATGGGGGCAGCGCGCCGTCTGCCGCACCGAACCCTTCCCCCCAGCCCTTCACCAGATAGCGGACCAGCTCCCATTGTGCCCGGCTGGTGTCCTGAAACTCGTCGACGAGCACATGCTGATATCGGGCTTCGATCCGCAGGCGGCTCTCGGCGAACTCGTCCAGATCCTTCAGCAGTTTCACCGCCCGCTCGAGGACGCCCGAGAAGTCGAGCAATGCGTGCGACTCGAGCGTCTCCTGATACTGGTGCAGAGCCACCGCGAAGATTCGCCAGACGCCGCGCGACATCACCACGTTCAGGTCGCGACGAAATGCGCGAATCGCTTCCGCCACGGCGGGCGCCAATTGCGCCGCCGTCGCCCGATGGCGGCGCCAGGCATCGTCGGTATCGCAGTCCGAGGCGCCGAACGGTGTCCCGGTGAACCGCTCGCCGCGCGGCTTGCCGTCCTGTGTGAGGAAATAGGCGCGCAGGCGATCGATCAGATTGCGGAATGCGGATTGCGGAATGCGGATTGGATCGGACGCACACAGCCCGCGAATGTCTTCGGCGAGCATCGCAAACTGTGGGTGCTGGCGCGGACCATCCCGCAGAAATCCGTCTATCCCGTCGCGCGCGCCCAGAAAGATGTCGCGTAGGCGGATAGCGGCCGCGTCGCACGCCGTCTCAGCCGTCAGACTGCGCGGACCTTTCTGAAGGAAACGCCGGAGCGCCTGGGGCGCTACCAGACGCCGGTCCAGCAATGAGGCAATCCCGGCGCGCAGCCGCCGCTCCCCGAGTTGTGCGAACACCAGCGCGACGTCGTCATCTTCTCTGGCGACGGCACGACAGATCCGGAGCGCTTGATCGAGCGACTCGGCGACGAGGCGGGGCACGTCGATGTCGGCCGCGAGATCGAACCCTGGATCGACGTCGGCTTCGAGCGGGAACTCACGCAGCAACGACAGGCAGAAGGCATCGATGGTGGAGATGGCGATGTCGGTCAGACGTTCCTTCAGGTCGCGCCATCGCCCCGCATCGAACTCCGAGAGGCGGCTCGCTTCCTTCAAACGGTCGATGATGCGCTGCCGCATCTCGGCCGCCGCCTTGCGGGTGAACGTGATCGCGAGAATGTGATCCGGTTCGACACCGGCGCGAAGCAGGTTCACGTAACGCTCGACCAGCACGCGGGTCTTGCCCGTGCCGGCGGACGCCTCGAGAACGATGTTCCTGGAAGCGTCAACGGCCGCGAGCCTCGCGGCCGAGTCAACGGGCCCCTCGACGGTGGCGAACCGGGAACTGCGGACGGGGGCCCGGGGACTGGCTACAGGGTCGTCGAACGGCAGCGTCGGCTCAAACATCGCCAACGTAGTCCTTCCTGCACACAGACGCGAAATTGCACGTCTCGCACCGCCAGACATCGTCCGGCCTGGGCGGGAACTCTCCGGCCGCGATCGCATCCAGCGTGTCACTCAGGCGCTGCTGCGCATCTGCCAGCACTTTGCTTCGATCCGCGCTCGACGCGAAGAGCGGCACGACGCGCCTCGGTCCCTTGAAGGCGAGATAGACGGCTTCGCCAAGGACCCAATTCCGCCCGCGGTGCGAAGCGAGCCGCTGTTCGGCGCAGATGCTGTAGATGGGCAACTGCAGCGCACGGGTCCGATTCGGCGGCCAGCCGAGCTTGTAGTCGATGAGCCGGAACGTTCCGTCTTCGAGCAGATCGACTCGGTCCGCTTTGCCGCGCAACGACACGGAGCGCTCTCCGCTCGCCGTTGTGATCGTGAAGTCGCCCTCCAACCGCCGCTCGAGCAATCGCTCGACGACACCCACTGGTCGCTCCGCTTCCATGCGAAAGACCGCCTCTCCGAGGCCAGCCGCCGCAGACGATCCAAGAAGGCGCGTGCGTTCCAGCCCCGCCTCGGCAGCGGGCAATTGCTCCAGGGCGCGGTCGACCACCTCCGCAAACATGTCTCGCGCCAGATCCAGGTTCGCCCGCGTCACTCCCCGGTGCCCCGCTCGCTGCCACGAGTCGAAGAACTGCTCGAACACGGCGTGGACGAATTGACCCTGGCGCCGCGGATCCATCACCTCTTCATCGTCGGGCTCCTCTTCGAGCGCGAGGACATGCTGGGCGAAGAACTTGAATGGGCAATCGAGATAGGTCTCGAGCGCGCTCACCGACCAGGCCCGTGCGGGCGCGCCTCGAGTTTTCCCCAGAGTGCCGTGAAACTCCGGAGCGGCGGCAGGCGAGCGCCCCAGGCGGAGGTCCGCCCACGCCCGCGCGTCGTCGTCGAGCCGCTCGAGCTCGATCGGCTCCATCCCCAACGTCTCGTCGGCAAAGATTCGCGCGGCGTCTGCCGCGCTGCGCTCGATCGTGCTCAACCGTGCGCGCGGAATCTCGTCGAGCTGCATGGACCGCGAGACGATGGCGTCCTCATCGAGCGTGAACGTGAAGACTTGTGTTCGCCGCTTGGCAGATCCAAGTAAATCGACAAACCTGGCGTCCGCTGCGGCGCGGCGATCCCTTTCTGACGGCCAGCCGAGCGATTTCAGCAGCGATGGTGGATAGAAAACGTTTCGTCGCGGGCGTTCGGGCCAGTCGGCGTCGATGACGCCGACGATCGACACATCATCGAATTCGCCGTACCGCGCCGCCTGGTCGTCGAGCAGGTGCACGCCGTCTTCCACCGGCGGGGTCGGCACGAACGTCTCGTCCTCGACCCGTCGCCGTACGGCTTGTGCGAGGTCACGGATGGTCCAGTCCGCGTCGTCGTGCGCCGCGTGCACCGATTCCAGCGACGACAGCAGGTCAACGACGACTGCGCGGGCGCGTAGCTCGCGCGAAGTCAGGGGATCGTCCGCGGTGATCTCCCGCAGATGCGACGTCCAGAATTCCTTCAACAGACGTATCTGCTGCGACGCCGGGCGCGCCGCGGTCAGGGGAAGCAGCGCGCGAACGATCTCGAGCGCTGCCTGCTGGCCCGTGCCGGGTGGCAAAGTTTCCAACCGCTCGGGATCTCCGAGGTACCGGGCGTCACTGAGCATCCTGTCGAGTGCGCTCGTCGCCTCACGGGTGAGCTCGGCGCCTGCGACGGCGAACGCGAAATGGGGCGAGCGCAGAAGGGCAATCAGCGTGCCCCGTGTGAAGTTCGACGACACGACCTCGAGGACCAGATCCAGAGCAGCCACGGTCGGTTCGGCAGCCAACGGCAGCGCGTCGAATGCCTGGTAAGAAATGCCGGCCGCGCCGAAGACCTCCGCCGCCAGATAGAGATACGGAAGAGGCGCCTTGAAGACGACTGCTGTCCGCTCGGACGGAGGGTTCTCGCCCGCACGTTCATCCGCCTTGATTTGTCGCGCGATAGCGACCAGTTCCTCCTCCCGATCGCGTACGGTCCACCACGGTTCATCCTGAGACGCGCCTGGAGGCGTCACGAGGACAGGCCGGGCCATCCCAGGTGCCGCCCCCCGCGTCCGCCGACTCACACCGACTTCGTCGGCCACAATCTCTTCCAATCCCGGCCACCAGTTGTGAAGCCGCTCGTGGAAGCCGGTGCGCAGTACTGCGTCGGTGCAGACGATGTCCAGCGTTTCGAGACCGGCGACTCGCGTCAAGAAATCGAAGTCGGCGCTGTACAGGCCAGATGGATCGGCAATCCAATCGGGCACGGAAACGAGGACGTGGCGAATGGGATCGGCCGCTTGTTCTGACATGAGACGTTCGCGGAGCGTGTGCTCGTCGAAGGCGTCCGACTCGCAGACTCGACGCTCGTATTCGCGAAACGCGTCGGCCAGAAACGTCGTCTGCGTGCGCATCCGCGCGGCGCCGCGGTCCACCTCGTCGCCGCCGAGCGCTTGATGAATCAGTGCTTCGAAACGATTTACTTGCTGTGATTGCCGTCGGAGATGGTCGTAGAAACGCAGCATCTCGGCGACAAGGCCGGGACGAATTCGAAACGGCAGCTCGGGATTGCGTGCCGCCGCGACGCGGGCCGAGGTTTGAGCCATCACATCGCGCTCGAGCGGCGTCAGCCGGCGAGGCGGATTGGCGAGCCGCATGTGAAAGCGGTCGTAGAGCTGGTCGCGCGTCACCGGATCGCCGCGGTTCGGCGCAAGCCCACGAAGCAGCTGCCGCGCGGCGCCGCTCGACGGGACCACGATGATGGCGGACTGCGGATTGCGGATTGCGGATTGACGATCTGCTATCGCGTGGCGGAATGCGTGCAGGTCGGGAACGCGGATCAGGCGTGTCGTGCGAGGCGTGATCACCGAAGTTGCGGCAGCCGCAGGGCCGTCAGGATGTCGGCGCGCGCTTTCGCGCCGAGCATCAGCGCGCCGGCGGCGGCCGATGACGCATCCCACGCGCGGGTCATGTCGCCGGCGAGCGCCGCCTCGCGGCGAATCTGTGCGGCGTTGTCCGCCAGCTGCACGGCGCTGAGAAACAAGGCGTGTGCGCCGGCGAGCTCGTGGGGAGGCACCACCTCGGCGATCCGCTTTGCGATTCTTGCCGCAGATCTTTGAATGACGGCGAGCGTTCCGGGCGGCGACCCAGAAAGCGCCTTGATGTCCTCGAGCGTCGGCCTCAGGCCGGCGAACAGATCAATCGAGGGTCGGATGGCGAGCCGATAGGTCCTCAGCTCAGGCGCACGTAACGCCCAGCGCTCGCGTGCGAGCTGCAGCTGACGCGCCGCGTCGAGCTTCGCCTCGACGGCGGCGATGAGGGCGCTCACCGTCTCCGGGCGTTTGGCGCCGAGCGCTGCGTCGCGCACGCGGATGCGGCTCAGCAGCCAGGCCAGGCTCTTCACATCGGCCGCGCGCGCGCTGCGGTCTGCCAGCCGCACCATGCGTTTCGTCAGCGATTGATACGCGCGGTCGACCCGCACCTCGGTCTGGATCGCCGCCTCGGTCGCCGCTCGAGTCGTCGCAACCCAGTCCGCGGGAAGGGCATCCTTCTCACGATCGATCGTGACGAGCGCCGCGCCCAACAGAGCCGTTCGGTCGGCGGCGGCATCGACGGTTCGGGCGGCCTTCAGCGTCTGCTCGATCGAATCCTTCAACGTCGGTGGCGGCAGCAACGGCTCGGTGATCGCCGGCGGATCGACGAACGCGGAGAGGGTCAGCTCGTACCGTCCGGGCGTCGCGGCGGCGCGAAGGTCCGCGATTGCCTCGTCCAGCATCGTCAGCATTTGGCGGACTTCGTTTTGCCGGTAGTTGTAGTGACTCAGCGGCCATTCGGCGAGGGTCTTCCGCGCACGCTCGACCAGCTCCAGGCGCTTGGCGGGGTCGGCGAGCCGAGTGACCTCGTTGAGCGTCGCGGCGACATCGTTGGAGAGCGCCGCATAGTCATTCTCGGCCTGAGTCTGGATGTAATGCGTCGCGCGGGCGGATGCCGCGTAACGGCTCGTTCGGTCCCAATCGACGCGGGCCGCCGGAATGTCGACGAGTTGCAACGGCGGCGTCGGCCCCGACGCGGTCGGCATCGAAAAGACTACGCGGTCGCCAACCTTGGCGGGTTCGCCATAACTGACAAGCGACGTCCCGTCGAGCAGGAAGACCCGTAGCAACGTCGCTTCGTCGGCGGTCGCCGGCGCGCTGACCGAAATGGCGAGTACAGCCGCTCCCAGGGCAGCTGACCACCTTCGACTGTGCATGAAGTTTTAAATGTACACCCAAACGGCGTGTGGAAAAACTGTGGATACCTCGTGTATTTCCTGTGGACGGATCGCCACTGCAAATTTTTTTTTCGCCGCCGCCTCTTCGAGGGCGCCTCCGATCGCTCCTGTGCATGCGCTTTCGTCGGGCGCTTCGCTTGATCGAGGCGGCGAAGGGCATACAATCTGCGGCGCTCCCAAATCGTCAGCCTCAATTTTCAAAACGTGACCGGCGCCGTCCATCGATTCGAAGAATGCATCAACGGACGCCTCTATCTGATCGAAGTGGCAGCCGTCACGAAGGACAGATGGCGCGCGTACCTCGTGCGGATACCAGGTGTCCCTAACGCGTTGATGCCGTTTTACGGCACGACGCCGGCCGAAGCCGCGGGTTTGCTGTGCCGATGGCTGACTCGCGCGCACGAGCGGGCCGTGAACGCCGCGCCCTCGGTGTAGGATCGGGGGCCATGAGTCCCCCTCTCAAAAAGGGGTCGTACCCCTTTTTCGCGGCGTGTCTCACGCTCGCCCTCGCGTCCGCTTCCCTTCATGGACAGTTTCAACAACGCGAGCCGGACTTCGAGCGCATGCTCCAGCAGCAGGCGGAGACCGACAAGACCTGGCGAACCGCGAGCGAAGGGTCGATGCAGATGGACAAGATCTCCTACCGCAGCCTGGTGGGCGACCTCGACATCCCCGCATTCGTCTTCCAGCCGCTGAAGCTGCGCGGCGCCAAAGGCCATCCCGCCATCGTGTGGGTACACGAAAACATCCGCGGCCATCTGTACGAGCACTACATCCCCTACATCCGCGAAGCGACCGCGAAGGGCTACATCGTGATCGCGCCGGAGTACCGCGGCAGCGTCGGCTACGGCAAGGCGTTCTACGACGCGATCGACTACGGCGGCAACGAAGTGGACGACGTGGTGACTGCCGTGGGCGTTTTGAAGGCGAAGTATCCGCAGGTCGATCCGTCGCGCATCGGCATCATCGGCTGGAGCCACGGTGGGATGATCGCCCTCCTGTCGATCTTCCGGAATCCGACGCTGTTCAATTCCGCGGTCGCGATGGTTCCAGTGACCAATCTCTTTCAGCGGCTCGCATGGAAGGGGGTTGAACGCCAGCACCAGCTGATCGATCCGCAGAACCGATATGGCGGGCTGCCGTCGGAGAAGCACGACGTCTACAAGGAACGGTCGCCGCTGTATCACGTCGACAAGCTGCAGATTCCGCTGTACGTCGGCGTCACGAAAAACGACGAAGACGTGAACATCGAGGAAGACCTGCAGCTGGTGGACGCGTTGCGCTCGCGCAAGGCATCGCTCGCCGAAACGACGGTCTACGACAACCCGCCGGGCGGTCACGCGTTCGATCGCCGCGTCGACCCGAAGACGTGGCAGCCCGAAAACACGCGCGAGCAGCGCGATTCCTGGAACCGTGTCTGGACCTTCCTCGATTGGCACCTGGATCCGTTCCATGCCGAGATCCGTCTCTCGACGAAGTAATCCCTTCTCCGGTCTGGCGTTCGTGGCGCTGCTGTCGCTCGCAGTGCCGGCGGTCGGTCAGGAGCCTGCCGCCGTCCCGCGAGTGCGGCTGGTCGCCACCGGCGGGACGATCTCGAACCGCACCGGCGGACGCCTCTCTGCCGAGGAGCTCGTCAAATCGATGCCCGGCATCGAGCGGTATGCGCAGGCGGAGTTCGAGCAGTTCACGAATGTGGCCAGCAGCGAGTTGACGCTCGACCAGTGGCTCGGCCTGGGCAAGCGTGTCAACGAACTGTTCAACACAGACCCGGGGCTGGCCGGCATCGTCGTGACGAGCGGAACCGATACGCTCGAAGAGCTCGCCTACTTCCTCGATCTGACCGTCAAGAGCGCGAAGCCAGTTGTCGTGGTCGGCTCGATGCGCAATCCGAGCACACTCGGCTACGAGGGCGCCGCCAACCTGCTCGAGGGGTTTCGTGTGGCTGCCTCGCCGTCGGCGAGAGACAAAGGGGTCCTCGTCGTGCTGAACGACGAGATCAACGCCGCGCGCGAGGCCACCAAGACCGACGCGCTGCGGATGAACACGTTTCAATCGCGCGGTTACGGCCTGCTGGGTGTCGTGGACGCCGACCGCGTCGTGTTCTACCGCGACGTGTTGAAGCGACACACGACGAAGAGCGAGTTCGATTTGACCGGTGTCACGAAGCTGCCGCGCGTCGACGTCATCATGGTGTATCAGGGCGCGGACGGCGACCTCATCAAGGCCGCTGCCGACGCCGGCGCGCAAGGCATCGTCATCGCTGGAGCCGGCGCTGGCGCAACGAGCGGCACACAGCAGGCAGGGATTGAGTACGCGCTCAAAAAAGATGTGGTCGTTGTCACCACGACGCGAACGGGGAGCGGACGAATTGCAGCCGGGCGCGGCGGACGCGGCCGTGGAGGCGCGAATGCGCCGCCGGCCGAGGAGCAGCGCCGCCGCATCGCGGGCGAGGATCTCGCGCCGGTCAAGGCGCGAGTGCTGCTGATGCTCGCGCTCACCAAGACGAAAGACCCAACGGAGATCCAACGCATATTCACTGAGTATTGATGGCCCGACGTTCGCGGCCGCTGCCAGCCAGGGCTCGTCGCC
>Ga0114129_10004983_pt1 | contig 18714 bp, 20 predicted proteins | sample RhiMetdeltSRZDD1_FD_80071 | JGI IMG/M metagenome (GOLD analysis project Ga0114129, IMG submission 80071) | Populus rhizosphere microbial communities from Tennessee, USA - Rhizosphere MetaG P. deltoides SRZDD1 (version 2) (version 2) | ecosystem: Host-associated > Plants > Roots > Rhizosphere >...
CCCGCGACACCGAGCCCGAGCCCGTGGCTGCCGTAGGCGACGAGCCGCGCGGCGACGGTGACCCATTCCCCCACCGCGAAGTTCATCATGCGGGCGGCCTTGTAGACGACCACGAAGACGAGGGCGACGAGCGCGTAGACGCAGCCGGCGAGGGCGCCGTCGACGACGAGGAAGACGAGGAACGCGCGCTCGCTCACACCTTGGCCGCGCGGCCCTCCCAGAACCGGTCGCGGAGGTGGCGCTTCACGAGCTTGCCGGCGGCGTCGCGCGGCAGCTCGGCGTGGAACGAGACCTCGCGCGGGATCTTGTAGCCGGCGAGCCGCTCCCGCGCGAAGGCGACGACGGCGGCGGCATCGAGCTCGTGGCCGGCGCGCACCTGTACGGCCGCGTGCACGCGTTCGCCCCACTCGTCGTCGGGCACGCCGAAGACGGCCACGTCCTGCACGGCGGGATGACGGTGCAGCGCGTCCTCGATCTCGGCGGGGTAGATGTTCACGCCGCCCGAGATGATCATGTCGCGCTTGCGATCGCAGATGTAGACGAAGCCCTCCTCATCCATCCACGCGACGTCGCCCACCGACAGCCAGCCGTCGCGCTCGGTCTGTCGCGTCGCCTCCGGCTTCTTCCAGTACTCGTCGAACATGCTCGGGGACCGCCGCACGAAGAGCTCGCCCGGCTGGCCCGGCGGCAAGCGCCCGCCGCCCTCATCGAGGATGGCCAGCTCGACGTCGGTCGCGGCGCGGCCGCAGGAGTGCGGCTTGCGGAGCACGTCGTCGGGACGCAGCACCGTGTTGATGCCGAGCTCGGTGGACCCGTAGAACTCGTAGAGCACGGGCCCGAAATACCGGATCGCCTCTTCCTTCACGCGCATCGGACACGGAGCGGCCGCCACCACCAGCACCCGCATCGAGGACACGTCGTAGCGCCGGCGCACCGCCTCCGGCAGATCGACGATGCGCTTCAGCAGCGTGGGCGCCATGAACGTGCTCGTGCATCGATGGCGCTCGATGGTCGCGAGCGCCGCCTCCGGATCGAAGCGTGGCATCACGACCACCGGGGAGCCGAAGAGATGCGCGTAGAGGGCGAAGCCGCCCGGCGCGGAGTGGTAGAGCGGTCCCGCCACCAGATGCACGTGCGAGCCGTCGGCGAGATCGAGATCGCGCAGGCGGATGACGAGCGCGTTCGGATCGACGGCGCGGCGCAACGCGCCCTTCGGTTTGCCGGTCGTGCCCGCCGTGTAGACCATCGACGCGCCCGCGCCCTGCGCGCCTGCTGTCGCCGGTGCGGTGACGCTCCCGCACGCGGCGAGCTCGTCGAAGGCGCGCGCCCACGGCCGGCGCGCGTCGCCGATGAGGATCCAGTGGCGAACCGTGCTCGCCTTTCCGCGCACGCGCTCCACCAGCGGCAGGAAGGCCTCGCTCACGAACACCGCCGCCGCGTCGGCATCGTCGAGGATGTAGAGCACCTCCTCGTCCGTGAGGCGGTGGTTCATGGGCACCGGGATGGCGCCGGCAGCGCGGGTGGCGGCGGAGGCCACGATGTTCTCGAGCGAGTTCACGGCGTAGACGATCACGCGCTCGCCGGAGCCCACGTCGAGATCACGAAGGGCGTTGGCGACGCGGTTGCGACGCTCGATGTAGTCGCGCCAGCTCAGGCGGCGCTCGCCTTCGATGAGCGCGGGACGGTCCGGCGTTCGCGCGGCGTGACCGGCGAGGATGTCGCGCGCGGCCGCTGTCTCGGTCATCGCCGCGCCGGCTTGAGCGGCATCAAGCCGTTGAGGGCGAGGCGGCCGCCGTCCACGTACACGGTGCTGCCGGTCATGTACGACGACGCGTCGGAGGCGAGAAACACCGCGACCTCGGCCACCTCCCGCGGCTCCGCCACCCGCTGGAGCGGTGTCCGGGCGTACACGGCGTCGCGCCACTTCTTGTCCTTCAGCAGATGCCGCGTGAGACCGGTGACGATGGTGCCGGGGCCGATCGCGTTCACGCGGATGCCGTGGGGCGCGAGGGCGATCGCCATCGCCTTCGTGAGCTGGCGCACGCCACCCTTGGTCGCCGCGTACGCGGCGGATTCCGGCCGCGCCACCTCGGCGTTGACGGAGGAGAGCGTGATGATCACGCCGCGGCCCCGCTTGGCCATCCGCCGCGCCGCCGCCTGCGCGACCAGGAACGTGCCCTTGAGGTTCACGTCGATGATCCGGTCCCACGTCGCCTCCGGCAGCTCCAGAAAGGGAACGATGGGCTCGATGGCGGCGTTCGTGACCGCGATGTCGATGCGCTTCCAGCGGCGGTCGATCTCGGCGAAGCCCTCGTTCACCGAGCGGGAATCGCTGACGTCCATCGTGAGCGCGAGCCCCTGGCGGCCCAGGCGCCGCGCCGTGGCGGCAGCGGTGGTGGGATCGATCTCGGCCACGGCGACGCGGGCGCCCTCGCGCGCAAACGCGAGCGCGATGGCTTGACCGATCCCGCGTCCGGCGCCGGTGACGAGCGCGACCCGATCTCGCAGTCGCTGGGTGCGGGGCGCAGGCATAGCGCGGGAAGGGCGGCTAGCGCGCGATGGCGAGACAGCCGCGACGCGGATCGGCGGCACCCCAGCGCGTGCCGTCGGCGCCGACCTGCACCGCGCACACCGCGCCCGCGCGCCACTCCCAGTCCGGCCATTCGGAGACTTCGTGGCCGGCGGCGGCGAGGGCGTCGCGCGTCTCGCGCGGCATCCGGCGCTCCACCTCGAGCTTGCCGGGGAAGTACGAATGCGGCCAGAAGGAGTCGGGGAAGCTGCGCGACGCCGCCCGCGGCGCTTCCACCGCGGCCTGAGGCGTCATGCCGAACACGGTCATGTTCAGGAACACCTGGAGCATCGCCTGCTGCTGAACGTCGCCGCCCGGTGTCCCGAACGGCATGAGCAGCCGTCCGCCGCTGAATGCCATCGCGGGCGCCGGCGTCAGACGGGGACGCTTGCCGGGAGCCACCACGCTCGGGTGCGACGGATCGAGCCAGCCCTGTGACCCCCGCGGCGACACCACGCAGCCGACACCCGCCACCGCGGGAGAATCGACGTTGGGATCGCTCGGCGTCGCGGAGAACGCGTTGCCCTCGGCGTCCACGACCGCGACGTAGCTGGTGTCGAGCGGCTCATCGGACCCGCCCGCCACCGCGACCGCGGCACGGGCGCCATGCGCGCGCTCGGTCGGCGGCATCTCCCGCCACGGGCGGTCACCGACGAGCGCGCGGCGCTCCGCCGCGTAGGCCTTCGAGAGCAGGCGGTCGGCGGGAACCTTCACGAAGCGTGGATCGCCGTAGAACGCGTCGCGATCGGCGAAGGCGACCTTCACCGTCTCCACGAGACGATGGAGGTACTTCGGCGAATTGTGGCCGAGGCCCGCGAGATCGACGCCCTCCAGCATGTTCAGCATCTGGAGCAGCACCGGTCCCTGGCACCAGAAGCCGCACGAAGCGACCTCGTGCGGACCGAACGACGTCCGCAGCGCGGGCGCCACCTCCACGCTGAAATCGGCGAGGTCGGCTTCGGTGAGCGGTCCATCCTCCGCTCGATGGAATTCCGCGATGCGACGGGCGGTCTCGCCGCGATAGAACTCGTCGCGCGCGGCGCGCACGCCCTCGGCGCGGCCGCCTCCGCGCTTGGCCTCCGCCGCCGCCATGCGTCGGAGCGTCGCGCCGAGCTCGCTCTGGACCAGGATTTCCCCCATGCGATAGGCGCGGCCGTCCTTCAGGTAGAGCGCGGCGGACGTGGGCCAGCGGGCGTAGCTCGCCGCCTTGCTCGCCATCAGATAGGCGGAGAACGCGGAGACCGGGGAGCCGCGCTCCGCGTGCTCGGTGGCGGCGGCGGCCACGTCCGCGAACGACATCGTTCCCCAGCGCGCGAGCGCGGTGCACCAGGCGTCGGGCGCCGCCGGCACCACCGTGCGCGGGAGGCCCTGCGGGATCTCGTTCCCGCGGCGGCGGAAGTACTCGAGCGTCGAGGCACGCGGATACGGCCCCACCCCGGAGACCTGCCACGTCTCGTTGGCGCGAGCCATGTGGACGAGGATGGGCGCCACGCCCGCCACGCTGACCATGTCCGGGTGCACCACACCGAGGCAGAGCCCGGCCGCCACCCCTGCGTCCACGGCGTTTCCACCCGCGCTCAGCACGCGGGCGGCCGCCTCCGCGGCCAGCGGGTGGCCGGCCGCCACCGCCCACCGGGCCCCGATAACCTGCGCGGTTGCGGTCGGGGTATGGGGGGGCGCGGTCTGCTGGGAGGTGACGGAATCGAGGGCCATGACGGAGGCCATCATAGCCCATCCGCATCCGTGCTAGGCTTCCTTCATGGGCGTGGCGCCGCTCATCGGTGTGACCACCTCGATCTCCGTCGGCGCCTATCCCGAGCGCGCCTACGTCAACACCGCCTATCTCCGTGCCGTACAGCGGGCGGGTGGTGTCCCGGTCCTGTTGCCGCCAACGCTCGATGCATCGGCGCTCGACGCGCTGTGCTCGCGGCTCTCCGGGTTGCTTCTCACCGGCGGCGGTGACCTCGATCCCGCGCGTTTCGGCGAGCCCCGCCACCCCGCCGTCTACGAAGTCTCGGACGCGCGCGACGGGCTCGAGCTCGACGTGACGACGCGCGCGCTCGATCGCGATCTGCCGCTGCTCGCGATCTGTCGCGGAATCCAGGTCCTGAACGTCGCGCTCGGCGGCACGCTGTACCAGGACATTCCGAGCGATCCCGGCTCACCGATCGCGCACAGCCAGAAGGACCGCCGTGATATCGCGACCCACGCGGTGAAGGTGACGCCGGGCACGCGCCTGGCGGCGATCCTCGGCACGCTCTCGCTCGACGTCAACACCTTCCATCACCAGTCGATCAAGGCGCTCGGGCGCGGCCTCGGCGTGGCCGCGACGGCGCCGGACGGGATCATCGAGGGCGTCGAGCGTGGTGATCGCCGCTTCGTGGTGGGCGTGCAATGGCACCCCGAAGATCTCGTCGAGCACGATCCCGCCGCCGCCAACCTCTTCGCCGCCCTCGTCACGGCGGCGCGGAACGGGAACGACTGAGCGTGCGCGACTGGCGGGGTCTCGCGTCGAGCCTGGTGTCGCGGATCAGGACCTGGCCGCTTCTCCACCTGCAGGCCGCGGTCGGTACCCTCGCCGGTGTGCTGTCCATCGCGGCCGCCGCCGTGACGTTGCAGCAGCACTTCGGCGGTCCCCGCGATATCGGCCAGGTGGTGGCGGTCGTGGAAGACGTGCGTCTCGAAAAGCCGGTGGGCGGCGCCATCGTCGAGATCCTGACCCCGCAGAACGCGCTCGTCACCACCCTCACACCGAGCAGGGAAGGGCGCGCGACCTACACGGGGAAGGAAGGAACGTACCGCGTGCTCGTGACGCATCCCAGGTTCAGCCCCGAGGTGCGCCAGGTCGTCGTGCAGGCGGGACAGAAGACGGAGATCCACGTCCGTCTGCGGACCCGCGTCGCGCCTGCCCCGGTTCCCACCATCGCCCGCCCGCCGGAGCGAGCGGCCACCACCGGCGCGACCGCGACGCCGACGAATCGCGCCTCCGGCAACGGCCCGAGCGGCTTCAAGCGAATCTTCGGCCAGTAGCTACGCGCGAAGCTGCCACCGCGAGGGGGCGTCGCGCTCCTTGACCTCCTGCACGCGTCCCTCTGCGGCAAGCTTTCTCAGATGCGACTCCACCGACATCGCCGCCATCGGGTGGAGCGCGGGCGTGACGTCCACGTACACGCGGGCAACGATGGCGGGGATGGTGACGAGCCCGTCGCCGAGCGCGGCCAGGATCTGGGCTTCGCGCTGATGACGGTGCGCGATGTATTCGCGGATCCGTCCCGGCCCGTCCTCGATCACCGGCCCGTGCGCGGGATAGATCCGCTGCACGTCGAGCGCGAGCAGCCGCTGCAGCGAATCCAGGTAGGCGACGAGATCGCCGTCGTCCGACGGGATCACCGTGGTGGACCCGCCGAGCACGACGTCGCCGGTGAAGAGCGCCTTCTCTTCGACCAGGTAGTAGCAGAGGTGATCGGAGGCGTGGCCGGGGGTGTAGACGGGAACGAGCGTCACGTCGTCGCCGTGGACCACCTCACCGTCCCGGAGATCGTCGATGCCGTCCGGCAGCGCCGCGTCGCGGTAGAGCATCTTCGCGACGGGAAGGCCTGGAAAGCGCGTCCGGAGCTCGGCCACGCCGCCGATGTGATCGCGGTGGCGATGTGTCAGTAAAACGCGTGACGGCCGGCGCCACCCCCGCTCACCGAGATAGCGCTCGAGCAACGGGACGTACCCGGGGACGCCGGCGCCGGTGTCGATCAAGATCGGCTCCCGGCGCCCGATCAGGTAGGTATTGGTGCCGGGACCGGTCATGAGGCCGGGATTGAGGCCGAGCACGCGGCCCACGCGGTCGCTCGGCGTCGCGGTTTCCGGAAACGTCGGTGGCGTCATCGGATCGTCTCGTCTCGCGCGTCGATCAGGACACGCCCAGGTAACGGTGCTTCACGTCTTCGTTGGCGTCGAGCTCCGCCGGAGAGCCATGGTACACAATCTGCCCCTTGTTCATGACGTAGACGCGGTCGGCCACGCGCAGCGCGAGGGGGACGTTCTGCTCGACGAGCAAGATGGAGAGGCCCTCGTGCTTCAACCGCACGAGCACGCGCCCGATCTCGCGCACGATCAGCGGCGCCAGCCCCTCCGACGGCTCATCGAGCAGGAGCAGACGCGGATTCGTCATGAGCGCGCGGCCGATGGCGAGCATCTGCTGCTCGCCGCCCGACAGCGTGCCGCCGCTCTGAGCGCCGCGCTCGCGCAGTCGCGGGAAGAGCGTGTAGATGCGCTCGCGCGAGAACGCGCCGCCGTTGCTGCGCCGTACGCCGAGGAGCAAATTCTCGGTGACCGTGAGCGGTGCGAAGATCCGACGGCCCTGGGGCACGAGGCCGATGCCGAGCCGCGCGATGTCGTACGGCGTCCGACGATGGATCGGGCGCCCGTCGAACGTCACCGTGCCGCGACGGGGCGGTGTGAAGCCGACGATCGTTCGGATCAACGTCGTCTTGCCGGCGCCGTTGCGGCCGAGGATCGCCACCGCCTCTCCCGCCGCCAATCCCAGCGCCACACCGTGCAGGATGTGGCTCTCGCCGTAGTACGTGTGAACGGCGTCGATCTCGAGCATCACGGCTCGTCACCGGTGCCGAGGTACACCTCGTAGACGCGGGGATCGGCGCGCACCGCGTCCGGCGCGCCCTCGGTGAGGACCTCCCCGTAATGGAGCACGGTGATCCGATCCGCGAGCGAGAACACCACGTCCATGTCGTGCTCGATGATGAGCAGCGTCACGTCGCGCGGCAGCGTCGCGAGCAGCTGGGTCATGCGCTGCGTCTCCTCGGGCGACATCCCGGCCGTGGGCTCGTCCAGCAGCAAGAGCTTGGGCGAGGTGGCGAGCGCGATCCCGACCTCGAGCTGCCGCTGCTCGCCATAGGAGAGACGGACGGCGGGGTCGTCCATGCGGTCGGCGAGACCGACGGCCGCTGCCACATCGCGCGCCTTCGCGAGCGGCGCCGCCAGGTGCCGGATCGAACGGAACAGATCGTAGCTGCCGCGCTCGTTGGCGGCGGCGGCCAGGCGGAGGTTCTCGAGGACGGTGAGCCGCGGAAACACGTTCGTGCGCTGAAAGGAGCGCGAGACGCCCCGGCGCGCGATCGCGTGCGGCGCGAGATCGGTGAGCGACTGGCCCTCGAACACGATCCGTCCCGCGCTGGGCGCGAGCTGGCCGGTGATCAGGTTGAACACCGTCGTCTTCCCGGCGCCGTTGGGACCGATGAGCGCGCGGCGCTCACACCGCTCCACGGCGAGGGAGACGCCGTTCACCGCGGTCACCGCCCCGAACGACCGCGCGAGAGTCTGGAGCTCGAGGAGCGCGCTCACGCGTGGCGCCTCGGTGACCGCGGACGGAGCGCGCTCACGCTTGGCGCCTCAGCGCGCGGCGCGCCGCGCCCGCCCGGCGTGGCCATGCGCGCGCGGTCCGGGCGGCGCCGCGCATGGTGCCCACGATGCCTCCCGGCGCGAACAAGACAAAGACGATGAACGTGACGCCGAGGATGAGCATCCAGCGTTCGGTGTACGTGCTCACCAGGCTCTGGAGCAGGATGAAGGCGGCCGCACCCAGCACGGCGCCCGCCAGTGTCCCCGTGCCGCCGATGATCACCATCAGCAGCGCTTCGCCGGAGGTCGTCCAGAAGAAGGCGTCCGGCGAGATGTAGCCGTTGAGCTGCGTGTAGAGCGCGCCCGCAATCCCCGCCACGCTCCCCGCGATCACGAACGCGAGGAGCTTGTAACGCCGCACCGGGTAGCCGACCGCCTCCATGCGCGCCTCGTTCTCATGGATGCCGCGCAGGACGTGGCCGAACGGCGACTGCACGATCCGCCAGAGGAGGATCGCGAGCAACGCGAGCAGCGCGACGAGATACAGGTGAAACGCGGTCGCGCCGGCGAGATCGACGCCGAGGATCCGCGGGCGGGGGACGCCCACGATGCCGTCTTCCGCGCCGAGCCGCTGCACCTGGAAGGTCACCGCGAAGAACATCTGCGAGAACGCCAGCGTGAGCATGATGAAGTACACGCCGCTCACCCGGATGGAGAGGAAGCCGACCACGAGCGCCACCAGCGCCGCCGCCGCCGCCGGCAGCACCAGGCCCGCGAGCGCCCCCGGCGACTGGAGGAGCGCGAGGGCAGCGACGTAGCCCCCCAGGCCGAAGAACGCGGAGTGTCCGAACGAGACCATGCCCGTGAAGCCCATGAGCAGATCGAGGCTCATCGCGAAGACGCCCCAGATCAGGATCTCCTGCAGCAGCTTCACGGGATAGTTGCCGGCCACAGACGGAAAGAGCGCGAGGGCCACGATGACCACGGCGAAGGCGACCACGCGCGCCGTCATTTGAGCGGCCGCCCGAAGAGTCCCTGCGGACGCAGCAGCACGACGAGCGCCATCACGACGTAGATGATCAGCATGGCGGTGTCGGGCAACCACGCCTTCCCGAACGTCTCCGCCTGGCCGATGATGAGGCTGCCCGCGAGCGAGCCCTTGAGGCTCCCGAGTCCGCCCACGACGACCACGATCAGCGTGCGCACGAGGATCTCGGTTCCCATCGCCGGGTACGCGGACTGGATCGGTCCCGCGATCACACCCGAGAGCGCGGCGAGGGCGGCGCCGAAGCCGAACACGCCGGTGAAGACGCGATGGACGTTGATGCCGAGCCCCGCCGTCATCTCGGCGTCGAACACGCCCGCCCGGATGATGGAGCCGAGCCGGGTGCGCTCGATGAGAGCCCACAGCGCGGCCGCCACCGTGAGCCCGAACACGATCACGAAGACGCGATAGGACGGGATGGTGGCGCCGAACAGCGTGACCGATCCCGAGAAGAGCGCCGGCGACGGAATGGAACGGATCCGCCCGCCCCAGATCCACTTCACGACGTCCTCGAAGAGATAGATGAATCCGAACGTGAGGAGAATCTGATCGAGCGGCGGCCGGCGATAGAGCGGCCGCAGGCACGTGCGCTCGACGAGCATCCCGAGCCCGCCCACCACGATCGGCGCCGCGATGAGCGCCAGCCAGAAATTCCCCGTGGCCGCGATGAGCGCGAGCCCGGCGTAGGCGCCGAGCATGTAGAAGGAGCCGTGGGCGAGATTCACCACGTCGAGCATGCCGAAGATCAGGGTGAGACCGACGGAGAGCAGGAAGAGGAGGACCCCGTAGGAGAGACCGTTCAGCGTCTGCGCGAAGACGTCGGCGAGGATCGGCACGGGCACCAGAGGCGACGGGAGCGAGGCCGCGCGGGCCCGGCCCCCGTCGCTCGGCTAGGCCGGCAACGTGCAGCCCGTGCCGGGATCGGCGACGCTGGCGATCTTGTCGATCACCACGTTGTTGAGACCGCCCGCGACTTCCTTCACCTCGCGCACGTAGATGAACGGCTGGATGACGTTGTGCGTCTTCGGATCGAAGCGGAAGTGGCCGCGCGGGCTCTCGAACTCGGTCTTCTCGATGACCGCGACGAGCTTGTCCTTGTCCTGCGTGTTGCCGTTCACGGCCTTGAGCGCGCGCACGATGGTCTCCGCGGTGTCGTAGCCCTGGCAGGCGAAGCCGTCCGGCATCTTGCCGCCGAACTTCTCCTTGAACTCCTTCACGAAGCGCTGGTTCACCGCGTTGTCGAGGAGCGGCGTGTAGAAGTGGCCGCTCACGACGCCGAGCGCGGCGTTGCCCTGGGCGGGCAGCACATCCGGCTCCACGAGGAAGCCGGCGCCGGTGAGCCGCACGTGCTGCTTCAGCCCGAACTGATCGTACTGCTTCACGAAGTTGACGGCGTCGGTGCCGGAGAAGAACGCGTACACCGCCTTCGCGCCGGACTGGCGGATCTTCGTGAGATAGGGCGCGTAGTCCGTCTCGCCGAGCTTCGGGTAATCCTCGCCGATGATCTTGCCGCCCGCGGGCACGAACGTCTCCTTGAACGCGCCGAGCTGATCCTTGCCCGCCTGGTAATTCGGCGCCGCGATGAAGACCTCCTTGGCCACGTTCTTCGCCACCCACGGCCCCATGGGCGCGTTCGGCTGCCAGTTGGAGAAGGACGCGCGGAAGATCCACTTCGAGCAGCGGTCGCGGCTGATGGCGTCGGCGCCCGCGTTGGAGACGATGAGGATCGTCTTCGAGCTGTGGACCTTGTCCCGCATCCCCATCAGGATGCCGCTGTGCACGGGCCCGGTGAGGATGTCCACCTTGTCGGAGTCGATGAGCTTCTCGGTCTTGCGGATGCCCACCGGCGGCTTCATCTCGTCGTCTTCCTTGATCATCTCGATCTTGCGGCCGGCGACCGTCCAGTTCTCGCGTGCGAACACGAGCTCCATCGCCTGCGTGATCGACTCGCCGAGCACCGCGTACACGCCGGTGTAGGGCAGCACGAGGCCGATCTTCACCGGCCCGCCCTGGGCGTGGCCGGGCCGCGCCCAACCGCCGACGGCCACGCTGGTAGCCGCGAGCGACGTGCCTGCGAGGAACTGCCGACGTGTCAATGCGCGCATACCTGCCTCCTGGTTGGCTGACGTCGTGGGCTCAGGAGCCCCAAGATTACACTGGCTTTCGATCACCGGAAACCCCGCCGCGGCGGCTCAGCGCGAGCTACCGTCGGCGCGCGTGAGCGAGATGACGTAGTTCCCGCTGCCGGACGATGGCCCGTACGCGTGCACGGTGGCCGCGTAGCGCGCGTTGGACGCGATCAGCGCGCCGAGCATGGTGGCGAGATGGCGGCCGCCCATCTCTGGCTCGGCGGCCTCCGCGTACTCCGCAAACCATTTCCAGAGCGCCTCGTAGTCGCCGGCGGCGAGAAGCTTCGCGAAGCGATGATCGAGCTCCTGCTCGCGCGGTCCCGGCCACTTCTCGGGTCCACGCACGAGCTTGTGGGAGACGCTGCCGCTCGCCACGAAGCCGGCGCGACGGTCGCTCGCCATGACCGCTTCCGCGAGGATCCGCCCCCACGCGAACGCTTCCTCGAGATCGCCGGCGAGGCACACCGACATCGGAATGACGGGAATCCGCTGCGCCCTGTCCAGATAACACACGACCGGCATCACGGTTCCGTAATCGAGCGGGTAGTGCACGTCGTTGGCGAGCGTGCACGGCAAGCCCGCCGCCTTCCCGCGCGCGACGATCGCGGACGCGAGCTCGTAATCGCCCGGAAAGTCGTAGGCGACGCCGCGGATGAGCTCCGGCGCTTCCTGCGCGGTCAGCACACCGCGGTGGCGCGGCGTCCCGTCCACGACCACCGGAAAGGTCGCGACGAGATGGCAGGAGTTCACGATGAGCACGTCGGGACGCGCGGCGGCAACATCCCCGCCCTGCGCGACGAGCCCGTCGCGCACGGCGCGGAAGTCCGGATGCGCGAGGACGCCCCCGAAGGCCGCCTCGTAGGTGCAATACCGCGGGGTGTGAACGGTGAGATAGACGCCCGCGAGCTCCCCCATCGCCTGTCAGTCCTCGTCGTCGTCGTCGTGCGCCGGCGCCGCCGTCGCCGCGGCAGCGGGCGCATCGGACGGCGTGGCGAGCCAGTCGGCTTCCACCCAGCGCAGCGCGCGGCGGAGCGCGGTCTCGGCGCGCACGCGGTCACCGGCCTCGACGGCGATCAGCGCCTCCGAAAGCAGGTCCGACAGCTCGAAGTGCCGGAAGTCCACGCCCGACGTCAGAGAAAGCGGCGATGGCGTCGCTCGTCCGGCACCTCGAGGCCGAGCGCGACGAGCTTGCGATCGACGTACGCCTTGTAGTGCTGGCGGATCTCCGCGTTGTCCACGCTCTTCAGGCCCCACTGGATGAACTTCGGCGCGTTCGGCGAATCGGAGCGACCGAACATGTCGAGCGCGGCGGGATACCACTTGCCGAGCAGGTGCTGCACGAGGGCCTTCCCCGCCCTCTCGCGGCAGATGTGAGCGAGGAAGTAGTAACCCATCTCGGAGTGGCCGAGCTCGTCACGCTCGACCGTGGCCGACATCTTGGCGAGCGGGACGTAGCTCGACTCGCGCCAGTCCCGCGCGTGGAAGGCGCCGTTCAGATCCACGAGGAAGTGGAAGAACGCATCGTCCGCCCACGTCTCCCGCGGGAGGTGGAAGGCGTAGTGCGCGTAGGGCACGTCGCGCAGCGCGAAGTCGTGCTGGAGGCCGACGGCCACCCGATGGAACATGATCGCGTGCTTCAGCTCCTCGGCGAGGTACTCCGCCTTGAGGAGCTTCATCTCCTGGGTCGGGAAGAGCGCCTCCGCGAGATCGAGACATGTGGCCATGAATCCGAGGAAGCTCTTGTTGCCGGCGCGCTCGCCTTCGTGCCGCAGCATCTTCAAGAGCAACCCGCGGTATTCGTCGGGAAGCGCATCGCCCTCGTCGAAGCGGTGGCGGGGCCGGCTCACCTGGCAGGTGAGCGTCGGGAGCGGGTCGCCGTCGGCATAGGCGCGGCGCCAGAACGGCCAGAGGTCGGTGCGCCCGCGTTCTTCCGCGTCCCGGATGACGTCGAGCTCGCTCATGACGGGTCTCGCGCGTCGGCATACCGTGCGCGGGCGGCTTCGGCACGGGCGGGATCGATGCCGGTGGTCACGACGCGCTGGTGGCCGCACGCGCAGCCGAGAAGCCCGCTCGCGTACAGCTCGAACTGCTCGTCCACGAGGGTGCTCGCCATTCCCGGCAGGAGCTTGTCGCCGACGTTGCCGAGCATCCGCCCGCACCCGGCGCAGAGGAGCCGGTAATACGTTCCGTACGTGGCGGGGCGGTCGAGCGTGATTCCGACGCGATCGTAGGCGTGACGGATCTCTTCCACGATATCGGGCGTGGGGGCGGTGCTCACGGCCCGTATAGTACCCGCGAATGACGTCGGGCGGGCGCCGTCGGGCTCATCCGACATCCCCGCGCAGACGCACGGCAACCTCGCTCGGAATCGAGCGCGCGTGCAAGCGGCCGCTCGACGACACGGGCACGCCGACCCAGGCGCGGATCTCGAATCCCTGTGCGGCGAGCTCCTCCCGCACCGCGATCTCGTGCTCGACGCGAAACGTCTTGTCCTTCACCCAGTCCACGCGTGACCGGATGGCGAGGACGTCGCCGTAACGCGCGGGCGCGAAGAACCGTGAGCCCGATTCCACGATCGGCACCCCGACGATCGAATACCGCGGAAAGATCTCGGGCCACGGGAGCTCGAGGGAAGCGAACAGCGTTTCCGTGCCGAGGTCGTACCACTCGAAGAACCGCGGGTAGAAGACGATGCCGGCGGGATCGACGTCACCCCAGCGCACCTGGACATTCGTGACGTGGACCGCCATCAACGGACACGCCGGTCACGATCGGACGGCGGCACCGCGAGGTCGAGGTCACGGATGACCTGTCCGACCTCCTCCACGTACATCGCGCGCACCTCGTCGTTGTCCCACTTCTTGATGCCCCACTCGATCGCCTGCGCGCTCGCCGCCGACCCCGAGTGGCCGAACATGTCGAGCGCCATCGGGTACCAGCGATCGACGAGCGCCTGCGCTTCCTGGCGGGAGCCGTAGTAGTCCGGGTCGTGCACCATCCGGCGCAGGCCGTTCACGCCCACCGCGATGTGGAACTGTTCCTCGTGGAGCATCATGGGAATCGCCCGCGCGAGCGGAGCGTAGCTACACTCCTCGAAGTTGCGCAGCTGGAAGTCGCCCACGCGATCGATGAGCGTCATGAAGGCGAGGAGATCGCCCCACGTGCGGAGCGGCTCGTTGAAGCTATCGAGCTTGGCGTCCCCCGGGCGCATCGCCAGCAAGCTCTGGACGATCGCCTGCCCGCTGCTGCCGAACGTCTCCAGCACCCGGCACACCTGCATGCCGTGCCGCATCTCGTCGGCGATCACGCGCGCGAGCGTCCACCGATCGTCGAGCGTCGGCGCCCGGTCGAGGTACTCGCGAAACGTGAGCACCGACATGAGCTCCGATGACGCCTGGACGTGCAACAGCTTGAGGAGGAAGTCCGCGTAGCCGGCGGGGAGCTCGCCCGGCGTCTCGAATTTCCGGAGACCGCGAAACCGGCCCCACTTGACCTCGCGCCCGATCGGAAGCCGTTCCGCGCGCTTGCCGCGCGCCGCCGACGGCCGCGTCATGTCTCGACCGCCGCGCGTTGCTTGAGCACGAAGCGCTGCAACTTGCCGGTCGCGGTGCGCGGAAGCTCGGGAACGAGCACGATGCGACGCGGGCGCTGGTGCGCGGGAAGCGCGCGGGACACGTGCGCCGTCAACGCTTCCACGAGGCCGTTGTCGGCGGCGGCCGGCGCCGCCACCACGAACGCGACCGGCTTCATGAGGCCGGCGTCGTCACCGGCCCCAACGACGCCCGCGTCGATCACATCCGGATGGCTGCGGAGCGCCGCTTCGACGTCGGCGGGCGCCACCCACATCCCCGCCACCTTGAAGAGATCGTCTTCTCGGCCGCCATGGCGATAGTACCCATCGGCGTCGCGACGACAGACGTCGCCGGTCCGAAACCACTCGCCCACGAACGCGCGGCGCGACTGATCGCGCCTTCGCCAGTACGCGGGGCTCGCGGACGGCGTGCGCACGTGGAGTACGCCGTGTTCTCCGTCCGCGACCTCGCGTCCGTCGGCGTCGAGCAGCCGCGCCTCGGTGCCCGGGACAGGGATGCCCACCGTACCCGCGCGTACGGCACCGGGGCGATTCGAGAGCACCATGAAAATCGTTTCCGTCGCGCCGAGGCCGTCGAGGATCTCGACGGCGAAGCGCTCCCGCCACGCCGCCGCGATGTCGGCGGGAAGCGGCTCTCCCGCGGAGACGGCATGCCGGACGGATCGGAACGTATCGGCGGGAAGGTCCGAGCGCAGCAGGCGTGCGAAAAAGGTCGGGACGGAAAAGAAGAGCGTCGGCCGCGCCTGGCGCACCACCGCCGCCGTCGTCTCCGGATCCGGCCACCCGGGACAGAGCACGGTGCGCGCACCGACGAAGAGTGGGATCAGCAGCGCATTGCCGAGCGCGTACGCGAAGAAGAGCTTCGAGGTGGCGAACACGCAATCGCCGTCGTGAGCGCCGAGGACCTCGACGCCATAGTGACGGCAGGCGGCGAGGTCACGATGGAGGTGGACGGCGGCCTTCGGGACCCCGGTCGTGCCCGAGGTATAGAGCCAGAACGCCATGTCGTCCTCGCCGACGCGCTCCGGCTCATCGACCGCGCGCGCCCCCGCGACGAGCGTCGCGAACGACGGCTCCGGCCCCGCCCCGACGCCGACGCCGACGATGAAGCGTAGCGCTGGTAGCTGCTCGCGCGCGGCGGCGATGGCCGCGGCATGAGCAGCGTCGGCGATGAGGACCTTGGCGCGGCTGTCTTCCAGCATCGCCACCCAGTCGTCGCGCGCGAGGCGCGTATTGAGTGGCACCGCCACCGCGCCGATCCGAAGCGCCCCGAAAAACGCGGCCGCCCATTCCGGTCCGTCACCGAGCAGGAGAGCGACGCGTTGTTCGGGCTCCACGCCGAGCCCCCGGAGCGCGCCGGCGACTCGCGCGGCGAGCCCGGCGAGCTCGCCGTACGTCGTCACCGACGTCGGCGTGACGATGGCGGGACGCTCCGCGCGGCCGGCACGGATCTGTCCGTCGAGAAAGGGGATACAGGCGTTCGACATCCCGTGAGGCGGTCAAAGTACCACAGGCGCGTCCACGTCCCGCCCCACCGCGAACGGCACCGCCATCACCACCCACACGAGGCCGATGACCTCGGAATCGCCGAAGTTGTACTCGAACATTCCCGCGGCGAGGAAGCCGACGACGGCGGCGATACTCCCCGCCACCAGCGCGGCGGCGTCGCTCCTTCCGCGGGGCAGAGCGCGATAGATCCGGACGGCGTGATAGAGGAAGGCAACCCAGATTGCGAGCCACGCCGCCAGACCGAGCAGGCCGCGCTCGACCGCGATCTGCAGCGCGTCGTTGTGGAGATGCGACGTGCCCGGGCGTCGCGCCGCCGGGTTCTTGTACTCCGGATAGTAGATCTTCACGCCGCCGGGGCCCAGGCCGAGCAGGGGCGCATCGCGCAGCATGTGCAACCCGGATTCCCAGAAGTAGAGCCGCTCGCTCACGCTCGGGCTGGCGGGGTCGAAGGCGGACAGGATTTTTGCGCGCAATGGCGACGGCACCGCGACGGCGACGAGGAGCACGACCGCGAGCGGGGCGATCAGCAGCAGACGTCGGGTGAGCACGACGAGCGTTCCCGCCGCCACCACCAACCCCACCCACGCATTGCGGCTGTACGTCAGCCCGAGCGCGACGAGGGCGAGCAGCGTGGGCAGCACGAGCGCCGCCGCTCGCCGCCACACGCCGAGGACGAGACCTCCCATCAGCAGCGCGAGCGACACCAGCAACGTTCCCCCGAACGTCATGTAGATGCTGAAGAACCCGCGGACCCGGAACGGCTCGTGCGTCAGGTTCCGGCAGCGGTCGAACTTGACGCGCAGCACCGTGGCCACCCACGCCGGCGGGTCCGTGCTCCAGTTGCACGCCCACGACTGGAGGATCGCGTATGCGGACGCGACGCCGATCGCCGTGAAGAACCAGGCGAAGGCGCGGAGGATCTGCGCGGTCGACGCGAAGCCGTTGACGGCGCCGACGAACAGGAGCAGGTGCAACAGATCCTTCGACTGGAGGACCGCGCTCGTGCGGTCGCGCGCGAATGCGGTGGCGAGCAGCGACGCCGCCACGTAGGCGGCGATCGGGATCGCGAGCGGAAGCGTGAACCGCGCGCGCAGATCGGGATCGAGGAGACGGAGCAGCGTTGCCACACCGAGCAACGCGGTGGCGATGCCGACGGCGGTGATCGAGGTGGCGAGCGCGATGAGCGTGAGGACGAGGAGCGCGGGCACGCTGCGGTCCGCCGCACGCGCGAGCTTCCGCGCCGGCGACGTCAGCGGCTCGTGAACGTCGAGTCGGGCCAGCGGTTGGCCTTCCAGTCGAAACGCTCCCAGGCGGGCTCGATGCGGTGCGCGATGCCGTGGAACTTCTCGACGCCGTCGCCGCAGGCGGCACCGAGCTCCTCGATCGAGCGAAACTGCGCGACGTAGCCGAGCGCGTATTCCGCCGGCTCCGCCATCGCCATCTCACCCGCGAGAAAGCGTTGGTACGCCTCGCTCGGCCTCACCCAGAACGCCTCCGACGTCTCCTCCGTGAACAATCGCGGCACCTGACCGGGAGGAACGGGACAGATGAAGAACCGGGCGCTGAAGCGGATGGGACTTCGGCGCGGGGTGACGAAGTGCGAGAGATAGGCGAGCGCGCGCGTGTCGGCGTACCAGCCCTGGCGCCCGAGCAATTCCGCGAACGGTGCGGCACCGGCCATGAGCTCCGCGCGGCAGTGGTCGATCGTCTCCGCCACCGCCGGCGCGCGCGCGTCCAGCCGCCGCCCATTCGCGTCGCACGCGAGAAGGATCCCGCACTCCTCGAGCAGCTCTCGGATCGCAGTGGCCCAGTACGCGAGGGCGGGCACTCCGCTGACCGACGCGAAGCTCGCCGCCGCCGTCTCCGCGTCCACTCCGCGCAGCCGCGCGAGCATGGCCGCGCTCGCGTCCTCGAGATCGACCTTGCCCCCGGGGAACGCGTAGTACCCGCCGAGGAACCGCATCGACTTCTGCCGCCGCACGATGTACGTCTCGAGCGACGCCGGTGCTTCCCGCGCGCGTCTCACCAGAATCACCGACGCCGCCGGCCTCGGCTCGGCGGCGCTCGCCGCGTCACTCACCGCAACCCCGCGTCAGTCGCGCACCGAGAGTCATACGCTGCCCAAAGCACCGTTGCGTCACGCGCCTATAGTAACGAACCCGACGCCCTCACCGAACCGTGTACCTGCAGACGCGTGTGACAACGCGCAGACGACCGTCGCCGAGGCGACCAGGGTGATGAGGCGATGAAGCAGGCACGTTCCGAGCGCCGGCTCCGCCGGCGCAATCGAGGAGGGAGGTCCGGAGGGAGGCGAAGCCGCCCTCCGTGTCGCTTCCTAGGGGGGAGGCATCGGAGGGGGCCGTAGAGGCCCCCTCCGAATTAGAGGATGAGCTGCGCGACCCGCTCGCGGTGATACGTCGCGTCGCCGAACGTGAACTCCGACGACTTCGCGCGCTTGAAGAAGAGATGGAGATCGTGCTCCCACGTGAAGCCGATGCCGCCGTGGAGCTGGATGGCG
>Ga0114129_10004985_pt1 | contig 18711 bp, 19 predicted proteins | sample RhiMetdeltSRZDD1_FD_80071 | JGI IMG/M metagenome (GOLD analysis project Ga0114129, IMG submission 80071) | Populus rhizosphere microbial communities from Tennessee, USA - Rhizosphere MetaG P. deltoides SRZDD1 (version 2) (version 2) | ecosystem: Host-associated > Plants > Roots > Rhizosphere >...
ACTCCTGACGTGTGTGTTCATGAATCGCCAGGTTCCGGCCGGGAAACCTGGCGATTCGCGCACACGCGAGGTGCTACTTCAGCCAGGTGAGGTCGAGCTCGTGCGCGGTCCGGCGCACCAGGGCACGCAGCGCGGCGCTCTCCGGGGTTGCACCGGGCGCGCCGGCACCGGGCGTCGGCGTCGTACCCGGCCCCGCCGCGGCGATGTCGTCGAGCGCCATAGCCAGCAGCGACTGCTGGGCCGCGATCTGCGGGCGGGCGCCGACCGCGGCGCGCTCGTGCACCGACCGCCGGAGCAGCTCCAGACCGGTCTCGCGGTCGCCGTCCTCGTAGAGCGCGAGCGCGCCGAGATGCCGGTTCGCGTACGACGCCAGCAGCGGCTCGTCCCGCTCGATGGCCCGGGCCGCGACCTCGGCGTACACCGGCCGGGCGGTACCGGTGTCGTCGCGGAGGTTCTCGGTGCTGACCGCGTACCAGAACAGCGCCCAGTCGCGCAGGCCCGGGTCGTCGGCCGCCTTGGCGGCGAGCAGGAAGTCCTCGACCGGGTCCGCCACCAGGTCCGGCGCGTCGCGCAGTGGTTCCGCGGTGTCGGGCGGCGCGTTCAACCGGAACAGCCGTGCCGTGTAGTCCACCTGCGCGGTGAGCAGGACCGCGAGCGGCTCGTTTCCGGCCCGGATCGCCTCGATCGCGGCGAGCGCCTCGGTGCGGTCGTCGAGTCGCCAGGAGTGCCGATCGGCGAGGAGGTCGGCGCTCAGGTCCCGGGCGGCCGGGTCGTCCGCCGCCGCGAGAACGTCGAGCGCCTGGTCCCAGCGGCCGGCACGCTGCAGGTGTCGCGCGGATGCCAGCAGAGGATGGTCGCGGTAGGTTTCGTCTGGGCGCATGACGCCTACACTGCTGGACGGAAGGTAGGCGGTCAAGTGCGTTATGAGGACTACATCGCGAATCTGGCGAGTCTGGCCGTCACGGTCGCGAACGCCGGAAGCGCTGGCGGCCTGACCGGGGTCGACGCCGAGCTGTTCGACGAGCACCACGTCGTACCCCCGGACGACGACGAGCTGGCCCGGCTGCTGCCCGACCTGCGCCGGGCGCTCGTCGCGGTCGCCACGGCCGCCGACCCGGAGGCGGTGAACCGGCTGCTGGACCGCTACCCGCCGCGGCTTCGGGTCAGCGCGCACGACGGGCTGCCACACCTGCACCACGCCGACAACGGCGAGGCCGGGCTGCCGTGGCTGGGCCGGTGCTGCGCGGCCGGGCTGGCGCACATCGCCTGCGGGGTCCCGGACGTCACGATCGGGCGGTGCCAGGCCGCCGGCTGCGAGAGGTTCTTCGTGGACCGGTCCCGGAACCGCAGCCGCCGGTTCTGCTCGAACACCTGCGCCAGCCGGACCACGGTCGCGGCGTACCGGCGACGGCGCAGCGCCGACAGCAGGAGCGACAGCAGTGGCGTCAGCGGATGAACAGGGGCATGACCGGCTCGACGATGGACAGCAGCCCGTCCAGCGTGACCTCGACCGGCGGCTCGGCGAGCGCCGACACCCGGACCACCCGCTTGCCCTTGCGGAACACCAGCTGCCCCTCGGACGGCAGGAAGTAGCCCTCGTCGCCGATCGGCGCCAGGGCCGGCCGCGGCTGCCGGTGCGCCTCCGGCATCGGTTCGGCGACCGCGTTGCTGGTGATCGACTCGGCGATCGCGACGGTGCGGTCCGTCGTACCCCAGATGCAGGTCAGCCCGCCGCGCACCCGGTAGTCGCGGCGCAGCAGGGCCGACGCACCGAGGAACTGCTCGGCCAGCGACCCGGCCGGCTGGCACGCGCCGTCGGTGATCCGGGCAGACTTCAGTGCAGCCGGCAGCACCGGTACGACGGCCTTGGCGACCGCGGCCGCGTCCTCGCGGCTCAGCCCCGGCGCAGCGGTGACGCGGACCGCCCGGTCCCCGAGCGTGAACGCGGCACCGAGCGGCCCTGCCAGGGCGTCGGGTCCGATCTCCGGCGCCGCGACCGGGTCGGGGCCGAGCGTGGTCGACAGCCTGGTCAGCGACGCACCCTGCGTCGGCAACGCCGACACCCCGACGTGCACGGTCTGCGCCGGCCGGCCGGTCCGGGTGACGACCAGCGAGCACAGGTCCATGCTCGGCACGCCGGCGTCGTTCCAGGAGTTCGGTCGGGCCGTGATGGTGACCCGGCCGGTGCCATCGCCCAGCCGTCCGGCCAGGTCGGCGGCCGACAGCGCCGTACAGACGTTCGCCCCGGAGACACCGGCGGCTCCGTTGAGCCCGGGCGGTGCCGGGGGCGCGACCGCGGTGGGTGCGGCGTGCACCGGTGTGGGGGTGGCCCGCGGGCGGGACGCCTCTCGCGCCGTCGTACAGGAGACGACGCCGAGGCAGCAGCCGATCGCCAGCAACAGGCTCGCCGACCGGAGTGCTCTCACGTCCGCCATCCTGCGCCAGACTCGCCCGGCCGGGGAAGGAGTGTCACCGGATGGTGACCGACTCGACTACGATCGCGTCGCCATGCTTAGCAGATTCAAGCAGTTCTGGACCAAGGTCATCTCGCCCGTCGCGAACCTGCTGCTGCGACTCGGGGTGAGCGCCGACATCGTCACGCTCGTCGGCACCGTCGGTGTCTGCGCCGGTGCGCTGATCTTCTTCCCGCGCGGGCAGATATGGCTCGGCGTGGTGGTGATCACCTGCTTCGTGTTCTCGGACCTGATCGACGGGTACATGGCCCGGACCTCGGGCACCTCGTCGAAGTGGGGCTCGTTCCTCGACTCGACCCTGGACCGGCTCGGCGACGGCGCGATCTTCGGCGGCCTGGTGCTGTACTACGCCGGCCCGCACGGCGAGTCGGGGCTGATGGCCGGGGTCGCGCTGTGGGCGCTGGTGATGGGCGCCACGACGTCGTACGCGCGGGCCAAGGCGGAGAGCCTCGGGATGACCGCGAGCGGTGGCCTGGCCGAGCGGGCGGACCGGCTGGTGGCGGTACTGGTCACCGCGTTCTTCTCCGACGTGCTGGACCTGGAGTGGCTGCTGCAGGCGGTGCTGTGGCTGCTCGCGATCGCCAGCACCATCACCGTCGTCCAGCGGATGATCTCGGTACGACGCCAGGTGGCCGCCGAGCAGGCGGCCGGGTCCGGACCCTCTGCCGCGCCGCCCGCCGAAGCGCCCGGTCCGGCCGATCCGCCGGCCGGTCCGCCGCCGGCCGGGCCGCCGGTTGGTCCGCCGCCGGTGGCGGAGACGCCGCTCTCCAAGCCGACGACGCCGCTCTCCGAGCCGCCGAAGGGCGACGGCTGACCGTGTCCGTGCTGGCTCGGCGTGCCGCCGACCTGGCGTTCGCGGCCGGGTGGAGCCTGGTCCGGCGCCTGCCCGAACCGGTGGTGACCCGGGTCTTCACGGCGCTCGCTGACCTGTGGGTACGACGAGACGGGCGCGGCGTACGCCGGCTGCGGAGCAACCTCGCGGTGGTCCGCCCGTCGGCGTCGCCCGCGGAGCTGGATCGGCTGGTGCACGCCGGGATGCGCTCGTACCTGCGGTACTGGCAGGAGGCGTTCCGGATCACCGAGTGGGGCGACGAACGGATCGTCGGCCGGGTCCGCACCGTGAACGAGTCAGTGCTGCGAGACGCGTTCGCCGGCGGCCGCGGCGTGGTGTGCGCGCTGCCGCACCTGGCGAACTACGACCACGCCGGCGCCTGGGCCGGCCGGACCGGGATGCCGGTGACGACAGTGGCCGAACGGCTGGAGCCGGAGTCGGTGTTCGACCGGTTCATTGCGTACCGCAAGCAGCTCGGTATGGAGGTGCTGCCGCTGACCGGTGGTGAGGTGGACCCGTTCGCGGTGCTAGCGGACCGGCTGCGGGCCGGCTGTTTCGTCTGTCTGGTCGCCGACCGGGACCTGTCCGAGCGCGGCGTACCGGTGGACTTCTTCGGACGCAAGGCCAAGATGCCGGCCGGCCCCGCGGCACTCAGCCTGCGCACCGGCGCCCCGCTGGTCCCGGCCACGCTGCACTACGACGGCCCCGACCTGGTGATCACGTTCCACCCCGTGGTCGACCCGTCGGACGGCGCCGCCGCGATGACCCAGACCTGCGCCGACGCCTTTTCGACCGGCATCGCCGCCCACCCCCAGGACTGGCACATGCTCCAACGCATCTTCCTGGACTGACCCAATCCGTTCATCGGGCCCTTGTGACCCGGCGTGTCGTCACTCGTCGGGCCCTTGTGACCACCTCACTGTGCTGGTCGCACAGGGCCGGTGGAGGGGGTGTTGGGGTGGTGGGGAGTATGGACGGGTGAAGGTTGGGCTGGTGTGTCCGTACTCGCTCGGGACGCCGGGCGGCGTGCAGAACCACGTCCGCGACCTGGCCGAGGAGCTGCTCGCCCGCGGGCACGAGGTGTCGGTGCTGGCGCCGACGGACGAGACCAGCGCGCCGTCGTACGTCGTGCCGGCCGGCCGCGCGGTCGGGGTGCCGTACAACGGGTCGGTGGCGCGGGTCGCGTTCGGGCCGAGAACCGCGGCGCGGGTCCGGACCTGGCTGCACGACGGCGGGTTCGACGTGGTCCACGTGCACGAGCCGACCACGCCGAGCGTCTCGCTGCTCGCGTTGTGGGCGGGGGACGGGCCGTTCGTCGCCACGTTCCATACCTGGCAGGTGCGGTCCCGGGCGATGAGCGCGGCCGCCGGTCTGCTGCGGCCCGCGCTGGAGAAGATCGACGCCCGGATCGCGGTGTCGGAGAACGCGCGCTCGATGATGGTGCAGCACCTCGGCGGCGAGGCCGTCGTGATCCCGAACGGGCTGTACGCCGACCGGCTGGGGGCCGGAACGCCGCGGCCGGAGTGGGAGGGTGTGGTCAGCTTCCTGGGCCGGCTGGACGAGCCGCGGAAGGGCCTCGGCGTGCTGCTGGCCGCGGTACCCCGGCTGCTCGAGGCCCGGCCCGGCCTGCGCGTACTGGTCGCCGGGACCGGTGACGCGGCCGAGGCACGGCGCGCGCTGCCGGCGTCGTACCGGCACGCGGTCGAGTTCCTCGGCGCGATCGACGACGCGGCGAAAGCCGACCTGCTGGCCGGATCGGATCTATTCGTCGCGCCGCACCTCGGCGGCGAGAGCTTCGGGATCGTGCTGGTCGAGGCGATGGCGGCCGGCGCGCCGGTGCTGGCGAGTGACCTGGCGGCGTTCCGGCTGGTGCTCGACGACGGCCGGCTCGGCCGGCTGTTCCCGCCCGGTGAGGTCGACGCGCTGGTGGCCGCGACGCTCGAGCTGCTCGGCGACCCGCAGGCCCGCAAGGAGCTGAGCGAGGCCGGCCGGAACGCCGTACGCCGCTACGACTGGTCCCGCGTCACCCCGGAGATCCTCGCCGTCTACGACCTGGTCCGCTGACCCTGTGGACCGATGACACGCCTGGAAGCGGGGGTGGGGGACCAGAGGTGAGAGGTTGGGGCGCATGGCCGACTGCATCTTCTGCTCCATCGTCGCCGGTAAGAGCCCGCGGACCCTGGTCGAGGAGGACGAGCGGGTGATCGCGTTCATGGACGTGAACCCGGCGACCGAGGGCCACCTGCTCGTCGTACCCAAGGCGCACTCGGACGACCTGCGGGACGCCGACCCGGACGACCTGGCCGCCGCGATGCTGATGGTCCAGGGGCTGAGCCGCCGGGTGACCGACCGGCTCGGCGCAGACGGCGTGAACCTGGTCGGCTGCTCCGGCCGGGCCGCCTGGCAGAGCGTGTTCCACACCCACCTGCACGTGGTGCCGCGGTACGACGGCGACCCGCTGCGGCTGCCCTGGCGGATCACGCCCGGCGATGCCGGCGAGATCGCAGCAGCCGCGGCCCGGCTGGTCGCGGACTGACGAACGATCCGCAACACGCCGGGGCCGGGCTGACGAACGATCGATCAGGTGTCGGCGGCTATGACCTTCTGGGCGATCTGGTCGGGCATCGGTTCGTAGCGGGCGAACTGGCGAGTGAAGGACGCGGAGCCGTGCGAGAGTGACCGGAGGTCGATCGCGTACCGGGTGATCTCGATCTGCGGTACGTCGGCCTTCACCAGCGTCCGGTCCTCGCCGACCCGTTCGGTGCCGAGCAGCCGGCCGCGGCGGCCGGACAGGTCGCTCATCACCGAGCCGACCAGGTCGTCCGGTACCAGGACCGAGACCAGGTCGACCGGCTCCAGCATGTTGACGCGGGACGCGGCGGCCGCCTCCCGCAGGGCCAGCGCGCCCGCGGTCTGGAACGCCATGTCGGACGAGTCGACGCTGTGTGCCTTGCCGTCGACCAGCGTGACCCGGATGTCCACCATCGGGTACCCGGCGCCGACCCCCTTCTCCATCTGCGCCCGAACGCCCTTCTCCACGCTCGGGATGAACTGCCGCGGCACCGCACCGCCGACCACCTTGTCGACGAACTCGAACCCGCTGCCCTCCGGCAGCGCCTCGACCTCGATGTCGCAGACCGCGTACTGACCGTGCCCGCCGGACTGCTTGACGTGCCGCCCGTGTCCCTTGGCCGAGGCGCCGAACGTCTCCCGCAGTGGCACCCGCAGCTCGATCTGGTCCACCGACACGCCGTACCGGTTCTTCAGCCCGTCGAGTACGACGTCCGCGTGCGCCTCGCCCATGCACCACAGCACGATCTGGTGCGTCTCGGAGTTGTTCTCGATCCGCAGTGTCGGGTCCTCCGCGGCGAGCCGCTGCAGGCCCTGGGACAGCTTGTCCTCGTCGGCCTTCGCATGGGCCTGTACGGCGATCGGCAGCAGCGGTTCGGGCATCGTCCACGGCTTCAGCACCAGTGGGTTGCCCTTGTCGGACAGGGTGTCGCCGGTCTCGGCGCGACTCAGCCGCCCGACCGCGCACAGGTCGCCGGCGATCACCGCGGACGACGGGCGCTGATGCTTGCCGAGCGGGATCGACAACGCACCGATCCGCTCGTCCTCGTCGTGGTCGGCGTGGCTGTTCTCCTCGCCGAAGAAGGACGAGAAGTGGCCGGACACGTGCACCGTCTGGTCGGGTTGGATGGTGCCGGAGAAGATCCGGACCAGGCTGACCCGGCCGACGTACGGGTCGGACGTGGTCTTGACCACCTCGGCCACCAGCGGGCCCTTCGGGTCGCAGCTGAGCTTCGCCGCCGGGACACCGTCGGGGTTGAACACCTCCGGCAGCGTGTGCTCCGGCGGGGACGGGAACGCGCTGGTCGCGATCTCCAGCAGCTCGGCCGTACCGACCCCGGTCGACGAGCACACCGGGACCACCGGGAAGAACGAGCCCTTCGCGACCGCGCTCTCCAGGTCGTCGATTAGCACCGCCTGGTCGATCTGTTCGCCGCCGAGGTAGCGGTCCATCAGCGACTCGTCCTCGGACTCCTCGATGACGCCCTCGATCAGGCTGCCGCGCTGCTCCTCGAGCTGGTCTGCGTACGCCGCGTCCGGCTCTGCCTCGGTCCGGTTGCCGCCGTCGTAGTTGAACTGGCGCTGCGACAGCAGGCCGACCAGTCCGCTGACGCCGTCGCCACTGGACACCGGCAGGTAAAGCGGCAGCACCTTGTCGCCGAACGCGTCCTGCGCCTGCGACAGCACCCCGGCGTAGTTCGCCCGGGCGTGGTCGAGCTTGGTCACCACCACGGCCCGCGGCATCCCGACCTCGGCACACTCGTGCCACAGCGTCCGGGTCGGCTCGTCCACACCCTCGTTCGCCGCGATGACGAACATCGCACAGTCCGCGGCCCGCAGGCCGGCGCGCAGCTCACCGACGAAGTCGGCGTAGCCGGGCGTGTCGATCAGGTTGACCTTGATGCCGTCGTGCACGATCGGCGCGAGCGCGAGCCCGATCGACCGCTGCTGGCGTACTTCCGCGTCGTCGAAATCGCTGACCGTGGTCCCGTCGACGACGGAGCCGGGTCTGGTGAGGACACCTGCGGCGACGAGCAGCGCCTCGACCAGGGTTGTCTTCCCGGAGCCGGCCGGCCCGACCAGTACTACATTCCGGATCGCCTCGGGCCGGTCGGCGGCTGGTGCAGCGCCCGCGGCCCCGGGGGAAGTTGTCGTCCTATCAGCCATGACGTTTCCCTTCTCGTGGGCCCACCCTTCCCCTAGTCGCCCGGTGAGCACAAGGGGAGTACGCCGCCCGCGTGTCGATCCGCTGTTGCCTGCGGTCAGACTGTGCTTCACCTGGGCGTCGGAAGGGTGGTTCGTGGAGCTATGGGTGTACGCCGTCACGGCGCTGCTGCTCGTCGTGCTGCTGCTCACCTACGCCAGCTGGACCGCGGGCCGGGTCGACCGGCTGCACCACCGGGTCGCCGCCGCCCGGGCCGCGCTGGACGCTGAGCTGGCGGGCCGGGCCGCGCTGGTGCAGGAGTTCGCCGGCAGCGGGACGCTGGACCCGGCGTCGTCGCTGCTGCTGGTCGACGCGGCGCACCGGGCCCGTTCGGCGCCGGCCGAGGACCGCGAACAGTGCGAGTCGGCGCTGACCCGGGCGCTCGACGCCACGCTGACCGAGGAGCCGCCCGAACCGTGGCGCGCCGAGCTCGCCACCGCCGCGCGCCGGGTGCAGATGGCCCGCCGGTTCCACAACGACGTGGTGGTCTCGACCCGGAACCTGCGCCGCCGGCGCCTGGTCCGCTGGCTCCGCCTCGCCGGCCGAGCCCCGCTCCCCGACACCGTCGAGCTCGACGACGGCAGTTAGCTCGACGACGCCTGCCCGTAACGCGGAACTCGTCGGTCAGTCCAGTTCTGACAGACTGGACTCATGTGGCGGGCGAGCGATCTCGATCCGGCGGACGGTACCAAGACCGAGCAGGTCGAGGGGCTGGTGCTGCGCGGGATCGACCGGGGTGAGCTGTCGATCGGGTCCCGGCTGCCGTCCGAGCGGGTGCTGGCCGATCGGCTCGGCCTGAGCCGGGTCACCGTGGTCCGGGCGCTGGACCAGCTCCGGGCCGCCGGCGTACTCAGTACCCGCCGCGGTTCCGGGACCCAGGTGCTGCCGACCGACCGGCTGCTGGACCCGATCGCGCCCGCCTCGACCGGAGCCGCCGTGCCCGGCGACGTACTCGATCTGCGGTTCGCGACCACGGCGGCGCCGCACGACGTTGCCCAGGCCTGCGAGCAGCTGATCGGGACCACACTCGCGGCCGCGATGGGCGGTGACGGGCCTCCGCCGGGCGGATCGCAACGCCTCAGGACGGCGATCGCCGAGCACCTGACCGCGGACGGCGTGCCGACCGAGCCGAGCCAGCTCACTCTCACGGTCGGTGCCGCGGCGGGCCTGAACGCCGCGCTGGCCGGCCTCGCGCTCGGGCCGGGTACGGCGATCACCGAGAGCCCGACGTACCCGGCCGCGGTGGAGATCCTGCGCCGGCACCAGCTCGACGTGGTCGGCTGGCCCGCGGGCGCGTCCGGCTGGGACCCCGACCAGCTCGCGCGGCTGTGCCGCCGGCTCAAGCCGAAGGTGGTGTACCTGCAGGCCGACAACCACAACCCGACCGGTCTCAGCCTGCCGGGCGACCGTCGTACCGAGGTGATCGAGACGGTACGACGCACTGGCGCGGTGCTGATCAGTGACGAGACGCTGCGGCCGCTGTGGCTCGACAGCGCGGAGCAGCCCGACCCGCTGAGCCGGTACCCGCGCACGATCGGGGTCGGCTCGCTGAGCAAGACGGTGTGGGGCGGTCTACGGGTCGGCTGGGTCCGGACCGGCCGGCAGCTGCGGCGCCGGATCAACGCCTCGGCGCAGCTCAGCATCACCTCGCCGAGCTCACTGGACGACCTGCTGGCGCAGGCGATCCTCAGCCGGCTGGACCGGATCGTGGCCCGGCGCCGTACCCGGCTGACGGCGAACCTCGCCGCCCTGCAGGCCGGGCTGCATGGCCTGCCCGGTGTGGCCTGGGCGGCGCCGACCGGCGGGATGACGCTGTGGCTGGAGCTCACCGAGCAGCGGCCGCGCCGGGTACTGGACCAGGCCAGGGCGGCCGGCCTGCTGCTCGCGTCCGGTGACCTGTTCACCCCGGACGGCGCGGACCGGCGGCACGTCCGGATCCCGTTCACCGCCCCGCCGGACGCGATGACGCTGGTGGTCGAGCGACTCGGCCACGCACTCGCCGAGGCGTCAGTCCACTGAGTTGGAAGTGGACTGACAGGACGCCGTCCGGCCGACCTAGGCTGGACAGCGAACGACGAGACCAGGAGGACTTTCAGTGACCGAGTCGCAGACCGAGAACACCAAGCCGCTCACCGGCACCGCGAAGGTCAAGCGCGGCATGGCGGAGATGCTCAAGGGCGGCGTGATCATGGACGTCGTCACGCCGGCGCAGGCCAAGATCGCCGAGGACGCCGGCGCGGTGGCCGTGATGGCGCTCGAGCGGGTCCCGGCCGACATCCGCGCCCAGGGCGGTGTGTCCCGGATGAGCGACCCGGACATGATCGACGGCATCATCGGCTCGGTCTCGATCCCGGTGATGGCCAAGGCCCGGATCGGCCACTTCGTCGAGGCGCAGGTGCTGCAGTCGCTCGGCGTCGACTACATCGACGAGTCCGAGGTGCTGACCCCGGCCGACTACGCGAACCACATCGACAAGTGGGCGTTCACCGTCCCGTTCGTGTGCGGCGCGACCAACCTCGGCGAGGCACTGCGCCGGATCACCGAGGGCGCGGCGATGATCCGCTCGAAGGGCGAGGCCGGCACCGGTGACGTGTCCAACGCGACCACCCACATGCGCCAGATCCGGCAGGAGATCCGCCGGCTGCAGAACCTGCCGGACGACGAGCTGTACGTCGCGGCGAAGGAGCTGCAGGCGCCGTACGAGCTGGTGCGCGAGGTGGCCGCGGCCGGGAAGCTGCCGGTGGTGCTGTTCACCGCGGGTGGGATCGCCACACCGGCGGACGCCGCGATGATGATGCAGCTCGGTGCCGAGGGCGTGTTCGTCGGCTCCGGCATCTTCAAGTCCGGCAACCCGGCCCAGCGCGCTGAGGCGATCGTGAAGGCGACCACCTTCTACGACGACCCGGACGTGCTCGCGAAGGTGTCCCGCGGACTCGGCGAGGCGATGGTCGGCATCAACGTCGACGAGATCCCGCAGCCGCACCGGCTCGCGGAGCGCGGCTGGTGAGCACCCCGGCGCTCGACGACCGGACCGCCCGGGAGCTGCGCGGGCTCGCGCGGGTCCTGGTGCGGTCCGGGTACGCCGACGGCGCGCAGGTCCGGTCCATCGTGGCGGAGGCGGTCCGCGAGGATGCGCCCGCCGCCGACCCGGTCACCTTGACCGAGGAGCTGGTCGGCCAGGCGGTCGCGGAGCTGCGGCTGGACGCGGCGCGCTGGCCGGAGCGGACCGACAACGACCGGCTGGACGCTGTCCTCGCCGAGCTGGAGTCGCGCGGTCTCGTCGTACTGCGCTACTGCGCCGACCACCATGACGCCCGCCGCGCATTGGGAGGCGCCGCCGACGCGAGGGGCGTGGTGTTCTTCACCGATACGGACGCCTGGCACGCGGTCGAGTTCGGCATGCTCGAGCTCAAGGTGTGGCACCCGGACACCGCGAATGTCGCGCCCGGCGAGCCGCTGCTGGAAGAGGTGCTGTCGGTGCTGCGCGAGCACGGCCTGGCCGCCGAGTTCGACGAGGGCCGGATCGAGGTCTCGCTGACCTGGCAGCGTCGCGGAGGCTGGCTGTGAGCCGGCCGGTGGTGGGCGTGTTCGCGCTGCAGGGCAACGTACGCGAGCACGTCGCGATGCTGCACGCGGTCGGCGTCGACGCCGTTCCGGTACGACGCCCGGCCGAGCTCGCCGCCGTCGACGGGCTGGTCCTGCCCGGCGGCGAGTCGACGACGATGTACAAGCTGGCCCGCACCTTCGAGCTGTTCGAGCCGCTGCAGAAGGCGATTGCGGACGGGCTGCCAGTCTTCGGCACCTGCGCCGGGATGATCATGCTCGCGAACGAGATCACCGGCGGCATCGACGGCCAGGAGACCCTCGGCGGTCTGGACGTCACCGTACGGCGCAACGCGTTCGGGCGTCAGGTGGACTCGTTCGAGGCGGACCTGACCTTCGCCGCCTTCGACGCCCAGTACCACGCGGTCTTCATCCGGGCGCCGTGGGTCGAGCGGGTTGGCCGCGATGTCGAGGTACTCGCCACAGTCGACTCCGGGCCTGGCGCCGGACACATCGTCGCCGTCCAGCGCGACCGCCTGCTCGCCACCTCCTTCCACCCCGAGCTGACCGGCGACCCCCGCCTGCACGGCTACTTCGCCAACCTCGTCCGCACCTCCTGACCCCCACCCACCGACCTTTGCCCAGCCCCCGGCCCACCCCACAACTCGCGTGGTGAACCCGCCGAAGTGCGGGTCTGCCCCGGTCATTGCCGGGGACAACCCGCCGTTGGCGTGGTTAGCCACGCGAATTGTTGGCGTGGTGGATCCCGGCGACTTGTTGGCGTGGTGAGCATCGGCGACCTGCCGGCGTGGTCAGGCTTGGCGAGCTATTCGCGTGGTTAACCCGGCGGAGTGTGGGTCTGCCCCGGTCATTGCCGGGGACAACCCGCCGCTGGCGTGGTCAACCACGCGAATTGCGCGGCAGGTGTGTGAGGGCGGCGGAAGTAGTAGGTGGGCAGGAGCTGGTTCGCGTCGGCGGCGGGCTACCTCGCGCCGGGGCGGGTTACTTCACCTCGGGGCGGGGGTTACTTGGCGTCGGCGTAGCACTCGACGGCGGCGATGCCGAAGGGGAAGCGGACCGGGGTCTCGCCGAAGGTGATCCGGCCGGCCAGGTCGCCCGCCGCGCGGATCGCCGCGGCGACCTCGTCGGCCTCGTCGGCGGGACAGTGGACGATCACCTCGTCGTGCTGGAAGAACACCAGCTCGGCCCGAAGCGCGGCGATCCGCTGCCGGAGCGACGCCAGCATCAGCAGCGCCCAGTCGGACGCGCTGCCCTGGACCACGAAGTTGCGGGTGAAGCGGCCGCGTGCCCGGGCGTCGGACGACGAGTACCCGGGTGCGTACCGGCCTGTGCCCTCGTCCGGCTCGACCGACCGCGCCGCCGGCGGGCAGGTCCGGCCGAGCCAGGTACGTACCAGCCGGCCCTCCTCGCCGGCGCGGGCCGCGTCGTCGACGTACGCGACCGCGCGCGGGAACCGGCGCCGCAGCGTCGCGAGGTTCTCCAGACCGTCGCCGGAGGTCTGCCCGTAGATCGCGCCGAGTACGGCGAGCTTGGCCTGCGCCCGGTCGCCGGAGAACGCCCGGTCCGAGACCGACTTGTACAGGTCGCTCTCCTGACCGGCCACCTCCATCAGGCCCGGGTCGCGGGAGATCGCGGCGAGGATCCGCGGCTCCAGCTGACTGGCGTCCGCGACCACCAGCTGCCAGCCCGGGTCGGCGACCACCGCGCGCCGGATCACCTTCGGGATCTGTAGCGCGCCGCCGCCGTTGGTGACCCACCGGCCGGTCGCGGTACCGCCGGGAAGGTACCCGGGCCGGAACCGGCCGTTGCGCACCCAGTCGCGCAGCCAGGCCCACCCGTTCGCGGTGTAGATGCGGTACAGCGAGCGGTACTCCAGCAGCGGCGCCACCGCCGGGTGGTCGATGCCCTCCAGCTCCCAGCGCCGGGTCGACTTCACCGCGATCCCGGCCTGGGCGAACGCCTTCACCACGTCGGCGGGCTGCTCGGGCCGGACCCGCCGGCCGAACGCCTCCGACACCCGGTCCGCCAGCTCGGTCAGCCGGCGCGGCTCGCCCACGCCCCCGAGTCGCTCGCCGAGCAGGTCGGTGAGCAGGTCCCGGTGCACGTCGGCCCGCCAGGGCAGCCCGGCCTGGTCCATCTCGGCGGCGACCAGCAGGCCCGCGGACTCGGCCGCGGTGAGCAGCCGCATCCGGTCCGGGTGCGCGGCGGCGTCGTGCCGGCGCTGCTGGTCGGCGTACACCTCGACCAGGGCCTCGAACGGCACCGATGGGCGGTCCAGCTCGAACAGCGCCTCAGGGGCGCCCGGTTCCGCCGGGCGCAGCGGAGGATCCGGGGGTACGGCGCCGCCGCGGAGCCGGGCCGATGCCGCGGCGGCGGACCGCGGCTCGCCGTACCGGCCCTCGTGACCGAGCAGCAGCCCCTCGGCGGTCTCGAGGTCGTAGCACCGCTCGACCCGGACGCCGGCGGCGAGCAGTTGCGGATAAACCTCGCCGGTGGACCGCCACACCCACCGCTCTGCGGCCGGCCGGGAACGCACAGCCGCCGCGAGGTCGGGCTCGCGACGCACCGGTCCGGCCGCTCGTCCGTCGGGCCCGAGTGCGACCAGGTCCGCCCCGCCGTCCTCAGCAGGCGCGACCGCCCACCGATCAGTCATGACGGGAGTCTCGCACCGCCCGCGGACAGCCGGGCGCGACCGTGCCGCCGGGATGGCGCGGGTAGGATCGACTGGTTCGCCCCGGCAAGGCGGTAGGTAACAGCGGGCAGCAGACGACGTACGACGTTCGAAAGGGTTCGGCGATGTCAGGCCACTCCAAATGGGCGACCACGAAGCACAAGAAGGCCGTCATCGACGCACGGCGCGGCAAGCTGTTCGCCAAGCTGATCAAGAACATCGAGGTCGCGGCCCGCACCGGCGGCGGTGACCCGGCCGGCAACCCGACCCTGTACGACGCCATCCAGAAGGCGAAGAAGTCCTCGGTCCCGAACGACAACATCGACCGCGCGGTCAAGCGCGGCTCCGGCGCCGAGGCCGGGGGAGCGGACTGGCAGTCGATCACGTACGAGGGCTACGGCCCGAACGGTGTCGCGCTGCTGGTCGAGTGCCTGACCGACAACCGCAACCGCGCCGCCGCGGACGTGCGGACCGCGATGACCCGCAACGGCGGCTCGATGGCCGACCCGGGCAGTGTGTCGTACCTGTTCAACCGCAAGGGCGTCGTGATCGTGAACAAGGAGCAGGAGGGCAAGACCCTCGGCGAGGACGACGTGATGGAGGCCGTGCTGGAGGCCGGCGCCGAGGAGGTGAACGACCTCGGCGAGTCGTTCGAGGTGATCACCGAGGCGTCCGACCTGGTCGCGGCCCGGACCGCGCTGCAGGAGGCGGGCATCGACTACGAGTCCGCCGAGACGCAGTTCGTGCCGTCGGTGACGGTGGAGCTGGACGCCGACGGTGCCGGCAAGGTGTTCCGGCTGATCGAGGCGCTGGAGGACAGCGACGACGTCCAGGACGTGTTCGCGAACTTCGACGTCTCGGACGATGTGATGGCTGAGGTCGGCTGACTCCTACCGAGGGGTAACATCTGGTGTCATGGCGACCCAGGTGCAGCAGCTGTACGACTCACTGGCCAGGTTCCCGGGTGGGAAGCGGGTGTTCTCGCTCGGGTTCGCGCGGAAGGCGCCGTACTTCCGGAGCATCCGGCCGCAGTTCGTCCAGATCCGGCCGAACTTCGCCTCGTTGCGGCTGCCGGACCGCAGGGCGGTGCGGAACCACATCGGCACCGTGCACGCGATCGCGGTCTGCAACGGGCTGGAGGCCGCGATGGGCGCGCTCGCCGAGGCCACCGTCCCGGCCGGCAAACGGTGGCTGCCGAAGGGTATGACGGTCAGCTACCTGGCGAAGTCGACCAGCGACCTGGTCTGCACAGCCGAGACCGACCCGGCGGACTGGGAGGGCGGGCCCGACGTACCGGTCCGGGTCCGGGCGGTGCGCGACGACGGCACCGTGGTCGTCGAGGGCGTGATAAACCTCTGGGTCACCGAGAAGCCGTCCAGCTAGCGTGCCGGGCATGCAGACAGAGCTCACCTTCGGCGACCTCACCCGCGACCAGCTCGACACCGTCCTCGACATCCGGAACCGGTCCTTCGGGCACAGCCCGGCCTCGGAGCTGGAGCAGTGGCGCAAGGGCGCGGGCGAGATGATCGACCGGCGCCGGTACGTCGGCGTGTACGACGGCGACCGGGTGGTCGCGGTCGCGCGGATCCGGGACTTCCGGCACTGGTGGCTCGGCCGGTCGGTGCCGATGGCCGGCATCGCCGGCGTGGTGGTCGCGCCGGAGTACCGCGGCCGCGGGGTCGGCAGCCGGCTGATGCGCGGGGTGCTGGAGCGCAGCCGCGAGCTCGGCGCACCGCTGTCCGCGCTGTACCCGGCGACCGTGCCGGTGTACCGGCACCTCGGCTACGAGTTCGGCGGCGGCCGGTATCGGTTCTCGTTCCCGGCCGGGGAGCTGCGGCTGCTCGGCGGCAAGGACGTGACGGTCCGCCGGGGTGGCCCGGAGGATGCCGAGCTGCTGCTCGATCTGGTTGCCGCGGTCCGCGGCGCGAACCGGGAGAGCGGCATGCTCGGCTGGCCGGTGAGCGACGTCCGCGAGTGGCTCGAGGACGAGAAGACGTTCTGCTATGTCGCCGAGGACGGCTTCGTCGTATACGCCTGGGACGGCAGCGACCTGCGTGTCGACGAGATCGTCGCCGGCTCAGAGCAGACGCTGCGGGCGCTCTGGGCGACCGTCGGGTCGGGCTCGTCGATCGCCCGGTCGGTGCACGCGTACGTCGGGCCGCAGGACCCGGTGCACCTGTTGCTCGGAACCGAGGCCGACCTGGCCGCGCAGGTACAGCGCTGGATGTTGCGGCTGGTCGACGCGCCGGCCGCGTTCGCCGCCCGTGGCTGGGCACCGGGTGCCGAGCTGGAGCTGCCGCTGCACATCGACGACCCGGAGCTGCCCGGCAACGCCGGCACCTGGTCGTTGCGCGTGGCAACGGACGGTGCCGAGCTGCTCCGTGCCGGCGGTGACTCGGACGCGCTCCGGCTGAACGCTCGCGGACTCGCCGCACTGTACGCCGGTACGCCGCTGGCCACGTTGCGCCGTACCGGGATCGCCTCCGGCGGGTCCGCGGACGACGACGCGCGGGTGGACGCGGCGTTCGCCGGCCCGACGCCGTACATGCTCGACTACTTCTGATCCCGGGAGCCCGATGACCGACCTGGAACCGCGCCGGCTGTTGCTGGATGCCGTCGCCGTCACGGCCGTCACCGTGCGGATCGTCGGCCGGTTCGCCGCCGGACCCGCGCGACGGGTGACCGCGCCGGTCGGCGAGCTGGTGTCCCGGCTCGGATCGGTGGGCCCGATGCGGATCCGCGCCGGTGGGCGCGACGTACCCGTCGACCGGTCCCGGCTGGCAGCCGCCTACCCGGACGCGACGCCGTCGGTCGTCGTTCTGCTGCACGGGCTCGGGGAGTCCGAGCAGTGGTGGGACGACGTCGAGCCCCGGCTCGGCCGACGCGGCTGGACACCGCTACGGCTGCGGTACGACGCCGGGCCGGCGATCGACGAGAACGGCCGGCGGCTCGCCGACCTGCTCGTCCGGCTGTGCGCCGCCTGGCCGGCCGGGGTGGAGCGGCTGGCGCTGGTCGGCCACGGGTCCGGCGGGCTGGTCGCGCGTAGCGCGCTCGGGTACGGCGGGGTCCCGGTCCGGCGGGTGGCCTGTCTGGGTTCGCCGGCCGGTTCCGGCTCGTTGGAGGCCTGGGTGCTGCGGGACCTGACAGGCGGCCGGACCGCGACGAGTGTGCGGACCGGGTACCTGGACGAGCGGGAGTGGAGTCCTGCCGACCCCTCCGACGTGCTGGCCGAGGCGCTGACCGGCCTGGAGGTCCCGGCCGACGTGCCGGTCGACATGCCGGGGTCGCGGAGCCGACCGGGCCGCTGGGTGGGAGACCTGCTGGTGCTGCCGCGGGGAGCCGCCGGCGCTCCGCCGCGGCACCGGTTCGGCCCGCTGCGGGCGACCCGTGCGTACCGGCGGCTCCGGCGCTGGCTGGGCTGAGGCCTCAGCCGGGTCTGGTCGCGGTGAACAGATACCGGTTCAGGCTGAAGAAGTAGCTGGCGCCCATCGACCGCAGGTCGGTGGCCCACGCCTCGGCCTCCGCCCGGTCCACGCCGCGGTGCCCCGGGACGAAATCGGCGATCAGGCCGATCGCGCCGGCGCTGATCGTGTCCTCGGCGTATCCGACATTGAGCAGCGGTACGACGCTGGGCGGCGCGGTCACGAACCCGGCGGCGTCGAGCTCGCGGCGCAACGTCCGCGGCAGCCATGGGTCGGCCAGGTGCTCCTCCCAGGCGTACAGCACGCGTTCCATCCGGTCCCGGTCCGACGAGTGCCACACGATCGAGTCCCAGTCGGTGTCCAGCACCAGCACCGTGCCGCCCGGCCGGAGCACCCGCCGCATCTCACCCAGCGCGCCCGCCACGTCCGCGACGTACTCGAGCACCTGGGTGCAGACGACGGCGTCGAAGCTCCCGTCCGGATACGGGATCCGGTCCGCCCCCGCCTGCCGGAACTCCACGGGCGCCGACGCGGGCGGCACCGCGCGGGCCGACGCCATCGCGACCATGTCGGCGCTGATGTCGATACCGCACACCAGCCCGTCCGGGCCCGCCTCCGCGGCCAGTTCGACCGCCAGCAGGCCCGGTCCGCTCCCGACGTCCAGAGCAGCCGCGCCGGGCCGCAGCGCGAGCCGGCGTCGTACCTCACGTCGCTGGTCGACGACCTCCGGCGTGACGTACATCGCCTCCACCCGCCGGGCCGCCTCGGCGTCGAACTCGATCATCGCGATCCCTCCCCTGGGTCAATGAGACGCCTGTGCGGGGCGGATGTCAGTACGGCACCGGCCCGGCCTGCTTGGTCCTGGTGGGTGGGGACGGTAGACCTTGAGGGTGTCTCGTCGAAGCGTGCTCGCCGCACTCGCCGTCGTACTCGCCGTGCTGGTGCCTGCCGGGTGCGCGGTCGAGTCGCCCGAC
>Ga0114129_10004987_pt1 | contig 18708 bp, 18 predicted proteins | sample RhiMetdeltSRZDD1_FD_80071 | JGI IMG/M metagenome (GOLD analysis project Ga0114129, IMG submission 80071) | Populus rhizosphere microbial communities from Tennessee, USA - Rhizosphere MetaG P. deltoides SRZDD1 (version 2) (version 2) | ecosystem: Host-associated > Plants > Roots > Rhizosphere >...
ACGACGAGGGCCTGCGATGCCTGCGCGAGTCGTATCGCGTCCTCCGCGTGGGCGGCCGCGTGCGGGTGGCAACGCCTTCCGCGAAACAGCTCGCCCTGCTCTACGGAGAGGAGCTCAGCGACCTGCAGCGCGAGTACCTGATCTGGTCCGTCGGGGTCTTCGTGGAGCGCGCCCGCGCGCCGCTCCCGGGATTTGCCGTGAACAACATGTTCCACAACTTCGGTCACCGCTTCGTCTACGACGACGAGACCCTGCGCCATGCGCTCGAGACCGCCGGATTCCGTGAGGTGCAGAAGTGGCCCGTCGGCGAGAGCGACGACCCCGCGCTCCGGAATCTCGAGCGCCACATGCGCAGCGCGGCGGAGTTCAACGCGTACGAGACGCTTGTGCTCGAGGCGCGCAAGCCCTAGTTGTGAGGTTCCGTGTCAAACGCCTCATCGGTGCCCTGAGACGCCGGGGCCGGATCCGCCGCTACCTGGAGGCACACGACATCCGCAAGCTTCACCTCGGCGCCGGTGAGAACGTCCTGGCGGGATGGCTGAACACCGACCTCCACGACTATGGTCGGGGCGACGAGCTCGTTTACCTCGACGTTCGCAAGCGATTCCCACTGCCGGACGACTCCTTCGAGGTCGTCTTCTCCGAGCACATGCTGGAGCACCTCACCTATGCCGAGGGCCAGTCTTGCCTGCGCGAGAGCTTGCGCGTCCTGCGGCGCAACGGGCGCATCCGGATCGCGACGCCATCGCTTGAGCGGCTTGCACGGCTGTACGCCGGTGGCGAGCTGCCGCAGCGGTATGTGCGCTGGGCGGTCGACACGCTCAAGCCCGAGGTCGACGCACCGCTGCCGGGGGTCGTCCTCAACAACTTCTTCCGCTCGTGGGGACACCGCTTCATCTACGACCCGCAGACACTGCGCGACGCGCTCGAACGTGCCGGCTTCGTCGGCGTCGAGGAGAAGCCGCTCGGCGAGCTCGAGGGGCACCTCGCCGAGGCGGCGGAGTTCAACGAGTACGAGACGTTCGTGCTCGAAGGGCGGAAGCCGTGAGCCGTTCGAACAGCTCGGCATGGCGGTCGAGCCACGGCGCGAGCGCGAACCGTTCGACGGCTCGACGACGCGCGGCGGCGGCGTAGCGCTCGCGATCGCGTAGGACGGTCCGAACCGCGTCGGCCAGCGCCTCCGGCGCGGGCGGCTCGTCGCGCTCCCAGCTCTCGGGGTGCGGCACCCCGATGCCTCCTTCGTCGGCCACGAGCTCGACAGTGCCGCCGCTCCGCGCGTAGACAACGGGCAGCGCACACGCCATCGCTTCGACGACGAGGCTTGGGCACGGGTCTAGGACCTTCGTGTGCAGCAGCAGATGGGCGCGACGGTAGAGGACCGGCGCTACCGCCTGCGTATAGCGGCCGGTGAACTCGACCCGGCCGCCCAACCCGAGCTTGTCGACGAGCGGCTGCGGGTCGGCGACGAGCCGCCCGGTCACGAGCAGGCGCGCCTCCGGCAGCAGTGCGAGTGTGCGCAGGGCAACGTCGACGCGGTAGGCCTGCGTCTGGTCGCCGCCGAGGAGGAGCACCGGCTCGCCTTCCGGCGCGGCCGGCGCCGGCGCGAAGCGGTCAACGTCGACGGCGTTGTAGAGGACATCCCAGGAGCCGGGGGGCTCACCCAACCACTCGTCCGCCGACCGCTTGCAAAACTCACTTTGGTAGAGCACGTGGTCGGCCGCGAGCAGTGCACTCCGGAACGGCCGGTTGATCTCCTCCGTCGCCTCGCCGGCCCAACCGGGATATGCAACGCCGCTCTGATTGACGACGACCGGGACGCGCCGCCGGTGGGCGAGCCGAAGGAGCGGCCGTAGGTCGCGGGGCAGCCACGTCGAGCCGAGGTAGAGCAGCGTAAAATCCGTCGGCCGGTTCGGGAATCGCGTCGCGAGCCGTTGGAACTTGGCGGTTCCTCCGGCGACCGCATCTCCGGGCGCTGGAATACGATCGTGACCGTAGAAGACCCGCAAGCCATCGGCACGTCGACGAGCGGTCAGAAGCGTCAGCCAGCGCCTGCCGGCGCGGACGTAGCGGCTGACACGCGCTCCACTCCAAGTCACGGCGAGAACCTAGCCTGGTTGAGCGACGTACTCGTCCTCACGGTGCGCAAAAGCTTCTGGGCGTCACCGGAGAGTGAACTCTTCCCCCATCGCGTGTTCTCGCCGACCGTTGCCGGCCACAGCACGAGCCGCATCAACACGGCGTTGCTGCTCGCGAAGGCCGCAGTTGCGGTGCTGCTGAATCGACCGAAGCTGATCTTCGTCGGCTCGGCGCACACGCTCGTACCGCTGCTCCTCATCTTGCGCCGCCTACGCATCCTGCGAACGAAGCTGGTCGTCACCAACCAGGGCTACTTCGGTCCACGCCTTGCGCCGTTTGCCGACCGCGTGATCGTCTACTCGCGGCGCGAGACGGAAGGTCGACCCAACTATGTCTACGTCCCGATTCCGGCCGACGGCGCCTTCGACGAGGTCGAGCCGCATCGCGAGAACGAGCCGTATGTCTTCTCCGGCGGGGGCACGCTGCGCGATTTCGCGTCGCTCTTCGCCGCCGTCGATGGCACGGGTTTACGCCTGGTTGTCGTCACGCACTCGCCGGAGACGCTCGGCACAACAGTCCCGCCGCCGCCAAACAGTCGAGTCCTCTTCACCATGCCGCTACAGGAGTTCCTGTCGTACGCGGCCGGCTCTCTCGTCGTCGTCGTGCCGCTGCGCGGCGCTGATACGCCGCACGGGCACACGACGATCGCGCAGGCACTTTCCCTTGGGAAGGCGGTCGTCACGACACGCGACGCGGTCGCCGACTACGTCGGTGACGGCGTCGAGGGGCTCCTTGTCGACCCCGGGGACGTCAGCGCATACCGCCGCGCGATCCTGCGGCTCGTTCGAGACTCCGAGCTGCGACGCTCGTGTGAGCAGGCGGCGCGAGCCCGGGCGCATGAATTCTCGTACGCCGCTTTCGCCCACTCGATCGTCACGCTGTGTCATGACGTCCTCAACGAGTGAGGTCACGCCTTGCCGTGCTCGACGAAGCCGCCGAGAAGGGCCGCCCAACGCTCGTCGAGCCGTTCCTCGCTGAACAACTCGGCTTTGGCGCGGCCGTTGGTGCGAATGCGTGCTGCGAGCGTGGCGTCCTCGTACAGGCGCTGCACCGCTGCGGAGAGTGCATCCACATCGTCGACGTCGGCCAGCAGAGCCTCCCGGCCGTCGGCCAGCAGCTCCTGTGCTTGCCCGACGCGCGTCGTTACCAGCGGAGCGCCGGCAGCCGTCGCTTCGAACGTCGCCTTCGGCCCGCCCTCCTGACGCGAGGTGACAAGGTAGACATCGAGCGCGTGGTACGCGGCGGCGAGCTCGTCGTGCGAGCCCAGGAGCCGGTGCCGGTAGGGAATCCCGAGCCGTTCGAGCGCCCCCGCGACGTAACCCCGTGCGGGTCCGGTCAGCAGGACGACAAGCTCCGGGATCCTCTGCCGCACCTGCTTTAGCGTCGCGACGAGCACATCGGGCCCCTTGACGACCTTCGGCTCGAGGCCCTCCCCCCAGCCGATGCCGTCTTTTTGAAACGAGCCGACGACGAAGGCTGTGGTCGGCAGGGCCATGTGCGCACGCGCATCCCCGCGCGCCTGTGCGTCGCCCAGCGGAAAGCGCTCCAGCTCCACTCCGATCGGAATCCGGAAGATGTTCTCTTCGGCGACGCCGGCGCTCACCATCAGCTCGTGCATCTCGTCGTGGGTGACCTGGATCCGATCGACACGGGAGGCGTTGCGACGGAGGCGGTCGAGAGCCGCGTCGAATTCCGGATGGCCCGGTGTGCCCGGTCGTCCGTGGAAGTATGAGAGCCCGAGGCGGTGCGACGTGTCGAGCCAGCGCGGCCGCAGCGCGCTGAAGTGGTCGTGGAGGAACACCGCTTGAACGCGCGCGAACCGCGCCCATGCGGACGGAGCAAGTTCGTAGCCGAGGCGCCGCGCCGTCGCACGGAGCCGCTTCGCATCGTCGTCGATCGACCAGCCTGACTCGTCTCCGACGACGAACAGGCGCGAGCGCTCCGGCCATGAGGCGGTGCGTGCAGGAACGTACGCGCCCAGGAAGGCGCGCGACGGGGCGCCCGCGAGCCGCCGCAAAGCCGTCGTCATCCGCTCAAGACCTCGAGATAGCGACGGGCGACATCGGCAAGCGCAGGAACGCGAATCGCCGCGCGGCGCTCGTCGAGCTCGCCGCGCAAACGTTCCAACACGCCGGGAAGCTCGGCCGCGTCGGCATAGCCGATGCCCCCTTCGCCTACGAGCTCGGGATGACCGCCGCTCCGGAGATACGCCGCCGGCAGACCACAAGAGAGACCTTCGAGCAGCGCGTTCGAGCATGGATCGTCGCGGCTCGCGGCGACGTAGACGTGGTGCGCGCGCAAGATGTCGGCAAGCTCCCGTGATGGAACGGCCGGAATCCTGCGGATCTGCTCGAACCGGGCGTCCGTGTTCCCGACGAATGTCACCTCGACGCGCGCCGGGTCGTGCTCGCGATCGAGCTGCGCGAGGATGCCGGCTCCCTTGCGGGGATTCGACGACCAGCTGGTGGCGACGACGCGCAGGCGGCGCCCGGCGATGGGCTCTTGTTTGGCCGGCGGGTGGAAGATCGCCGGATCGACGGCGTTGTGCACCACGACCGGATTGCGGAGCTCGACTCCGAGCTGCCGATGCTTGTCGAGACTCCACTGCGACTGGAAGATGGTTGCGTCGGCCAGCTCGTCGTTGATGCGAACGATGAGAGCGTCGGTGCCGTCGTCGAACCCGCGGTAGACGCCGATCGGGCCGTCGACTCGATGGACCATCCGAGCTCCTGCTCGCGCGAACCGGCGCAGCCGGCTGAAATCGAAGTTGAAGGAGTTGAACAGACACCCAGGCGTCCCGCCGGAGAGCCGATTGAGCTCGATCGAGAGCCCGTCCCGTTCGAGCTCTCCGATCAATGCCACGAGGAACTGATTCCCTCCGCCGTACGGCGGCTGATGGAACTCGTGGAAGACGGCCACGTCGGCGCGCCGCCGCCGCGACCGCAACCAATCCGCCTCGGTTCGGCCGCGCCGCACGGCCGCGCGCAACGGACGTGCAGCTCGAGTGGCGACCGCACGCCGTGTAAGACTTCTGTTAGGCACCTAGATCGTCTTCACAAAGTTGCCGATACTTCTTCGCCGATCTGTTGAAAACGCCGCTACCATCCCGCGTTCCAGATAGGGGTCTGGCAAGCCGGGTCGATCACTGAAGGGAGCTCCATGCGTCTCGTTCGTCGAATTCTGCTGCTCGTTGCCGTCGGTTGTGCGATTGCCGGTGGCTGGGCTACCTCCGCCAAGGCGCTCGGCTACGAGGACGAACCGTGTCCTCCGTCGCCACAGCTCAAGGTCTGCCGTGTACTTGGAGAGGTCGGGAAGCCCTACTACCTCAACATCGAGGGCAAGGGTGGCTGCACGCCCGACGGAGTGGTCTACGAGCTCGTCGGCGGCACGGCTCTTCCGCCCGGCCTGAGCCTCAACTCCAGCAACGCGGACATCTCGGGAACGCCGACGACACCCGGCGAATACAGGTTCTGGCTCCAGGTCCGGGACATTCCGAGCTGGGCCGGCGGCCTGTACTGGTGCAGCGACGCCAAAGAGTCGCAGTGGGAATTCCAGATAACCGTGACGACGGGACTGCAGATCCAGCAGCGCCAGGCCACGCTGGCGCCGGCACAGGTGAATACGCCGTACAGCCTCCAGCTCACTGCCACCGGCGGCAGCGGCCTGACATGGTCCGTGAACTCCGGCGCGCTGCCAGCGGGCCTGAACTTGAACAGCAGCACCGGCTTGATCTCCGGCACGCCGACGGCCGCGGGTGACTCTCGCTTCCAGATCAAGGTGACGGACAGCAGCGGGAGTCGCAGCGACGTTCAGACGTACTCGCTCACTGTGGTCGAGCCGCTCAAGGTGACAAAGCCCGCGACGGCGGCAGGCGAGGTTGGCATGGATTTCAAGCTGACCCTCGCTGCGACGGGCGGACGCGCACCGTACACGTGGTCTGTCACAGGCCTGCCGGCGGGTCTGACCTTTGATCCTGCAACAGCGAGCATCTCCGGCACACCGACGACACCTGGGACCGCCAGCGTCAAGGTGACCGTCAAGGACGCCCTCGGTCTTCAGAACGCGCTCGATGTGAGCTTGCCGATCGCGTCGAAGCTCTCGATCATCAAGCGACTACTGCCTGCAGCAAAGGTCGGCCGCGTGTACGCCGCAAGGCTGCGCGTTCTGGGCGGCGTGGGTCCGGTGACGTGGAGCGCGCAGCTCCTCCCTTCGGGTCTCCGGCTCAACACCCGCACGGGGATCATCACCGGCAAGCCGCGACACGCGGGCACAGCACGGGTCACCATTCAGGCGACCGACAAGCTCGGCGTCGTATCGACGGTGACGTTCAAGCTGAAGGTCGTGGGAGTGACGGCACGCCGCTAGCCGCGGCCGAGAGGATCTCCCAAAGCGCCTCGGTGTAGCGTCTCCAGGAGAAACTGCGCTCCACCGTCTCACGGGCGCGGATGCCAAGGGAAACCGCGGCATCCGCGCCCGTCAGTGTCTGGAGGAGGACGCGCTCGAACCCGTCTGCATCGCCGGGCTCGACAAGCCGGCAATTCGAGCCATCCTCGAGCTCGTACCCTTCGGCGATCGCCGCCGTTCGAGAGACGATCACGGGCTTTCCCATCGCCATTGCCTGTAGCAACGTCGTCGTCGCGCCCGAATAACTGTTCGCGCGGACCGGCAGCGCAACAACACGTGCCTCGGCGAAGCGCTCGCGCACAGTCTCGAGGGGAACGTCGGTCTCGACGGACACGTTTGGCGGGACGACGCCGAGCGCGCGGAGACGTTCGCTGGTGGCAACGATTCGGAACGTGAGGTTCGGGTGACGCGCTGCGAGCGTGAGGAGCAACTCGAAGTCGCGCTGTGGGTCCGCGCCGACAGAGAGCACGTCGACGCTCGACTTCCTCTTAGGCTGCGGCCGAAACGCATCGACGTCGACGCCGAACGGGACGAAGACGACAGGCGGCGAGGCACCGGCGATCCACGAGCGGAGCCATTCGGCCTCGACGGCGGAATAGGTGACGACGGTGTGCGCTTGCTGGAGCGTCCTTCTGAAGCTTCCGCCGGCGGCTAGCCGCTCGAGCCGCTCGGGGAGGCCAATGGACGCGTACACCAGCGGCACCCGGATCAGCTGTGCGCGGCGCAGGAGGAGGAGTGGGATGCCGACGGTGTCGACGGTCGAGAAGACGACATCTGCCGAACGCATCCGGCCGAGCGATGGCAAGACGGTCGCAATGTCACCGCCCAGTCCCACCCGTGCATTTACGACCCGCGCCGCGAGCCGAGCCCACGTGGGTGTACCGCTCGGTTCGAGGTTGTGATCGACGCGAGCCCCGTGCGCCGCGACCTCGTCGAGCCCAAAAAGGCGATACCGGTCGAGCGAGTTGGGTTCCCGCAAGGCAGCACGCCGCTCCGGCGCATCCCGGAATGCGAAGAAGACCGTTGGCACTACCGCTCCTTGCGGAGCCGGAAGACGAGCCTGGCGATCTCCGTTCCTTGCTCGTTCGTCGGTCCATGAGGCGGCTGCTCCTCCGCTAGGACCTCGTCGCGTATGTGCGGCTCGAATGCCGTGCGGAGCTCGTCGAGGCCTGAGAAGACGATTCGGTCGGCGGCGCTCGCCTGGGCACGCACCGGTACCTCGACGCCGACGACAGCGTCGTCGCGTGCTACACGAACAATCTCGTCGACGACACGCCCCACGTCGTAGGAGTGCTCGAGCGCGTGTGAGGCGTAAACGGCGTCGAACGAATTATCCCGGAACGTCATCTCGTGCATGTCCATCACCTTGATGTCCTCGCGTTGAGAGAACACGTCGATGCCGACGACGTCGTCGAATCCGCGAGCGCGGAAGCGGTCTAGCTCGAGTGTGTTGCGACACCCGACGCAAAGCACGCTGCCGCCGTCTCGCGATGCCTCCGCTACATGGTTGATCAGCGTGACCGCGCCGACACCGGGGTCCGTCTCGCGCTTTGAGAGGGTCCGTCGCAGCTGGATCGCCAGGTAGTCGCGATACGGGGCAGGCTGCTGTGTGCGCAGCTTCCTCAGCGCGAACCAATGCCGCAGCTCAAGCATCCGGCGCCCCGCCAAACGCAGGCGCGTTCGCAGACCGAGACGGCGCAGCCGCACTACGCCGATGCAGAGACGGGTGCAGGCGCCCCGACTCGCCGCACGATGACCTCTTGCGCCTCGTACGACACTTCGCAGTGGTCGCCGACGAGCTTGAGGAACGCGTCCACGGCGGGGGCCGGATGGAACAGCGGGTCCTCACCGATTGGCGAGCGCCACACGTAGTTGTCGAAGATGAGGTACCCGCCTGGCGCAAGCAACTGCCACGACAGAGCCGCGTCGACGAGGACGTCGAGTGCGAGATCAGAGCCGTCGATGAAGATCAGGTCGAACGTTCTTCCTTCGCGCAGCAGCGCAGGGAGGTGCTCGGTCGATGTGCCGACGAGCTTGCGGACACGGTTCGCGTCGACGAGGGCGATGTTCCGGTCGAAGGCTGCCTCCAGCCCGGCCACGTCGGCGCCGAGCGCGGCGAGCGACGCGCCACCGTCGAACGTGTCGATGCAGGTGATGTGCGCGTCGGGCAGACGCCAGAGGAAGTAGCACGCCGACATGCCCTCGAACGAGCCGATTTCCAGGATCCGTCCACTTCCGCATTCGAGTTCCTTCAAGATCGGCTCCCAGTGCGCGAAGTTGCCGCTCACCATGTCGGAGCGGAAGGAGCCGCGCTCGACAACCGCGGCACGGAACCGCGCCGTCTGCTCGTCGTCAGGAGAAAGTCTCGCCTCGGGCGGTACTGGCGTCGCGACGCGCTCCTCACTGTCCGCGTGCCGACGGGTCTGCAAACGCTGGAGGACGAACCTCGGGTGGAGCCGCCACCAACGGCTGGACTCGATCGCCTCCACGCGCGCGCGGAGCTCCTTCACCTCCCGTACCAGTCGCCGGTTTTCGGCAGCAACGATGTCGAGTTCCGCAGGCATGGGCGTCGGGCTCCGGCGCCGCTACGCTAGCACGCTGTCGTGCGCGTAACCGTCGTCGCCCACGAGCTACGCGGCATCCGTCCGGCGGGCGGCATGGGCACGGCGACAACCTTCCTCGCGCTCGCGCTCGCCCGCAGCGGCCACTCGGTCGAGTTGCTCCTAGGGCGAGGCTCGCCGTCGCTCGAGCCGTATTGGCAGCGCCTGTATGAGCAGGCCGACATTCGCCTGCGGCAGGCACCGCGGGCGGACTGCGAGCCGTGGTACTTCCTGCACGCCCACAGCATTGAACTCGCGCTGCGCGAGACACCCCCGGATGTCGTGGTGGCGCACGACTTCGGCGCCCCCGTCTACACGGCACTGCGCCTACGGGAAACGGGAATCGCGTTCGACGAGACGCTCTTCGTCGTCTTCTGCCACGGGACGCGCCGCTACATGATGGACGTCGCGCCGAAACTTGCGCCGAAGGACTTGCGCAACCTGCTCGGCGTCGCCGCGCACGAGCAGGCGTCAGTCGAGCTCGCAGACGTCGTGGTAAGCCCAAGTGCCTACCTCATCGACTGGATGCGCGCGGAAGAGTGGCGTCTACCGGAGCGAACATTTGTGATCCCGTACCTGACGCGCACCGTGGCGACCGGGGAAACGGTCCGAAGGCGGCCGTGGAGCATCGACGAGCGACTCGAGCGACTCGTGTTCTTCGGCCGCATCGACGAGAGAAAGGGCATCGTCCCCTTCATCGCGGCATTGAATGCGATCGAGCCGGAGCTTCTGTTCGACGTCCAACTCGAATTCCTCGGCAAGACGACTTCGACATGGACGCGTGAGCGCGTCACGGGACTTCTTGCCCCAACGGCGATGAGCTCCCTCCGTCGGATCTCCTTCGCGACGGATCTCGACCAGCACGAGGCGCTTGCACGACTCAACCAACCGGGAGCGCTTGCGGTGATGCCCTCACTCCAGGAGAACTCACCGAACGCTGTCTATGAATGTTTGGAGCACGGCATTCCGTTCATCGCGAGCAACGTCGGCGGCGTACCCGAACTGATCGCACCGGAAGACCGGTCACGAGTGCTGGTCGAGCCCACAGCGGCGAGCATCGAAGCTGCACTTGGAAGAATCCTCGCCTCCCGCACCGTGCCGCAGCCGGCGCGGGCGGTGGTCCCCGCCAGCGAGTCATTGCAGCGGTGGTCGGAGGTGGTAGGAACGCGATTGGAGCCCCCGAGAACCACGGACAGCCTCCACGACGTCGCAGTCATCGATCCTCGCGATGCGGCAGCTTTACGCGACGCCTCTGCCGAGTTCGTGGTTTTACTAGACGAAAGCGACTTCCCCGAACCCGAGCTGGTTGAGATCCTCGTACGCGCGCAGGCACGCACTGGTGCCGACGTTGTCACCTGCGGGCTCCGGCTGCGCGCCGACGGTGCTGAAACGTTGCACTTCTTCACCGGCGACGTGGGCGGCCTCGGAGCGCTCTCGAACGTTTACGGCACGGTCGCCTTGATCCGGCGGGCTCTCCTCGAGGGGGTGCCTGCCGAAGCGCATGCCGTGTGGCCGTTGCTTGCCTGGGTCGTTGCCGCGGGCGCCCGCATCGTCTCCGTGCCCGCTCCGCTCGTGACGTCGAGGAGGCGCCCTGCCTCGGTCGAGGAGAATCCCCGCGAAGCTCTCCTCGTGGGACAGGCGCTCGAGCGAGCACTCGCGGAGCCGCTCCGGACGACAGCCCGACTGGTGGCCGGGCTAGCATCGGCGCGGTGAGCACGGAGCTCCACCTCCCGCAGCGAGCACCGGCGCCGGAGACACACGCGGCTGAGGGTCATCTCGAGGCCGACCGGCGCACGTTCGTCATCCAGCCGGCCCGACGCTGGCCGCATCTCGACGTCCGCGAGCTTTGGCACTACCGGGAGCTCCTTACGACGCTCGTGTGGCGCGACATCGTCGTCCGCTACAAGCAGACGTTCCTTGGGGTTGCGTGGGCGCTCCTCGTTCCGGCGATGACCGCGTTCGTCTACATCATCGTCTTCGGCCGGTTCGCGAAGTTCCCCCACGGCAACACGCCGTATCCCGTGCTCGTGGTCGCCGGCGTCGTCCCGATGCAGTACTTCGCAGCTGCCGTCGGCAACTCGAGCGCGAGTCTGATGGCCAACCTCGCGCTCGTGACGAAGGTCTATTTCCCGCGGGTGTTGCTGCCGCTCGCGGCCGTCGTCGTCCCCATCGTCGATCTCCTCGTCGCACTGCCCGTGCTGTTCGTGGTGATGGCTGTCTACGGTTCGTGGCCGAACGGAGCCGCCGGCGCCACCGCGCCGCTCTTCATCGGCCTCGCGTTCTTCACCGCACTCGGCATCGGCTTCCTCCTCTCGACGATCAACGTCCGCTGGCGCGACGTCCCGTACATGATCCCGGTCTTCTTGCAGATTCTGCCGCTCGTCTCCGGGGTGATGTATTCACTGAACGAGATCCCGGCGAAGTGGCAGTGGCTGTTCTCGTTAAATCCGATGTCCACTGCGATCGCAGGGTGGCGTTGGGCAATGCTCGGCCAGGCCGCGCCCAACTGGGGACAGGCAGCGGTGAGCGTCACCGTCAGTGCACTCCTCTTCTTCGGGGGCCTGGCCGTCTTCCGCACGTTCGAACCACGCTTCGCGGACACAATCTGATGGCAATCGCAATCGAGGCGCAGGGCCTTTCGAAGCGCTATCGCATCGGCCAGCTCCAGGCAGCGTACGGCACCCTGCGCGATTCGCTTGCGCGTGTAGCCGCGCGTGCCGTCGGCCGCGACGAGCACAACGAAGTCGAAGAGATTTGGGCGCTCCGTGACGTCAGCTTCAGCGTGAGCGAAGGCGAGGTCCTCGGCCTCGTCGGACGGAACGGCGCAGGCAAGTCAACGTTGCTGAAGATCCTCACACGCATCACGACGCCCACGACGGGGCGAGCGGTGATTCGAGGCAGAGTCGGTAGCCTCCTCGAGGTCGGCACGGGCTTCAACCCGGAGCTCACCGGCCGCGAGAACGTCTTTCTCAACGGATCGATCCTCGGCATGAAGCGCCGCGAGATCCAGCAGAAGCTCGATCAGATCATCGAGTTCTCCGGAGTCGAGAAGTTCATCGACACGCCAGTGAAGCGTTACTCGAGCGGCATGGGCGTACGCCTCGCATTCTCCGTAGCGGCGCACCTGGAACCGGAGATCTTGCTCGTCGACGAGGTGTTGGCGGTCGGGGACGCGGAGTTCCAGCAGCGGTGCCTCGGTCGCATGGAGGACCTGAGCGGAGCCGGGCGCACGGTCCTCTTTGTCTCTCACAACATGCAGGCGATCAACCAGCTCTGCGATCGCGCAATCTGGCTCGAGGATGGACGGGTGATGGAGGATGGCGAGCCGTCGGACGTCGTCACGCACTACCTGCACTCCACATGGGGAAGCGGCTCGCGCATCTCCTGGCGCGACGACGAGTCGGCGCCGGGCGACGATCTCGTTCGTATGCTGTCGGTGCGTGCGATCGACGAGGACGGCGAGACGATCGACACGATCGACGTCCGCCGCACGGCCGGTGTCGAGATCCGCTACCGCGTTCTGCGCGAGGGATCCCCGCTCTTTGCCAAGCTCAAGGTTCACGACCGGCAGGGCGACATCGCGTTCAACGCGATGGACATTGCGCCGCACTGGGAAGAGTCGTCCGAGACCGGGGTTTATTCCACGACCGCGTGGATCCCCCCCAACCTCCTCAACGAGGGCACTACCAGCATCGATGTCGCCCTCTGCACACTTCGCGCCCCGAAGTTGCTCCAGCATGCGGCGTGGTACGACGCTGTTTCGTTCTACGTCTTCGATCCCGGAGACGGCGACTCTGCACGAGGCCGTTTTACCGGCCAGCTCCGCGGGGTCGTGCGCCCGCTTCTCGAGTGGACGACGGAGCGACTCGACGCATGATCAGCGTCATCCTCGCGACGTACGAGCGCGGGGATGCCCTCGACATCGTTCTGAACGCCTTCGCCGACCAGAAGGGCGATCCGTTCGAGGTCGTCGTCGCCGACGACGGTTCAGGTGACGAGATCCGCGGCGTCGTCGACCGCTGGCGTCGCCGCCTCGACATCGAGCATGTCTGGCAGCCGAATGAAGGCTTCCGGAAGGCCCGCGCGCTCGACCTCGCAGCGCTGGCCGCACGTGGCGACTACCTCGCCTTCCTCGACGCGGACTGCGTGCCCCGCCGCGGCTTCGTCCAGGCGCTTCGGCGCTCTGCACTTCCGGGCTGGTTCCTGACGACGAAGCGCGTGATGCTCCGCGAGCAGTTCACTCGGCGCGTCGTCGACAAGCGGATCCCGATCTGGCGCTGGAGCGCAACGCGATGGCTGCTGCAGGCGCCTCGTCAAGTCGGCCGGCCGGGCTACCTCGTCCCAGCCCGCGACCGTCGACGGCCGTGGCGTGCCCGACAGCCGGAGTTCGTTCCGCCTGTCGCCGCCTACACGCTCATCGCGGTACGCCGTGAGGACTTCGAGCGCGTGAACGGCTACGACGCGCGTTGCGCGCGCTCGACGGACGGCGAGGATCAAGATCTCGCGATTCGCCTTCGTCGCAGCGGTCTGCGCTGCGGCTGGCCGGGCCCGTCCGCAACGGTGTTGCACCTGTGGCACCCGGAACGGCTAGATCGAGCTGATCGACGCGACCGCCTCTTCCGCGAAACGGAGGCGAGCGCCCACATCGAGGCGGTCGTCGGCCTACGAGAGCTGACGGGTCAGGTCAGCGCGTAGCGCTGAGCCTCGCTCAACGCGACGCCGTTCGCGGGGGCGAACGAGTAGTTCCGTTCCGACAGCGCCTTCAATGACGCAGGCGAATCCCACGTCCACGTCGCCAGCACGCGCGGCTTCGCCTTCGAGAAGCCGCCACGGTGAAAACCCGCGGTGTTGCAGAAGATGATCGTTCCCTTCGGTGCCGTGAAGGTGACCGCCCGGCCGTCTATGTGCTGCACGAGCTCGTTGTCGGGTGGATAGTTCTCGCCCAGGGGACGCCACGGCCATAGCCCGTCGAGCTCGCCGCCGGGTGCGCTGCGCGGAACGTACTCGAACGGCCCGGTCTCCTCGTCCACGTCGACGAGGTACAGGAACGCCTTCAGGAGGTGGCGGTCGTTGAAGTCCCTGTGCCAGCGCTGAGACGACTTCCGCTCGTCGGCAGCCGCCGGAAGCGTGTACCAGACGTCGACGTACTCGAGCTTCGACCAGAGCCCGAGATAGGCGTTCGCGACGTCCAGCAACCGTGGATTGATCCCAACCCGCAACCAGGGGTCGTCCTGGGTGAGCTGCACGTCCCACGAGTACTTGCGGACGACAAACTCCTTTCCTGCCCTCCGCCGCAACCCGGAGTCGCCGCCCTCTCGCTCTCGCTGGAGCCCCGCCTCCGCGTCGGCGACGAAACGCTCGGCGTTCGCCTCCAGCTCGTTCCATACCGATGGGTCGGGAGCGAGCTCGGAGAACGGCAGCGTCGCGTATCCCTCCTCGCGCAGGCGCTCGACGATGCGTTCCTGCGTTTCGTCGAGCGGAGGAGGCTGCTGCGCAAAGCGCCGCCGGCTCGAACGATTCGCGAGCAGCCGGTCATGCAGCTCGTAGGTGGCCACAACGCCCCGGCGCTCGAGACCGGTGGCGACGCGGTTGACGCGAGCGGCAAGGCGTGTGCGAGTCCGGTGCACGGCCGCGAACCTTAGTGGTTCTATGCCGCTTCCAGTTGGGTCGCCCGCCAGCCGCGGCGGATGACTCGGCCGATCTTGTCCGTCCACCGCCGCTTGATACCCAGGACGACGAGCGAGACGACGATCAGGTCATCGAAGTGTCCGACGATCGGTATGAAGTCGGGAATAACATCGAATGGCAGAAGCACGTAGAAGGCTGCAGCAATGGTCGCAAGCCGTTCGTTGCGACGCTGGGCGACGAGTCCGATGAAGTGTGCGTGTCGGGGGTTGAGCGCTGCGAGCCGTGACGCGAGCCGCCCCCGGAACGGGTGGTAGCCGGCGCCCCACGAGGCAGTGATCGCGAATCCGTGTGAGGCGAAGATGTCACGCAGCGCCGGTAGCGACAGCACGTGAATGTGCTGCCACGACTCTCGCGCCAACGGCTCGCCTGCGTGTAGAGCGAGCGGGTTTCCGATCGGCCGACGGGCCGAGATGTTCGTGAGCGAGAACGGCTGGTAGCCGAGGACGAGCGCGCCGACGTTGTGCCAGCTCCCGAGGTTCTCGGTACACACGACGGCGTGGCCGCCCGGCCGGAGCACTCGTCGCGTTTCGTGCACGAAATGGTCGAGCCGTGTGACGTGCTCGATCACCTGATTGGCATGCACAAGGTCGAACGATCGATCCTGGAACGGCCAGCGCTCGTTGAGATCTGCGATGCGAACGTCGAAGCCACGCGCTCTCGCGAGCTGGGCACGCTCGGGCACGATCTCCATGCCCGCGACCTGCGCCGGGGGGATGTCGAGCTTGTTGCGGACAACCTCTGTCCACGCGCCGTCGTCGCATCCGACATCGAGGGCGAGGGCGGATACGCCGGCGGCCGGGAGTGTGTCCAGGATTTTCGGACGGTACGCCGCTTCTGCGTCAGCCCAACGCCGCGTCATGAGGGAGCGCCACCTCATGGACGGGACGATACGTAGCGTGACATGGCCCTCGCCTGACCTGCGGTTCGACTTCACCTGGCCGCTAAGAACGGACTCGCGTCGATCTGTACCCGATCGCCGCGGGCGTACCACTCGCGCTTCCAGTCCTTGCCCTGACGCTCGAGAGCGACGATGTTCGGCGCTCTGGGCGGCCTCCGGATGAGACGCTTGAGCCGGCCGATCGGCCCGCGGTCGAACTCCCGCGACTCGTCCAGGTTCTTGCGCGCGGCCGGGTCGGTGTCAAGGCTCGACCGGCGCAGGAAGCAGACGTGGAGGCAGCGCAGGGGGTCGCTGTCCCAGGTAGTGGTCTCCGCCAAGTCGCGCCGGGTCTCCCACTGGTACCCCTCTCGGAACGCCACGTGGCCGGTCTGGAGTGGCTCCGGGCTCTCCGGCCAGCTCTCGACGGCGCCGAAGTTGAAGAGCTTGGTGATCGGGCGTGACGGGGGTGCCAGCCAGCCCCACGCCGCGCCATTCGCCTCGTCCAGCTCGTCGCAGTTGAGGACGTGCGCTTTCATGCGGAAGACATCCGCGTGGGCGCCGTCGAGCAGCTGCGCACGGAGCCGGGCCAGTGCCTGTGGATCAAACAGCTCGTCGCCGTCGACGCCGATCACCCACGTTGCGGTGCCCGCATAGGGCGCGAGCAGCCGGTGCGCAATCGCGGAATTCCGCGAGCGCCGGGCGTCGAGGTGGTCCAGCTCGCGGGCGAGCGCGCGGAGGATCTCCCAGGTTCGATCGGTCGAGGTGTGGTCGACTGCGTGGATGCGGTCGCAGAACGCGGCCACGTTGCGAATCGCACGCTCGATAAAGACGTCCTCGTTCCGGACGAGCACGCTCCCGACGATGAGCGTCATTCCGAGTCGAGCGATTGCAACCGCTGCTCCAGCACGTCAAGGTCGCGCTGAGCCCGAACGACGTACGCCTCATCGAGAACGGCAGCCTCGACGGCATAGGCGACCTCATCAGCGGCCGGCGGCTGTGAGAACTCCAACGCGCCGCCCCGGCGAACCGTCTCGAGTGCGTCCCGTAGCCGCACGTCGAGCACGAGCGCCCCGTCACGGAGGCCCCGTGCCAGCGCGTCGTCGTCGACAACCAGTGCCTGGAACTGCTCGTCGATACGTCCGCCCTGCAGGGCGTCGTACGCCTTCATGTGATAGCCGGTGCCCGAGCGCTCGATGTGCTTCGTGAACGCATCACCCTGCAACTCGATCTTGCGTGCCCATTGAGCGCGCGACCGGAGTGGGAAGTGCAGAACCTCGAGCGGGTGCCAGGTCGTGAGCGTGCGAAAGCTGGTGTCGACAAGTGCGTGATTTCCGCGCCCCACCGTCACGTTCGGATCGGCACGGTGGGCGACCTTGATCACAGGCCGGTAGAAGCTGGTCGGGTCGTTGATCGGCGCGTGCTGCGTGAGTCGCGCCGTCATCCGCTCCGCAAAGAGGCGGTCATCGTCGGGACGTGGTACGAACGAGCGCCAGAAGGCGTCGACGATTCCGTATTGGGCCGGCACAGCCTCGAGGACCTCCCGAAGCGAGCCACCGCGTGGCCACCAGAACTCGTCGGCGTCCGTGTTGATGACCCAATCCGCGCCGTACGCCGTCGCGGCGAGACGGGCCATCCGCGTTACCCACTCCCCCTGTCGAAGTCCTTCCGCCGGTTCGCGGATGAGGTGGAGAACTCCCTCGCGGGCGTAGCGCTCGAGGATCTCCGTCGTTCCGTCGCGCGAGTTGTTGTCGGTCGCGATCACGAAATCGGCGCCGGCGTTGAGGTGGAAGGCGACCTGCGCGTCGATGACGTCCGCCTCGTCCCGCGCAAGAACGGTGACTACGATCATGCGCGCCGGAGGAGCTTCCCCGCCGCGCGGCGCAGCTTCCGGTCGACCCGCACGAGCGGACGCCGCTCGAGCTTGAGCAGGCGCTGCTCGAGCGTGTCGAGCCGCCGCTGGAGGCGGACCACGTCAGCTTCGCCTAGCGCAGCCACGTCCACCGCGTACGCGGCCTCGTCGACGACAGTCGGACGCGGGAACGTGACGCGCCCTCCCTCATTCAACGCCCGCAGCGCATCGCGCAAGCGCGTGTCGATGACGAGCGAGCCGTCGTGCAGCCCGCGTTCGAGCGCCTTGTCGTCGACGACGAGCGACTCGTAGAACTCGTCGATGCGCCCCTCCTCCAGAAACGTCCGCACGCGGTCGTAGTAGGGGCTCGGCGTCTGGCCCGGGGCGACGAGTTGATGCTCGTACTTGCGCTTCGACTGCTCGAGGCTGCGGACGGGGAAATGGAAGAACTCGATCGGATACCACCCGCGAAGCGGGGCGAGCGGCGAGTCGATCAGACGCTGAGTGCCGATCGACACCGTGACGTTCGGGTCGGCTCGGTGCACGATCTTCAGGTTGGGCCGAAAGAGGCTGCGCGGATCGTTGATCGGCGCTTGGGCAGACATCCGCACCGTCATCCGCTCGGCGAAGAGCGAGTCACCATCCGGCCGCGGCACGAAGTGCCGGAGCAGCGCCCGGACAATCCCGTAGCGAGCGGGAATGGAGGCGAGGACATCCTTCAACGACTCCCCGCGCGGCCACCAGAACTCGTCTGCGTCGCTGTGGATCACCCAGTCGGCGGCGAAGTCCGCCGCCGCGAGCCGCCCCATGCGCGTCGTCCACTCCGCCTGCTGAAGGTACGCACTGTCTTCGCGGATCAGGTGGAGGTGCCCGTCGCGCACGTATGACTCGAGGACGTCGGTGGTGCCGTCCTGCGAGAGATTGTCTGTGGCGACCACGAAGTCGACGCCGGCGTTCAGATGGAACTTGAGCTGCGCGTCGATGACGTCGGCCTCGTCGCGCGCGAGGAGCGTCATGACGAGCTTCATCGCACCGTTGCGGCCGTGCGGCCGGCCAGCGTCTGCCGCACCTCGGCGAGGCACGAGAGCACGAAGCCGCGGCCGACCTGACGCTCCTCCACCGCGCGAAGCTCTCTGAGGGCGTCCTTCTGCCCG
>Ga0114129_10004991_pt1 | contig 18701 bp, 13 predicted proteins | sample RhiMetdeltSRZDD1_FD_80071 | JGI IMG/M metagenome (GOLD analysis project Ga0114129, IMG submission 80071) | Populus rhizosphere microbial communities from Tennessee, USA - Rhizosphere MetaG P. deltoides SRZDD1 (version 2) (version 2) | ecosystem: Host-associated > Plants > Roots > Rhizosphere >...
CTCGGGAAGCAGCCGCCCTTCCTGGTCGAAGAGCTCCTCCGGCCTGTAGCTGCGCATCCACGCCTCCAGCAGCTTCAGGTGCTCCGGGTTGGTGGCGAGATCCGACAACGGGATCTGGTGCGCCCGCCAATAGCCCTCGAGATAGTGCCCGTCCACCTGCCGCGGAGCCGTCCAGCCCTTGGGGCTGCGCAGGATGATCATCGGCCAGAGCGGGCGGACGGCCTTCCCGGTCCGCCGCGCCTCCTGCTGGATCCTGCGGATCTCCAGGACGCAGTGCTCCAGCGTGGCGGCCATGGCCTGGTGCATGCTCGGCGCATCACTCCCCTCCACGAAGCAGGGGGTGTAGCCGTAGCCACGGAACAGCGCTTCCAGCTCCTCGTGGCTGATGCGGGCCAGGAACGCCGGTTTGTTGATCTTGTAGCCGTTGAGGTGCAGGACCGGCAGCACGGCGCCGTCGGTGATCGGGTTGAGGAACTTGTTGCTGTGCCAGCTCGTGGCCAAAGGACCAGTTTCCGCCTCGCCGTCGCCCACCATCACCAGGGAGATGAGGTCGGGGTTGTCGTACACCGCCCCGTAGGCGTGTGAGACGCTGTAGCCCAGCTCGCCCCCCTCGTGAATGCTCCCGGGGGTCTCGGGCGTGGCGTGGCTCCCGATTCCGCCGGGGAAGGAAAACTGTTTGAAGAAGCGCTGCAGCCCCGCGGCGTCTTCGCTCTTGTCCGGATACACCTCGGAATACGTCCCTTCGAGGTAGGCGTGAGACAGCACGGCCGGAGCGCCGTGGCGCGGGCGAAGCGCGCTCGACGCGGTCGAGCTGATGGACATCGGGTGGAACTTCCGCCGCGAGCATCTGCGTCTGAGCCAGCGTTCACACTACGTCATTCCGAACGGCGGCGATCAACCGAACGTCGTGCCGCGAACGGCCTCGGTCTGGTACTACTTCCGCGAAACCGACTACGCGCACATCAGGGAACTGTGGGAAACGGGTGACACGATGGCGAAGGCAGCGGCCATGATGGCCGGCGTTGAGCTCCAGCCCACGCAGGTGCTCGGCAGCGCGTGGCCGCAGCATTTCAATAAGGTTGTTGCGGAAACGACCTGGGCGAACATTCAGAAGGTAGGACTCCCTGAGTGGAGCGACGCCGATCAACAGCTCGCGAAGGCCCTGCAGAAGGAGCTGAGGAATCCGAAGGCGGAGGGGCTTCGGACCAAGCTGCGCGAGAAGCTGCAGGGACCGGTCACGGAAAACACTGGAGGCGGGTCCGACGATGTCGGAGACATTTCCTGGAACGTCCCGACGGTAACCCTGCGCTATCCGTCGAACATCCCTGAGCTCCCCGGACACAACTGGGCGAATGCGATCTCGATGGCGACGCCAATCGCCCACAAGGGCGTGCTGGCGGGTGCGAAGGTCCAGGCGATGACGCTCCTCGATCTGCTGACCCGTCCGGAGCTGGTCGAGCAGGCCTGGGATTATTTCCGCGACGTGCAAACCAAGGACACCAAATACGAGCCGCTCATCCGCAAACAGGACGTACCGGCCATCTGGTTGAACAAGGCGACGATGGAGAAGTATCGCCCGGAGATGAAGAAGTACTACTACGACCCGTCGCGGTACAAGACCTATCTCGAGCAGCTCGGGATCCAGTATCCGACCGTACGAACCAGCTGATGCCGCAGCACACGCAGCCTGCGCGCGGCATGCGCGACTTCCTGCCCGAAGATGTCCGCCGCCGTCAGTACGTTCTCGATGTGGTTCGCCGGGTGTACGAGCGATACGGTTTCGAGCCGCTGGAGACGCCGACGCTCGAAAACATCGAGACGCTGACGGGCAAGTACGGCGAAGAAGGCAATAAGCTGATCTTCAAAGTGCTCCGCCGAGGGGAGCACGAGGGATCGGGTGAGACCGATCTTGCGCTGCGCTACGACCTGACGGTCCCGCTCGCGCGCGTCGTTGCCGAGCATCGCGGGAAACTGCCGAAGTTTTTCAAGCGATACCAGATTCAGCCGGTCTGGCGCGCGGACCGTCCGGCGCGCGGACGGTTCCGCGAGTTCTATCAATGCGACCTCGACGCGATCGGATCGTCGTCGCCGGTCGTGGAGGCCGAGATGCTCGCGGCCGTCAGCGATGTGCTGCGCGAGCTGGGGTTCAAGGATTTCCTCATTCAATTGAACCATCGCGAGCTGCTGACGGCCCTGTTGAACGCCGCCGGCGTGGCGGCAAATCTTCATGGAGAGGCCCTGGTCGCGATCGATAAGTTGGACAAGATCGGCCGGGAGGGCGTCCGCCAGGAGCTCGTCGCCCGCGGAATTGCCGTGACGAGCGCCGAAACGTGCCTGCAGGCGTTTCAGGATCTCGACGAATTCAACCGGCTCGTCAGCCAGGAAGAGCGCGGCAAGGCGGCAAGCGAGAACATCGCCGCGATTCTGAAGCTGGCGGCCGTAACGTCCGCGCAGGGGCACGTGACGTTTACGCCAAGGCTCGCCCGCGGTTTGTCGTATTACACGGGCGCGATCATGGAAGTCGCGGTTCCCGATTTGACCGGCAGCCTCGGCGGTGGCGGACGATACGACGGGCTCATCGGCATGTTCTCGGGCGAGCAGATTCCGGCTTGCGGCTTTTCCCTCGGCCTCGAGCGGATTCTCGTCGTCATGGCGGAGCGGGACATGTTTCCGCCCGCCGTCCGGACGAGCGGACCAGACATCCTGGTCACAATCTTCGACGAAGCGTCGATGCCGGATTCACTGCGCCTGGCTGCAGAGATCCGCGACGCCGGATTGCGCGTCGAGGTCTACCCGGAGGCCGACAAGCTGGGGAAGCAGTTCAAGTACGCGTCCACGCGCGATGCCGCGTTCGTCGGCATTCTCGGACCCGACGAGCGCGCTCGCGGCGAGGTGACGATCAAGAATATGAAGACAGGGCAGCAGGAAACTGTGTCGCGCGCGTCCGTGGCCGAGCGGCTTCGACAACCATGACCAACGTAGAGCCTCTTGGCACCCTCCGGCGAACCCACACGTGCGGCGCGCTGACCGCCGCCGATGCGAACGCGAACGTCGTCCTGCTCGGCTGGGTCCACCGCGTCCGCGACATGGGCGGCCTCGTCTTCCTCGACCTGCGCGATCGACATGGCATCACCCAGGTCGTCGTGCGAGAAGGCCTCGTCGAGTCTGCCAAGCGTCTGCGTCCCGAGTATGTCGTCGCGGTGATCGGCCGCGTGGAGCGGCGCGCCAAAGAAGCGGTGAACCCGAAGATCAAGACGGGCGAGATCGAGGTCGTCGCGGCTGAGATCCGGCTGCTGAACGACGCGAAGACGCCGCCGTTTCCGATCAACGAGGACACCCCCGTCGCCGAAGAGACGCGGCTGCGCTATCGATATCTGGACCTTCGACGCCCGCGTCTGCAGTACAACCTGACGCTGCGACATCAGGCGACGATTGCGATCCGACGCTATTTCGACGAACAGGGGTTTCTCGAAATTGAAACGCCGATTCTGACGAAGTCCACGCCCGAAGGGGCGCGCGACTATCTCGTGCCGAGCCGCGTGCATCACGGCGAGTTCTACGCGCTGCCGCAATCCCCGCAGATCTTCAAGCAGATCCTCATGATTTCCGGGCTGGATCGCTACTTTCAGATCGTGAAGTGTTTTCGCGACGAGGACCTGCGAGCCGACCGTCAGCCGGAGTTCACGCAGGTCGATCTCGAGATCTCGTTTGCTACCGAAGATCTCGTGTTTTCCATTCTCGAGCCGCTCATGGGACGCCTGATGGCGCTGATCGGTCGAGAGGCCCCGCCGTCGTTCCGGCGTATGCCGTATGTGGAGGCCATCGCGACGTATGGATCCGACAAACCCGATCTGCGCGCGGGCATGGAATTACGCGATCTGTCCGAGCCGTTCAAGAGTTCCAACTTTGCGCTCTTTCGCGATGCCATTGCCGGCGGCGGGGAAGTGCGCGGATTCGTCGTTCCGAAGGGAGGACGATACTCGCGCAAGGAGCTCGACACTCTCGCGGAGGAGGCCAGGCAGTTCGGCGGCGGCGCACTCGTGTGGGCTCGCGCCGGCGAAGGCGGCATACAAAGCTCGGCGTTGAAGGCAGCGGGCGAGGATACGATCCGGCGTGCGCTCGAGATCGGTGGCGCGCAGCAAGGAGATCTGCTGCTGATGGCGGCCGGACGGCACGATCCGACCGCTCGTCTGCTCGGACAACTGCGGCTCAACATCGCGAAGCGCGAGAACCTGCTCGATCCGAACCGCTTCGAATTTCTGTGGGTGGTGGATTTTCCGATGTTCGAATGGCTCGAAGACGAACATCGATGGGAATTCATGCATCACCCGTTCACGGCGCCGCTCGAGTCGGATGCGGCCGGTCTGGAAACGAGTCCCGGGACCGTGCGTGCGCGCGCCTACGACCTGGTACTCAACGGCAGCGAAATCGGCGGCGGCAGCATCCGAATCCACGATCAACAGTTGCAGCGGCTCATCTTCAAATTGCTCGGGATGTCCGACGAGGAAGCACGGCTTCGGTTCGGGTTCTTCGTCGACGCGCTCGAGTACGGCACCCCGCCCCACGGCGGCATTGCCCTGGGCCTCGATCGCATCGTTGCCATCCTGGCCGGCGAGCAGTCGATTCGCGAGGTGATCGCGTTTCCGAAAACCGCGCAGGCGGTCGATCTGATGGCGGGAGCTCCCTCGACGGTCGACCCCAAGCAGTTGAAGGAGCTGAAGTTGGGGGTCGAGCCTTGAACGTGTTAGGATGGATGAACCTAATTCGCTCAGTTACAAGGAGTTAACACCCATCCCGACTTCCGCCATGCGCAAGATTCCGATCCCTGAGGAGGGGGTCGAATCACTGTTCGGTACCTACGACGAGAACCTCAAACATCTCGAAACGCTGTTCGGCGTCCGCATCCGCACCACGGGAAACGACCTGATCGTGGAAGGGGAACCGACCGACGTCGCACGCGCCGAGAAAGTCATCGATCAATTGACGGCACTGATGCGGGGCGGCTACAGGCTCGCCAAGGGCGACATGAAGACGGCCGCGCAGCTCGTGGCGCAAGACGACAACGTCGAGCTGGCCGATTACTTCCTGCGACCGTCCACGAAGATCTCCGGCAAACGCCCGGTCGTGCCGAAGAGCGTCACGCAGAAGCGGTATCTCGACGCGATCGAGCAACAGGACATCGTGTTTGGAATCGGTCCTGCGGGAACGGGGAAGACCTACCTTGCGATGGCGCAGGCGGTGTCGTTCCTGCTCTCCAAGCGCGTCAGCCGAATCATTCTGGCGCGGCCCGCGGTCGAAGCCGGCGAGAAGCTGGGATTTCTCCCGGGCGATCTGCAGGAGAAAGTGAATCCGTACCTCCGGCCGCTGTACGACGCCCTTTACGACATGATGGAACTGGACCGCGTGGAGCGTCTGCTCGAGCGCGGCACCATCGAGGTCGCGCCGATTGCGTTCATGCGCGGACGGACGCTCAACGACGCGTTCGTGATTCTGGACGAGGCTCAGAACACGACGTCCGAGCAGATGAAAATGTTCTTGACGCGCCTGGGCTTTGGCTCGAAGGCCGTCATCACCGGAGATGTGACGCAGATCGACCTGCCGACCGGCCGCACGTCAGGGCTCGTCGAGGCGATGAAGGTGATCGGGAAGGTCGAAGGGATTGCCTTCATCCACTTCGACGAACGGGACGTCGTCCGTCATGCGCTCGTGCAGCAGATCGTGAAAGCGTACGAAGCGTACGGTGGCTCCCGCCAATAATAAACGACTGGCGGTCGCGGTCACCGATGAACGGGGTGGCCGCGTGCGTGCGCCGGGTCTGGCCGCGTGGCTGACCCGCGTCGCGCCAGCCGCCGCGCACGGTGGCGTCGCCATTGCGCTCGTGTCGGACGCGCGTATCCGTGCGTTGAATCGACAATACCGGCACCAGGACAAGACGACGGACGTTTTGTCGTTTCCGGCGCACCCCCCGCACCTGGGCGACATTGCGATCGCCGCTGGCGTTGCCCGGCGTCAGGCCCGCGATGCGCGCCATTCGTACGGCACCGAACTTAGGGTGCTTGCCCTCCACGGTCTTCTGCACCTTCTGGGTTACGATCACCACGGTCCGGCGGACCGTCGACGGATGGCGCGACTCGAGCGTCGCCTCCGGATGGCCGGGGGCCTGCCGGTTGGCCTGATCGAACGATCGCGAGCGCCTGCGGCCCGAGCGCGGCGACGGAGCCAAGCGCGCCGAAGGCGTCCCGCGAGCACTAAGAAATGATCCCGCTTCTGCTGTTCCTGCTCGCCGTCGTGGCAGTCTATCTGGGAACGATAGAAACGGCGTTCAGCGCGCTGATGAAGCTGTCGCTGCGTCTGATGGCGGAGCGCGGGCGCGACGACCGCCTCGGGTACTACCTCGACGATCCGATCCAGCTGTTCGTGCCGGCACGCCTGCTGCTCGGCATCAACTTCTCGCTCGCGACCGTGCTGCTCGCGGTCATCACGGGACGGTCGGGCGTGAGCCTTGCGTCCATCGCGACGCTTCTCGCGTGCGTCACCGTCTACATCCTCCTCTGCGAACATCTGCTTCCATCCATCATCGTGCGGCAGAATCCCGAAGCGGTGCTGGCAGCGCTCCTCCCACCGTTCAGCGTCGTCGCACGCGCGATGTCGCCGATTTCCGGAGGTCTCGTGGGGCTGCTGACGACAGGCAAGATGGAGCGGTCGCCGAGTACACCGGCGCAGGATCCTGGCAAGCCGAGCAGCAAGAACGAGGAGCAGGGTGAAGTCGCGCACGCGTACCTCGAGGCGGGCGAGGAACAGGGACTCATCGAACGCGACGAACGACGACTGCTGCAGTCCATCGTGGATTTCGGCGACACGCTCGTGCGCGAGGTCATGACGCCTCGCCCGGACATCGTCGCGATTCAGGCGGACGCCACGCTCGGGGATCTGCGCGCGCTCTTTCGCGAGCAGGAGTACTCGCGGTTTCCTGTGTATCAGGAGAATCTCGACAACATTCTCGGGATCGTGTTCGTCAAGGATCTCATCCAGCTCGGCGATGTCGTCGACGACAGGAAGCCGATCACCCCGCTGATTCGGCCGATGACGTTCGTGCCCGAAACGAAGCGCGTGCCGGAGCTGCTCAAGGAGTTCCAGCGCAAGCAGGTTCAGATTGCGATTGTCGTCGACGAATACGGCGGCACTGCGGGGCTCGTGACGATCGAGGACCTGCTCGAGGAGATCGTTGGCGAGATCCGCGACGAGTACGACGTCGAAACCGAGCCGATCGTCGACGAAGGCAACGGCTCGTACGTCTTCAGCGCGAAGGTGAGCTTCGACGCAGTGCGCGAGCGGCTCGGCGTGGACATCGAGCCCGAAGGGTTCGAGACCGTCGGCGGGTACGTGCTGACCCGGCTCGGACGCGTGCCAGCGATCGGCGAGACGTTCGAGCTCGACGGCCTCGTCGTCGAGGTGCTCGAAGCGGAGCGCCGCCGCATCCACAAGGTGCGGTTCCGAAAGGCGCTGCCCGTGCAGGTCGACGCGCGGTAACTCACCATGCGGGCGGGGTTCGTTTCGATCATCGGCAGACCCAACGCCGGCAAGTCGACGCTGCTCAATTGCATCATCGGGACGAAGATTGCGATTGTCTCGGACAAACCTCAGACGACCCGAACCCGCATCCTCGGCGCGAAGAATTATCCCGACGGACAGATTGTCTTCGTCGATACGCCCGGCATTCACCGGCCGCTCCACCGGATGAACGTGCGGATGGTGGACGCGGCGGTCGACACGCTGCGCGAAGTCGACGCCGTCGTGCTGGTGCACGATGCCGCTTCTAAGGCGGGGAAGGGGGACGCGTACGTCTCCGGACTCTTGAAGGACGTCAAGGTTCCCACGATCCTCGCGCTGAACAAAATCGATCTGGTGTCGAAGCCGAAACTGTTGCCGGTGATCGATCAGCTGCGTCGATGGCACGACTTCGCAGAGATCATTCCAATCTCCGCTTCGACTGGCGATGGCGTCGACCGCCTCGAGTCGCTTTTGCTGCAGCGCATGCCCGAAGGCGAGGCGATCTATCCGGAAGACTTTCTGACCGATCAGCCCGAGCGAGTTCTGGCGGCCGAGACCGTGCGGGAGAAGGTCCTGCAGCACACGCGCGAGGAATTGCCGTTCTCGACCGCCGTTGTCGTCGATCAGTTCGAGGAGCCCGCCGCGCCCGGCGGCCTCCTCCGGATCTGGTGCACGATCCTCGTCGAACAGGAGTCGCAGAAGCCTATCGTCATTGGCCGGGCCGGGGAGATGATCAAGCGCATCGGCACGGAGGCCCGTCAGGACCTCGAGCGCTTCTTCGAAACCAAGGTCTTCCTGGACCTCCACGTCAAGGTCAAGGCCGACTGGCGAAACGACGAACGGGTGCTCGACGACCTGGGACTCCGCAAGCGGTAGGCCGTAACTCTGCCTGGAACTTTTCAGCCATCCAGACTGAATATGTGATGTCGCCGTCGAAACCGGCATCGCATGTCCGCATCCGAACGTCCATCAGACGATGAGTTGATGGCGGCGATCGCCGCGGGCGACCGCGACGCGTTCGCGGCTCTCTATCGACGACGACGGCCCGACGTCTACAGGTTCGCCGTCCACATGACAGGCGCGCCGGCGAGCGCTGAGGACGTGACGCAGGACGTGTTCATGGCCGTCATTCATGATGCGCGGCGGTACCGGAGCGGCCGCTCCGGGGTGGTTCCGTGGCTCCTGGGCATCGCGCGAAATCACGCCAGGCGCCGGATGTCGGGCGACCGGAAGTTGGATCCGCTCCCGGATTCCAGCAGCCCGATCGACGAGGCGCTTACGGTGACCGCCGATCCGATGGTGGGTCTGGCGCGCGATCGAGAGATTGCTGCCGTCAGAGGAGCGCTGCGCGCCTTGCCGTTCTCGTATCGGGAGGTCGTCGTCTTGTGCGATCTGCAGGAGCTGAGCTACGTCGAGGCTGCCGATGCGATTGGTTGCGCGGTGGGCACCGTACGATCGCGCCTGCATCGCGGCCGGGCGTTGCTGAGTGCGCGCCTCAAGGGCGAGCAGCGCGGCCTGGGTAAACGTCCTGTGCCGGGTTGGGTCCTATGAATGCGATGCCGCCTCGTCGTCCCGCTCCTCCTGATGACGATCTGCTTGCCGCGCTGCAGCGCCTGGCACGTCATACCGCGGTGCCGGAGCCTGACCCGCAGCGCGAGGCGGAGTTGCTCGCGGCCTTTGACGGTCGCCCCAGGCGCGCGGCTTCACGCACGGGTTATTGGTGGATGGCCGCGCTGGCGACGACCGCGGCTCTGCTGATCGCGGTCGGACTCACTTCCGATGCCGGACGCCGCCCGACCCCTCCCCAGTCGGCTCGGCGAACGCACGCGCCTGTCGACGGCGGCGTCCGGGCTCCGCTTGAGGCCGTCGGCGAGTTCGTCGCGTGGCCGGGTTCCGCGGGCCTGCCTCCGCTGGAGAGCGGGCAGCTGCTGCGGGTCAGTCTTCCGGTGTCGGTGCTGCCGACGCTCGGGCTCACGCCGCCGGCATCGCGCGTGACGGCGGTTCGAGCGGATCTCCTCATCGGGCAGGATGGCCTCGCGCGCGCGGTGAGACTCGTGGACTGAAGCGGAATACTCGATGAACAGAGAACCAGGAGCTCTTATGCGTTTGTTCGCGACTGTTGCAATCATTGCGCTCGTCGGCGGCGCGGTTTCCGCACAAAGTCCGACTGAAGAACAGCTGAAAAGACGCCAGGCAGAGGAAAAGGCCGCGGTGGAGCGAAGGGCCGCGCTCGAACGCCTGATCGCCACCGGCGCTGGCAGCAACATCTTTGTGGGCGGCGAGCGTGTCGCGCTCGAGCGGAGCGTCAAGGGAGCGCCGTACTCCGCCGAAATGCTCATCGAGTTCAACCAGACGCTGCCTGACGGTAATCGCATCAACCAACGCTCGACGGGAAGGGTCTATCGCGACACCGAAGGGCGCACGCGGCGCGAGGAAGATCGCAGCAACGGAACCGTCGCCATCTCCATCGTCGATCCCGTGGCTGGCGTCTCGTACTCGCTCGATCCCGAGAGCCGCATCGCGTGGAAGACCGCTTCGCAGACGAGCGAAGACATCATGAAGAAGATCGAGGCCAAACGGCGCGAAGAGCGTGCACAGATGGAGCGCCGTGGAGCCGGAGAGCCGAACAAAGAGGCGCTCGAGCTCGAAACTCGGCGGAAACGCGAGGCGGAAATGGAGGCCGCGAAAATTGCCGGCGCCCGCGTCGAGCGCGGCCCTGCCGCCGAAGAGCACAAAGAAGGTCCGCTCGAGCGAAAGACGATCGAGGGCGTTGCCGTCGAGGGACGCCGCCGCACCACGACGATTCGCGCGGGCGCGATTGGCAACGACCTGCCAATCACCATCTCGTCGGAGGAATGGTCGTCGCCCGATCTTCAGGTGCTCGTGATGACGCGCCGGAACGATCCGCGGAACGGCGAGTCTTTCTACAAGCTCACCAACATTGTCCGCGCCGAGCCGGATCGCTCGTTGTTCCAGGTGCCCGCGGACTACTCGATCAAGGAGACCGGGATTCGCAAGTTCGAGGAAGCGAAAGAACGCTGATGACAGGGCAGGCCTGAAGGCCTGCGCTACGAATGCGGCACCGTTGTGAGGTCCGCTCTTTGCCGTGATACATTGAGCGGATCTCATGCCTCAGCGCAAGATTGACGTCGTCCTCGACTCCGTAAAGCGCCTCATTCGCATCGGCGCGACGGCGAATCTCGTCAATCTCCTCCAGAAACAGCATCCCGCCGATCTCGCCCAGGTCTTTTCCGCGCTCGGAGAGAAGGATCGGTCCGCCGCGTTCCTGGCCCTCGTCGAGCGCAACAGCAAGCTCGCGATGGAGGCGCTCAGCGAGCTTGGTCCCGAGGCCGGCGCCGCGCTCCTGGCCGATCGTCCGTCCGACGAGATCGCGCGTCTCCTCCACGAGCTGCCGTCGGACGATGCGGCGGCGATCGTGGAACACCTGCCCGAAGGCCTTCGGACCGCAGTGCTCGAGCTGATCGAGCGGCGGCCGGGGGATGAAGTCGGTGAGCTGCTCGTGTACCCCGAGCAGACCGCCGGCCGCATCATGAACCCGAAGGTCTTCGCGCTCTCGGAAGACCTGACCGTCGGGGAAGCGATCTCGATGCTCCAGGGTTCGCGCGACGTCGAGATGGTGTTCTATCTCTACGTCACCGATTCGCGGCGGCATCTCGTCGGCGTCGTCTCGCTCCGCCGGCTTCTGCTGGTCCCTCCCTCGACGCCGTTGAAGCGCATCATGACGACCGACCTGATCAGCGTCCGCGCGGACACCGATCAGGAGGAGGTGGCTCGGCTCGTCGCGTCCTACAACCTGCTCGCGATTCCCGTCGTCGACGAGGAGAACAAGCTGGTCGGCGTCATCACCGTCGATGACGTCATCGACGTCATCAAAGACGAGGCGACCGAGGACATCTACCGGTTGGCGGGTGTCTCGACGGACGAACGCGTATTCACACCTGCGACGGAATCGCTTCGGAAGCGCTTTCCCTGGCTGATTGTGAATCTCGCGACGGCCTTCATCGCCGCAGGCGTCGTCGGCCTGTTCCAGACGACGATCAGCGCCTGGGTGGCGCTCGCGGTGTTCATGCCGATCGTTCCGGGCATGGGCGGCAACGCGGCGACCCAGACGTTGACGGTGATCGTTCGCGGCCTGGCGCTGGGCGAACTGACGTGGGCCAATTCCCGCAAGGCGCTGTTCAAGGAAATCCTCGTCGGCTTGGGCAACGGCATCGCCACGGGACTGGTGGCCGCCCTCGTTGCGTGGGCGATGATCGGTCACCCGTCGCTCGGCATCCTGCTGTTCCTGGCGATGATCGTCAACCTGTTCGTCGCGGGCGCCGCCGGGACGCTGATCCCGCTCGGGCTGAAGGCGCTGAAGGTCGATCCCGCACTGGCATCTACGGTCTTCATCACTACATTCACCGACGTGTGCGGATTCGCGGCGTTTCTGGGCCTGGCGACGATGTATCTGAGAATGAAGGCGCACACGGGGTAGAATGTCCTCTTTCGATGCCGGTTTACACCTCGGATGCGTTGATCCTCCGCACTTACAAGCTCGGCGAGGCGGATCGAATCGTGGTGTTCCTCACGAAGGACCGAGGCAAGAAGCGGGGAGTTGCGAAAGGCGCGCGGCGGCCGCGGTCACGGTTCGTCGGCGCGTTGGAGCCGCTGACCCGCGCCGGCGTCGCTTACTACGAGCGGGAGCTGCGCGATCTGGTGCGCATTAATTACGTGGAACCCGTGCAGAGCGCGATGGCGGCAACCGGGCGCGGCGACGACGACGACCTCGCGCTCGGGCACGTCGGATATTTCGCGGAATTGATCGACGAGTGGGCGCCGGAGGCGCATGCCGACGAACGTCTGTACCGTCTGGGAGCCTCGGTCGTCGATGCGCTCGCGGCGGGTGCGGCAGTCGATCGCCTCGCGCGGTACTTCGAGTTCTGGCTGCTGCGACTGCAGGGTGTTTACCCCTCGCTGTCGGCCTGTCCGCATTGTGCCGGGTCGTTCGATGGCGGAGCGGTGATGGCGCCGCGCGACGATCGGTACGTGTGCAGGCGGTGCGCGCCGTCGCCGGCGGGAACCGTGCTGTCGATCGACGCGTTGAAATTTCTGCGGGCCGCGGCATCCGCGGCGCCGGACTCGCTTCACGAAGTGCCGCTCGATGTCGAGTCGGCACGCGGCCTCGAGATCGCGCATCGGCGGCTGATCAACCTGCACCTCGAGAAAGAGCTCAAGTCTGCCAGGGTCCTGCGCGAAATGAGCCGCGGATGGCGGGGATCGACCGCCCGCGGATCGCGCACGGAGTCGCAGGAGTAGTCCGTCGTTAGCATGGTCACGCTGCAGCAACTCATCTTCAAGCTGTCGGAGTTCTGGGCCTCCCGCGGATGTCTGATCCAGCAACCGCTCGACATCGAGATGGGTGCCGGCACGATGCATCCTGAGACGTTCTTGCGCGTGCTGGGACCGGCTCCCTGGAGCGTCGCGTACGTGCAGCCGTCCCGGCGTCCGGCGGACGGCCGCTTCGGCGAGAACCCCAACCGGCTCTTCAAGCACCACCAGTTCCAGGTGATCCTCAAGCCGGCGCCGGACGAGGCGCAGCAGCTCTACCTGCAGAGCCTCGAGGCGTGCGGCATCGATCTCCGCGCGCACGACGTGCGGTTCGAGGAAGACAACTGGGAGTCCCCGACGTTGGGCGCGTGGGGCATCGGCTGGCAGGTGCTGTTCGACGGTCAGGAGATTACGCAGTTCACGTATTTCCAGCAGGCGGGCGGGATCGATCTGTCGCCGATTGCCGTCGAGCTGACGTACGGACTCGAGCGATTTGCGATGGCGCTTCAGGACGTCGACAACGTGTTCGACCTCGAATGGGGGCCCGGTGTGAAATACCGGGAGGTCCGTTATCGAGACGAGCTGGAGCAGTCGAAGTACGCGTTCGGCCAGATCGACATGCCGCCGGCCGAGCTGAATCGCGTGCACCGCGAGCTGTTCGATCAGTACTATGGGCTGGCCCAGACGCTGCTGCGATCCGGGCTCGTCCTGCCCGCGCTGGACTACTGTCTGAAATGCTCGCACATGTTCAACCTCCTGGACGCGAGCGGCGGAATTGGTGTCACCGAGCGCACCGCCTACATCCTGCGCGTGCGCCAGCTGGCGGTCGCCATCGCGAAGAAGTGGACGGGAGTGGAGGAGGGATAATTGGTGATTGGGTGATTGGGTGATTTCGTGATTGGGTGATTTGGTGATTGGGTGATCGGGTGATTGGGTGATTGGGTGATTCACCAAATCATCAATCACCAAATCACCAAATCACCGAATCACTGAATCACCAAATCACCAAATCACTGAATCACTGAATCACGTAATGGATCGTGAGCTTCTAATCGAGATCGGCGTCGAAGAGCTGCCGGCGGCATGGCTGCCCGGGTTGACCAGGCAGCTCGGTGAAAAGCTCGACGCGCGGCTGCGCGAGATGCGGATGGCTCCCGACGTGGCCGTCGAGAGCTACAGCACGCCCCGGCGCTTGACTGGGCGCGTCGCCCGGATTCCTGAACGTCAGGAGGATCTGGACGAGAGCGTCACCGGTCCTCCGGTGTCCGCCGCATTCACGCCGTCCGGTGAGCCGACGCCCGCCGCGCTTGGATTCGCACGCAAACAAGGCGTGCCGTTCGAAGCGCTCGAGCGCCAGGAAACGCCCAAAGGCGCGTATCTGCTCGCGCGAAAACGCCAACGCGGAAAGAGCGCGGTCGACGCGCTGCCCGAGCTCCTCGCGGGACTTCTGCGAGACCTATCGTTTCCGAAGCAGATGCACTGGGACGCGATGCTCGAGGACGGGCGCGGCGAGCTGCTGTTCGGCCGTCCGATTCGCTGGCTCCTTTTTCTGTATGGGGGTCGCGTCGTTCCTTTTTCCATCTCACGTACACCGAATGCGGCCGGCCCGTTGGTGCAGGAGATCAGCACTGGTGCGGTGACGTACGGTCACCGGTTCCTCGCCACGAGCGGCAGGGCGGGGCGGTCCATCAAGGTGCGATCGTTCGACGAATACCGAGCGCGACTCGGCGAACATTTCGTGCTGCTCGACCACACGGAGCGCCGCGACCGCATCGCGCGCGAGCTGGAACTGAAGGCGCGCAAGTTGAGCGGACGCGTCGCGATCCGCGATCACGGGACGCTGCTCGACGAAGTGGCCGATCTGGTCGAGTACCCCGGCGTCGTCGCCGGATTCTTCGAGTCGACATTCCTACACCTGCCGCAGGAAGTCCTGACGACAACGCTCGTGCATCACCAGCATTTCTTTCCCGTGACGAACGACAAAGGAGAGCTCAAGGAGGCCTTCCTCGCCGTCGTCAATACGTCGCCTTCGGATGAACGGCCGATCGCGCGGAATGCGGAGCGCGTCGTGACGGCGCGATTACGTGACGCCAGATTCTTCTGGGACGCCGATCGGCGGACGAAACTCGAGGACCGGCTGGAACGGCTCGATACCGTCGTCTTTCACAAGAAGCTGGGCAGCTATCGCCAGAAGGCGGAACGGGTCGAGAAGCTGGCGCGCGCGATTGCGAACGATGTGTTCGGCCGTCCCGCCGAAGCCGCGAATGCCGCACAGGCGGGCCGGCTGGCCAAAGCGGATCTCATCACGGACATGGTGTTCGAGTTTCCCGAGCTGCAGGGCACCATGGGCGGAATCTACGCGCGAGAGGAAGGGCTGCCGGAGCAGGTGTGGAAAGCGATCTACTACCACTATCTGCCCGTCGGAGTCGAAGCTGACACTCCGCCGACCCGCGCGCAACTGGGCGCGGCCGCAGTCACCTGGGCGGCGGTGTCTTTAGCAGACAAGCTGGACACGCTCATCGGCCTCTCTGCGGTCGGCGAAAAGGTCACAGGGTCTCGCGATCCGTTCGCGTTACGGCGCGCAGCGCAGGGCATCATCAGAATCCTGATCGATCTGCCGGAGCTGACGGGACTGACGCTCGAGATTCCTCTGGAGCCGCTCGTGGCGGAGGCGCGCAAGACGCTCAACCTCGCCGCCGATCCGAAAGAGTACCCAACGTTCCTGTACGAGCGCTTGCTATCTGTGCTCGTCCAGCGCGGCTTTCCGATCGAAGTCGCTCGCGCGGTCGCTGCGCCGCCGGAGGAATCGGCCGCCGTGGACTGGACGGTGAAGCCCCTGCGGGCAAAACGGATTGCCGAAGCGCTGCAAACCTTCCGCACGTCGGCTGACTTTCAGGCGCTCGCCATCCTGTTCAAGCGCGTGAAGAACATTGCCCGCGAGCTGAAAGGCAACGTCGAGCTCGATAGAACGGCGCTGACCGAGCCGGCCGAGCGTGCGCTCCTCGCGGAACTCGACGCGCGCCGTCCACGGGTCGAGCAGGCGACCGCCGCGGCGGATTATCGGCGGGCCTTGACGGAGATCGCAGGACTTCGAGCGGTTGTCGATCGATTCTTCACCGAAGTGTTCGTCATGGCTGAAGACGCGCGCCTCAGGACGGCACGGCTGCGGCTGATGGCAGACCTCAGGGATTTGATCCTCAACCTCGCGGACATTTCGGAAATCGTTCCTCAAGCGGAGTAGATGACACGTAATGGCTAAGAAATCCGTACGCAACAAGAAGTTTGTGTATTTCTTCGGCAACGGCAAGGCCGACGGCAATCGCAACATGAAGGACCTTCTGGGTGGCAAGGGCTCCGGCCTCGCGGAAATGACGAACGCCGGCCTGCCGGTACCCCCGGGGATGACAATTTCGACCGAGGCCTGCACGCTTTACTACAAAGAGGGGCGAAAAACGCCCGCGGCGGTGGACCGGCAGATGCTCGATTCGTTGAAGAAGCTCGAGAAGGCGGCAGGCGCCAAGCTCGGCGACGTGAAAAATCCGCTGCTGGTGTCCGTCCGCTCCGGCGCGAAGTTTTCGATGCCGGGCATGATGGACACCATCCTGAATCTCGGGCTGAACGACCAGACGGTCGAAGGGCTGAAGGCGCGCACCAGTAACGGGCGGTTTGCGTACGACAGCTACCGGCGCTTCATCCAGATGTTCGGCAACGTCGTGCTGGAGATCCCAAAGGAAGCTTTCGAGCACAAGTTCGAGGACGTCAAGAAGGCGCGCGGCGCGCGTCTCGACACCGATCTCGATGAGAGCGCGCTGCGGGAAGTGGTCGCGCGCTACAAGGACGTCGTCAAGGCCAAGACCGGCAAAGCCTTCCCTCAGGATCCGCTCGAGCAGCTGCGTGGTGCCCGCGATGCGGTCTTCCGCTCGTGGAACAACGCCCGCGCGATCGAGTACCGCCGCATCTACGAGATTCCTGATGCGATCGGCACGGCGGTCAACGTGCAGGCGATGGTGTTCGGCAACAGCGGCAATCGATCCGCAACGGGCGTCGGCTTTACGCGCAATCCGGCCACGGGCGCCAAAGAGTTCTACGGCGAGTTCCTCGTGAACGCGCAGGGCGAAGACGTCGTCTCCGGTGTGCGCACGCCGCAGCCGATTACGGAGCTCGAGAAAGTAATGCCGAAGGCTTACAAGCAGCTCCGCGACATCACCACGCGTCTGGAAAAACACTACCGGGACGTCCAGGATTTCGAGTTCACGATTCAGGACGAGCGGCTGTTCATGCTTCAGACGCGCAACGGCAAGCGCACGGGATACGCGGCCGTGTTCATTGCGACAGATCTCGTGGATGAAAAGCTGATTTCCCCGAAGGAAGCCGTGCTGCAGGTCGATCCCGAATCGGTTTCGCAGCTGCTCGCGCCGGTGTTCGAGCCAAAAGCCTGGAAGGCACTGCCGGTTGCCACAAAGGGGCTGCCCGCCTCGCCAGGCGCGGCGTCCGGACAGGCCGTCTTCACCGCAAACGATGCCGTCGAGTGGACCCGGCAGGGAAAGAAAGTCATTCTCGTTCGCAAGGAGACGGTCCCCGACGACATCCACGGCATGTTCGTGGCGCAGGGCATTCTGACCGCGACCGGCGGCATGACGTCGCACGCTGCCGTCGTGGGACGCCAGATGGGGAAGCCGTCGATCGTGGGAGCGGGCGCGCTGGACATCAGCGAGTCGGCGAAGACGTTCGTCGTGAACGGCCAGACCGTGAAGGAAGGCGCCTACGTCTCGTTCGACGGACTGACCGGCGAAGTGAAAATCGGTCAGGTCGCGACGAAGCCGAGCGAAATTCTGCAAGTGATTGCGGGCGAGATGAAGCCGGAGCAGTCCGACATCTATCGTCGTTTCGATCGGCTGCTCTCCTGGGCCGACAAGTACCGGCGCCTCGGCATCCGAGCGAACGCCGATCAGCCGGATCAGGCGGAGACCGCGTACGCGTTCGGCGCGCGGGGCATCGGCCTCTGCCGGACGGAGCACATGTTCTTCGGCGAGGGACGCATCGCGCACGTGCAGAAAATGATCCTCGCGGACAACGAAACGGATCGGCGCAAGGCCCTCGCGGCGCTGCTGCCGATGCAGCGCGACGACTTCTATGGCGTGTTCAAGGCGATGCACGGCGAGCCGGTCACCATTCGGACGATCGACCCGCCGCTCCACGAGTTCCTGCCGAAGCGCGAGGACCTCATGGTTGATATCGCGCGGCTCGAGGCGACCAACGGCAACGCACCCGAGCTCGCCGAGAAGCGGAAGCTCCTGGCGCGCGTCGAGCAGCTGCACGAGTTCAACCCGATGCTGGGGCACCGCGGCGTGCGGCTCGGGATCACCTATCCGGAGATCACCGAGATGCAGGCCCGCGCCATCTTCGAGGCCGCCGCGCAGTTGAACAAGGAAGGCCTGAAGGTGGTGCCGGAGGTCATGATTCCGCTCGTCGGTCTCGTCAAGGAGCTCCGCGACCAGAAGGCGATCGTCGACCGGGTGGCCGCCGACGTGATGAAGGAGCAGGGCGTCAAGTTCAAGTACCTCGTGGGCACGATGATCGAGGTGCCCCGCGGCGCGGTCACGGCCGACGAGATCGCGCAGGATGCACAGTTCTTCTCGTTCGGCACGAACGACCTGACCCAGCTCACGTTCGGCTTCTCGCGCGACGACGCGGGCAAGTTCCTGGGGATCTACCAGGAGAAGAAGATTCTCGAGCGCGATCCGTTCGCGTCGATCGACACGGTCGGCACCGGCGGGCTGGTGGCCATGGCAGTCGAGAAGGGTCGGAAGACGCGGCCC
>Ga0114129_10004992_pt1 | contig 18701 bp, 15 predicted proteins | sample RhiMetdeltSRZDD1_FD_80071 | JGI IMG/M metagenome (GOLD analysis project Ga0114129, IMG submission 80071) | Populus rhizosphere microbial communities from Tennessee, USA - Rhizosphere MetaG P. deltoides SRZDD1 (version 2) (version 2) | ecosystem: Host-associated > Plants > Roots > Rhizosphere >...
CGCCCGCGGTCATGAAGATCTGCCTGGTCGTGCAGGCCCCGATCGGATAGGGGACCAGCGTGGACGTGAACTGGTTCGGCGGGTAGACCCGCAGCCCTGCCGCTGTGACCCGGCGGCAGACCTTCGGGGGGAAGTTGTACACGTTGGTGATCGCCAGCACCGCGGTCGCGGTGGCCCCGCGGGCGAGCCTGACCGTGCGCAGCCGCGCGTGACCCGCGTTGCCCGGGTTGCCCCAGCGCGCCGGCCTTCCGATCTGGTTGCCGCTGAGGTTGACCGTGGAGACCCCGGGATGGCCGCGCAGGGTGCACGCGTGCCCGGACAGGTTGGTGAAGTTGAGGGTGTAGTAGAAGGTCCCGGCCGCACCCTGGACGTTGCTGATCCAGACGACGAGGCCGCCGGTGGCGCAGGCCGGGATGGAGGCCGTGGCGGCGGGTGCCGCCGGGGAGGCGGTGGCGGCGAGCGCGGCTACCGGGATCAGTGCCGCGGCGCAGGCCGCTGCGACGGCGCCGGTCAGGCGCCTCGGCGAGAGGGTGGGCAGGTGCATGGCGGCCCCCTTTTGGTCGATGGTCTAGGACCCATGCACTGCATATGACTGTCTGGCAGGCCCGGGCGGCCACCTCAATGGGGAGGCCTCCCCATCCGGCGCATGCCCCAGCCGGGTCCTCCCGTGATCATGACCTGGGTGTACACCTGGCGACACCAATGTCATGATCACGGCATGAAGGCGGGATCCGGGCTCGCGGCGCCATCACGAGCCCGGGTGGCCGTGGCCGGGCCAGGGAGCCCGTTGCCTGGCGGTCTCGGTGACGCCACCGCGGCATCGGGGAGACGGCCGGGCCCGTGCTGCTGATCGTGATGTACGAGACGCGCACGTGGCGCGTCCAGCCCGGTAAGCCATTCACGTTCGGCCGCGCGCCGGAATGCTCCGCCGTCCTGCCCGCGGCCGACCTGGGCGTGTCACGCACTGCCGGGAGCTTCCGCTTCCACGACCAGTGGTGGTGGCTGCACAACGACAGCAGTTCCTCGGTGATGTCCGTGCTGGGTGATCGCGGGTTCCGGGTCGACCTGCCGCCCGGGCTGCAGATCCCGCTGCAGCAATGGCACGCCAAGGTAACCGTGACCGGCGCGCGGGGCAGCTACACGCTGCGACTGCGTTTGCCCGATCTTGATGATGTGCCCGACCCCGGCCAGCGGCCTCCGGCGACCGGGGAGCGCGCGGTGACCAGCACCCGGTACCGCGTCCGGCTGACCGACGATGACCGGCTGGTCCTGGCGGCCCGGTTCGAGGCGTACCTGACCTGGCGGCACGCCGGGGACCCGGCGCCGCGCAGCGCCCGGGAGACGGCGCAGCGGATCGGCTGGCCGGCCCATGCGGTGGTGAAGCGGTGCGAGAACATCCGGAACCGGTACGTGCGCATGGGCTTCCCGGGGCTGCGCGGGCCGCGCGCCCTGGAGGAGCTTGCGCTGCTGCTGGTCTCCTCCAGCGAGCTGACCGCCGCCGATCTGCGCCGCCTGCCCGCCGAGACAGCGCCAGGCTGACGCACGCTGGCCCGGCATTCGGGGCCGACCGGGCCCGCCGGCCCGGCCCAGCCCGGCGTTGTCGCGGCCCTCTTACCATTCTTCGTGTGCCGCACGAGCGAGTTCTTGTGACCGGCAGCGCCGGGCATCTGGGCGAGGCGCTTGTCCGCGTCCTGCGCGCCCAGGGACGCGACGTCGTGGGACTCGACCTGCTCGACTCACCGTTCACAACCGTGACCGGGCCGGTCAGCGACCGCGGCGTCGTCCGCCGGTGCATCGCCGGGGTGGACGCGGTCCTTCATGTGGCGACGCTCCACAAACCGCACGTCGGGTCGCACGAGCGGCGCGCTTTCGTGGACACCAACGTCACGGGAACGCTGACGCTCCTGGAGGAGGCGGTCGCGGCCGGGGTGCGGAGCTTCGTGTTCACGAGCACCACCAGCGTCTTCGGCCGGGCGCTCACACCACTGCCCGAAGGCCCGGCGGCGTGGATCACCGAGGACATCGTCCCGCTGCCGAGAAACATCTACGGGGTGACCAAGGCGGCGGCCGAGGACCTGTGCGAGATCATCGGCCGGGACCATGGCCTGCCGGTCCTGGTGCTGCGCGTGTCACGCTTCTTCCCCGAGGCCGATGACCGGGACAAGATCCGCACCGCCTACCCCGACGCCAACGTCAAGGCGAATGAGTACCTCTACCGCCGGGTGGACATCCAGGACGTGGTGGATGCCGCCCTGCTCGCCATGACCCGGGCGCCCGCGATCGGCTTCGCCAAGTACGTCATCAGCGCCACCACGCCGTTCACGCCCGGGGACCTTGCCGGGCTCGGCGGGGACGCGCTCAGCGTCGTGCGGCGCCTCTTCCCGGACCAGGAGGCCGAGTACGCGCGCCACGGCTGGGCGATGTTCCCCACGATCGACCGCGTATATGTCAACGAGCGCGCCCGCACCGAGCTTGGGTGGCGACCCCGCTACGACTTCCGCTCCGTGCTCGACCAGCTCAAGGCTGACCAGGACCCGCGAAGTCCGCTCGCCCAGGCGATCGGCGCGAAGGGCTATCACGCCGTGCCCACCGGCCCGTACACCGTCCGCTGACCAGAACGGAGCAGTCATGACTGGCGGGCAGCCTCAACCGGGGTCCAGGGCACGAACAGCGACTTCACCATCGCGCTGGCGGCCAAGGACCTGACGCTGGCCACCGATGCGGCTGACCTCCCCCAACTGGCCGCCGCGCGGGAATGGCTGCGTACCGCGGCCGCGGAGGGCGCCGCGGACCAGGACGTGGGCAGGGTGGTCGAGCACATCGGCCCGGGCACCGGCGCGCGGCGACCGCGCTAGCCCGGGCTCACGAGATCGCCGGCGCTCACCCCGTCTCCGGCGCGGCGGCCAGCACGAAGTTCATCTCGGCGATGTAGCTGACGTCCGGCGGGTCGCCGGGCCCGGCCGGCCGGAACTGCCTGACGAGCGAGTCCTTGACGCCGAAGACGGTGTCGCTGTCCAGGTAGGGGTTCTCCGCGTCGAAGATGTGCGTGGTGACCGGGCGGTGGCCGGGGGCGGAGACGATCGCGTGGATGTGGGCGGCCCGCCAGTTATGCCTGCCAGCACCGCGCAGGAGGCCGCCGACGGGACCGTCGGTGGGGATCGGGTAGCTGACCGGCCGTATCGCGCGGAACTGGTAGGCACCGTCCGGTCCGGTCACGAAGACCCCGCGCAGGTTGAACGGTGGCTGCTGCGGGTCCTGGGTGTCGTAGAGCCCATTGCCGCTGCTCTGCCAGACGTCCAGGGTGGCGCCGTCCAGCGGCACGCCCGCCGGGTTCGTCACCTGGCCGCGGACCAGGGCCGGGCTGCCGTCCTCCGGGCGGCCGATCCGCTCTCCCATCGCGCGCACGGGCGCGCCCGGTACGTAGAAGGGGCCGAGGACGGTCGACTCGGTGGCCCCGTCCGCGGCGTTGATCAGGTCGACCAGGGACGAGAAGCCAAGAACGTCAGAGAGCAGGATGAATTCCTGGCGTTCGTCGTCGCATTTCTGCCCGGTCGCGGTGAGGAACTCCACCCCCGCCAGCCACTCCTGGCGCGTCAGCCGGTTCTCCACCGCGAACGCGTGCAGGTGCCTGATGAGGCTGGCGAGAAGCTGACGCAAGCGCGGGTCAGGCGTGTCCGCGTAGGCGGCGAGTACCTGCTCGGTGAGCTGGTCCGGGGTCATCGCGGTCACGGTGCCGCCTCCTCACTTGCCGTCCACTGACCGGGGGGTCAATGCCAGGGCTTCGGCGCCGGCTGGGCGGTTATGCGAGATCCATGCGTCGATGCGCTGCCACCAGTCGTAGAGCCATCGGACCTGCGCCTCATGGTCGGCGCTCCTGGGCACCTCGCTGGCGAGTACCCGCCACCACTTCGCGCGGATGGTCTGGTCCATCTGCAGGTTCCTCCAGACATCTCCGACCGTGATGATCTTGTCGAGCCCGGCATGGGCGACGAAGATCACGTCGGCGTCGGGGCAGGCGGCGATGGCCGAGAGCGCACCGCCCGCACGGGGCGGGAGCAGGTTGGGCATGTGCCGTGCGCGAGCGGCCAGATCGTCGCGGCCTCGCTGCTCCAGCCGCCGGATGCCCCGCTGCCAACGGCCGGGCGTCCAGTTGCCGCCCTCGGGGAAGATCACCAGCGCACCGCGCTGGTCGAGCCCGCTCGCCAGCCGCTCGATCTGCTCGCTGAAGAGTCCCTCGCCAGCCCTGCGGTGCTGAACGAACACGTTGGGAACGCGGTTGGCGACGACATCCAGGCTGGGATCGAGCTGGATCGTCGCCTTCATGACGACGCGTGGCCGCCGCCCGTAGACGCTCAGCAGGTGGCGGACCAGCAGCAGTGAATCGCCTGGGCCGGCGTGGCGGCTGAGCACGATGACCGGGCGGGCCAGCCGGGCCGCCTGCTCCTCGGCGGTGAACACCGGCTCCTCGACCTCGACGCGCAGCCCGAATGTGCTCGCAGCCGTGTGGTAGATCAGGTCAAGGAACCAGCGCATGATCGCGTAATGGCGGCTCTGGAAGGGCTCCGTATGCATGCGCCCGCCGAACCCGCTCGCCAGCCACAGCCCCAGGCACATGAACAGCGTCGCGGTTTCCGCGGTGAGCCAGACGAGCGCGAAGAACAGCAGCCGCACCCCGCGCATGCGTCCCGTCCCTGACCTCCGCACCAGGCCGAACGCCAAGGCGAGGAGGGCGAGCAGTGGGGAGAGCACCACCAGCGCGACCGCGACGACGATCGCCAGCGGCGCCAGCACGACCCGCCGCACTAGCCTCGGTGGGAGCACGGCTCCTCCGTCCTCGGCGGCCGGATCAGTGGCCGGCCAGCTCGGCGAGGTACCGTGCCGACGCGGTGTACGCGTGCTCGATACTCGCCGCGACCCTAGTCTGGTCGCGGTAGCGCAATTGCGACAGGTCTGGCGGGCGCCGGTCCGTCCCCGCGGGAAGCACGTGTACCCGTACATCGGCGGGCAGCGTCGCCATCTCCTCGTGGAATCGGTGGCGGCGGGCGATCTCGAAGGCGACCAGGCCCACTTCCCATGGGCGGCGGGGAACCGTCAGCGGCCGCTCGATCCGCCCGACATGCAGAACGTAAATGGTGCTCGCTCCCAGCGCAACGGCGCGCCCCACCGGGATGGAATGGACCAGGCCGCCGTCGAAGAAGTGCTCGCCGTCGATCTCCACGGGCGGCAGAAGCCCGGGGACGGCACACGAAGCCAGCACAGCCGGCACGATGGGCCCGCTGCTGAACCAGCGCGCCTGCGCACGCTCGATGCTGGCCGCGACGCAGTGAAAGGGCAGCTTCAGGTCCGCGAAGTCGGACGCGGGAAGCATGCCGCGCAGCATGTCGCGGAGCGGGTCCATCGCGTGCAGATGCGTGCCCGAACTCGCCAGCCGCACCGCGCGGCCCCACAGGGTCCCGCTGAACGCCTGCCGCACCGCATCGCCTTGCCACATCTGGCGCAGCCGGGCCGCCGCGCCCGCCGGGTCAGCAGCCACGAACGCGCCGTTGATGGCGCCGATCGACGTGCCTACGATCACGTCGGGTGCGATGCCAGCGTCCGACAGCGCGCGGAGCATGCCGACCTCATGAGCACCCAGGAGGCCCCCGCCGCCGAGCACGAACGCTGTCTTCACGCCGCCGACCCCATCCGGTCAGCCTAAGAGGTCCCGGCAGTGGGCCGCTGGATCGGGGAGCGGGGGCACGCGAGCCCGGCAGTCCTATCGCCGGGACCTCTCAGCCTCGGGCTCCGGTGTCCGCGGCCGGCAAGGAGCGCTGCGGCGGCTGTCAACACAGGCATTCGGCCTACTCCGCCGACGCCGTCGCGACCAGGTCCGCCACCGCGGTACGCAGCGGTGCGAGCCGTGCGGCCGCGGCCGCCCGGGCGGCCACCAGCGTCCGCGCCGTAGCCGGCTCGACGATCTCGAGGTAGGCCTTGAGCTTGGGTTCGGTGCCGCTGGGCCGGATCACCACCCGGGCGCCGGGCAGTCGGTAGATCAGGACGTCGGCGGGCGGCAGGCCGGACACCCCGGCGGTGCCGGCCCCGGCGGCGAGGTCCGTCGAGCCGGTCATCGGCTGGCCGGCCAGCGCGGCCGGGGGAGCAGCCCGCAGTCGGCCCATGATGCCGGCCGGGGACGGGGCGTGGAGGGTGACCTGTGCCGTCAGATGGACGCCGTGCGCGGCTTCCAGGGCGTCCCAGCGGTCAAGCAGCGACCGGCCGGCTGCGCGGGCGGTGGTGGCCAGCGACAGCACCGCGAGGGCCGCGCTGATCCCATCCTTGTCCCGCACCACATCGCCCACCGCGTACCCGAGTGCCTCCTCGTACCCGAACAGGAAACGCGCGCCGGGGGCCTGCTGCCCGGCCCGGACGATCCATTTGAACCCGGTCAGCGTCTGGGCGTAGCTGACCCCGGCGGACGCGGCTATCTTCGCGAGCATTGTGGAGGAGACCACGGTGGTGACGACGAGCCGCCGCCCGGGCCGCGGCTCGGCGGCCGTCCTTTCCAGCAGGTAGGAGCCGATGAGCCCGCCAACCTGATCTCCGGTGAGCACACGCCAGGCGCCGGGTGTGCCAGGGTCGGGCACCGCCACCGCGAGCCGGTCGCCGTCCGGGTCGTTCGCGAGCACGAGATCGGCGCCGTCGCGTGCGGCCTGCTCGAGCGCCAGGTCGAGCGTGCCCGGCTCCTCGGGGTTGGGGAACGCGAGGGTCGGGAAACCGGGGTCGGGCTCTGCCTGGGCGGCGACCACGAGCGGGGGCGGGAACCCGGCCCGCTCGATGGCCCGCAGCGCCAACCCGGCGGCCACTCCGTGCAGGGGCGTGTAGACCACGCGCGGCGGGGCGCCGGTGGGTGCGGCGCCGGTGCGCGGGGCGTCAGCCAGCCGGCGCGGGAACGCGGCGATGATGGCATCGAGGTAGGCCTGCGCCACGTCATCGCCGTGCCAGGTAGCCAGCGGACCATCCAAAGGCCCGGCCGGGATCTGCGACAGCGGCCCCAGGCGGGCGATCGCCGCCTCGATCTGTGCGTCGACCGGCGGCACGATCTGCGCACCGTCATCGAGGTAGAGCTTGTAGCCGTTGTCGGCGGCCGGGTTGTGGCTCGCCGTGATCATGATGCCTGCTGCGGCCGCCAGATGCCGGACGGCGAACGCCAGCAGCGGCGTCGGGCCCGGTCGGGGCAGCAGATGGACGGCGATACCGGCCCCGGTCAGCACGGCCGCGGCCTCGTCGGCGAAGACGGCCGAGCGGTGCCGCGCGTCGCACCCGATGACCACGGCCATCCGGACCGCGGCTGCCGCCTGGGAAGTCCCGTCCGCCCGGTCAGCGCCGGGACCGCGCTCGCGCAGCCACCCGGCGAGCGCGGCGGTCGCCGCCCGGACCACGGCCCGGTTCATCCGGTTCGGGCCGGCTCCGACCTGGCCGCGCAGGCCCGCCGTGCCGAACTGCAGGCGGCCGGCGAACCGGTCGGTAAGCTCGGCCAGCGCCGCCCGGCCCGGCTCACCTCCCTGATCGCAGGCGGCGAGGAGCGCCTGCAACTCGGCCCGGTCGCCGGGGTCCGGATCCTCGCGGATCCAGGCCGCTACCCGGGCATGCAGGCCGGCGGGGATCACACGCCGCCCCCCGGTGCGCGCCGGTGCGCGCCGGTCAGGCGGGTTCGGCTCACGCGGGCACGTCCTGCGGCGGGATGCTGGCGGTCTGCGGATCCGTGCGCCCGGTCAGGCGGGTTCGGCTCACGCGGGCTCGACCTGCGGCAGGATGCTGGCGAGCAGCGCGCCCATCCGCTCCGCGGCCTCGGCCCCGGCCGCGACAACCTCGGCGTGGTCCAGCCCGTGGTCCGTCAGCCCGGCCGCCAGGTTGGTCACCAGCGAGAAGGCGAGCACCTCCGCCCCGAGGTGGCGGGCGGCGATCGCCTCCAGGACGGTGGACATGCCGACCAGGTCGGCACCGAGCGTGCGCAACATCGCGATCTCGGCCGGGGTCTCGTAGTGCGGGCCCGGCAGCGCCGCGTACACGCCCTCGGCCAGGTTCGGGTCGGCGGCGCGGGCGAGCGCGCGCAGCCGGGGCGAGTATGCCGCGGTGAGGTCCGTGAAGCGCGGCGGGTACCCGGGCGGGGGAGGCGGGCCGGTGAGCGGGGATCTGCCGGTCAGGTTCAGGTGGTCGCGAATCAGGACCGGCTGCCCGACCCGGTAGCCCGCGCGGATCCCGCCCGCCGCGTTGGTCAGCACCACCACACGGCAGCCCGCCGCGACCGCCGTGCGCACCCCATGCACCACGGTGGCGGCCGGGTGCCCCTCGTACAGGTGCGTCCGGCCGAGGAACACCAGCAGCCGCAGCCCGTCCGTCACCAGCGAGCGGACCGCCCCGGCGTGGCCGGGCACCGTGGAGGCAGCGAATCCGCCCAGGTCGGCCACGGGTACCTCGGTGACGGCCGCGCCGAGCGCCGCCGCGACGGCGTCGGCCGCCGGGGCCCAGCCGGAGCCGAGGACCACCGCCACGTCGTGCCCGGCCTGGCCCGTGCGCTCGGCTAGCCTCGCCGCGCTGGCCGCCGCAGGCCCGTAGGGCTCGGGGTCAGGCCTTGACATACGGTTTGCCGTCGGCCGCGGGCGCCCTGACCCTGCCGACCAGGCCGGCGACGGCAATGATGGTGGCGACGTACGGGGCCATCAGCAGGAAGTAGGAGGGAATCGGGACGTTGATCGTAGATAGCGTGGCCTGCAGCGAATTGGCGAACCCGAAGAGCAGCGCCGCCGCCGTCGCGCCCAGCGGCGTCCAGCGGCCGAAGATCATCGCTGCCAGGGCGATGTAGCCGAGGCCGGACGACATGTCCTTGCTGAAGGTGCCGACCGAGCCGATGGTCAGGTAGGCGCCGCCGATGCCAGCGATCAGGCCGCCGAGTATGACGTTGCGGTACCTGGTCGCCAGCACCCGGATGCCGACGGTGTCGGCCGCGGTCGGGTGCTCGCCGACGGCCCGGACGCGCAGCCCCCATCTCGTGCTGAACAGCCCGACCTGCACCAGGATGATCATGGCGTACATGATGTAGAGGAAGATCGTCGAGTCGAAGAAGATCGGCCCGATGATGGGGATGTCGCCGAGGACGGGGATCTTCACGGCGTTGAACGTGAGCCCCGCGTTCAGGTCCGGGTGCGACACGAGTATCCGGTCGTTGAGGTACCCGGTGAGCCCCGCGGCCAGGACGTTGAGCACCACGCCGAGGATGATCTGGTCGGCCAGGAAACGGATCGCGAACACTGCCAGCAGCGCCCCGAGGAGCCCGCCGGCCAGCGAGCCCGTGATCAGGCCGAGCGACAGCGCGCCGAACGCGCTCGCGACCACCGCCGCGGCGAACGCGCCGGTCAGGAGCTGCCCCTCGATCGCGATGTTGATCACGCCGGACCGCTCGCACATGCAGCCAGCGAGGGCGCCGAGGACGAGCGGGATCGAGAGGTTCATCGTGCTCTGCAGCAGGTTGACGACGTTGAGCGGGATGGCGCTGCCCGCGTAGGCCCAGCACAGGAGCGAGATCACGAAGAACAGCAGCACCAGGGCGATGTTGAGGCGCCTGACTGCCCTGGACTCGTCGACGAAGGCGGCGGACAGCCCGATCGCGATGGACGCCGCGCCGAGGGTGTAGGCGACCGTGGCGGCCGGGGCGTGGATGGTGGGCATGTGAAAGGCAGAATTGGCTACCGACAGCGTGAACGTCGCGTCGCCGGGGTGCGCGAACAGCCCGAACACGAAGATGTCGACCAGCCCGAACAGGATGAACGTGCCGGCGGCGACCATCCGTCGGTTGATGCTGATCGGGGCGCCCGTGGCGGCGGCGAGCGTGGTCACGGGTTCCACCCCTTCGGGACGGCCTCAAGGCCCGCGGCCCTCGCCCGGCGCAGGCGGAACATCGCCCGGATGAGCGGCGGGGCCGCCACGAACAGGACGATGAGGCCCTGGAGCACCTCAACGATGTCCGACGGCACCTGCGTCGCGGCCTCCATGTTCGTGCCGCCCGCGTGCAGGGCGCCGAAGAGCAGCGCCGCCAGCACCACCCCGACCGGGCTCGCCCGCCCGAGCAGCGCGACGGTGATCCCGTCGAAGCCGTACGTGCCGTAGCTGTTGAACGTGATGTTCTGTAGCGGCCCCTGGATGACCGCGGCGCCCGCCAGGCCGGCCAGCCCGCCGGCGAGCAGCATCACCAGGACCCAGCTACGCTCGACGTCCATCCCGGAGCTGCGCGCCGCGCTCGGGTTGGCGCCCACCGCCCGGAACTGGAACCCGACCGTCGACCGGGACAGCAGCCACCACACGCCGGCGGCCGCGGCGATGCCGACGAGAAAGCCGAGGTCGACCTGCGGGGGCGGCCCGCCGACGTGCGGCAGCCTGGCGTCGGCCGCCACGTTCGGGCTGATCAGGTTCGACTGCCCCGGCTTCTGCAGGGCCGTGGGCGTGCTGAGCAGGAAGGCCAGCAGGTTGTACATGATGTAGTTGAGCATGATCGTGACGATGACCTCGTGGGCCCCCGTCCGTGCCTTGAGCTCGCCGACCACCCAGCCGATCACCGCCCCGCCCGCGAAGCCGCCGAGCAGGCAGACGACAAGGTGGATGACCGGCGGCAGGCTGACGGCGAAGCCCAGGTAGGTCGCGAGGATCGCGCCGCCGACCCACTGGCCTGCCGCGCCGATGTTGAACAGGCCCGCCCGGAACGCGATGGCCACCGAGAGCCCGGTGAGGATCAGCGGCGTCGCATTGGACGCGGTCTGGGACAGCGGGTAGAAGATGGCCGCGACGGAGCCCCCGTGGAAGGCCGCGGCGACCGTTTGCGGGTTGAGAATGGCGCCCTCGAACATCGCGACGTACGCGGCGGATGCGGCGTCCCACGCCTGCGCGAGGGCGTTTACGGGGTCGGAGAAGAACACGCTCCACGCGCTGAGCACCGCCGGGTCGCTGAACGCGATGAGCAGGCCGCCGAGCACCACGGCCGCCACGATGGCCAGGAAGGTGACGACGGCAGGGCTGCCCTCCACGACCGCGGCCACGATCGTGTGGTTGAACGTGGCCATCCGCCTGGCCGGCGGCCCTCCGGTCGCCGGCTCCGGCGTTTCCGTGGGGGAGGGCGGTCCGGGCTGCTCGCTGCTCATGACTGCCCATCCGAGGCCGATCGATCCGGCAGGTCTGCGGCCGGTGAGTCCGGCTCGTCCGGGGCCGATGGATCGGGCCCGTCCGCGGGAACCGGTGCCGTGCCGTCCTGTCCGGCACCGGCCATCAGCATTCCGAGATCGTCGGTGGAGACCGTCGGCGGGCGGAAGCCGGTTATCTTGCCTTCGTACATGACAGCGATGCGGTCGGCGAGGGCGTAGATCTCGTCGAGTTCCGAGGACACGATGACCACGGCCACGCCCCGGTCCCGCTGCTCGACGATGCGGCGGTGCACGAACTCGATCGAGCCGACGTCGAGGCCGCGGGTCGGCTGGCTGGCCAGCATCACCTTGATGTCGCGGCTGACCTCGCGGGCCACGATGACCTTCTGCTGGTTTCCGCCCGAGAGGGTACTGGTCGGCGTCGCCACGGACGAGGTGCGCACGTCGAACTCCGCCACGCGGCTGACCGCGTTCTCCTGGATCGCGGCCAGGTTCAGCGCGATGCCCGAGGCGAACGGCTTCCGGTCGTAGACGTCCAGGACCAGGTTGTCGGCGACCGAGAAGTCACCGACCAGGCCGTCTTCCTGCCGGTCCTCTGGAATGTAGCCGATGCCCGCACGCAGTCGCTCCCGCGCAGCCATGTCGCTGACGTCGCGGCCGTCGACGAGCACCGACCCGGCGGCGGCCGGCCGCAGGCCCATCAGCGCTTCGCAGAGCTCGGTCTGCCCGTTGCCCTGCACGCCGGCCACGCCGAGGATCTCGCCCGCCCGGACTTCGAAGGAGACGTCGTCCACGGCCGGAGTTCCGTGCTCGCCGGGCACCGTGAGGCCGCGCACGTCAAACATGACCTCGCCGGGCTGGGCCGGCGTCTTGCTGACCCGCAGCTGCACGGCCCGGCCCACCATGAGCGCGGCGAGTTCGGCGTCGGTCGCGGTCGGCGGCCGCTCGCCGACGACCTTGCCGCGCCGGATGACCGTGATCGTGTCGGCGATCGCCTGTACCTCCTTCAGCTTGTGCGAGATGAACACGATCGACCGGCCTCCCGCCCTGAGCTCGCGCATGATCCGGAACAGGTCCTCGGTCTCGCCCGGCGTGAGCACGGAGGTGGGCTCGTCGAGGACGAGCACGCTGGCCTCACGCAGCAGGGCCTTGATGATCTCGACCCGCTGCTGCACGCCGACGGGCAGGTCCTCGATGTAGGCATCGGGGTTGACGTCAAGCCCGTACCGCTCGGAGAGCGCCCGGACATCCCGGCGGGCCCGTCGCCGGTCGAGCAGGCCGAGCGCCCTCGTGCGCTCCATGCCAAGGGTCACGTTCTCCGCCACCGTGAAGACCGGTACCAGCATGAAGTGCTGGTGCACCATGCCGATCTTGGCGGCGATCGCGTCCTTGGGCGACCGGATGACCACGGTCTTGCCGTCGACCCGTATCTCGCCCTCGTCGGGCTGTACCAGCCCGTAGAGGACGTTCATGAGCGTGGTCTTTCCGGCGCCGTTCTCACCGAGCAGCGCGCGGATCTCGCCGGGCTGGACCGTGAGGTCGATGTGATCGTTGGCCACCAGGCTGCCGAATCGCTTAGTGATGCCCGTCAGCTCGAGCTTCACCTGCAGCCTCCTCCGCGACGGCAGTCCGGTTCACCCGGGCGGGCCCGGCCTCGCCCGGGTGAACCGGTCCGAACTACGCTGGGCTCTTTGTGGCTGGCTTGATCTTGCCGCTGATGATATCGGCCTTGATCTGTGCCAGCTCGGACTGCAGCGCCTGGGGCACCTTGGCGGCGAAGTCGTGGTAAGGCGCAAGTCCGACGCCGCCGTTGGCCAGCGTGCCGACGTAGGTCCCGCCCTTGAACGTGCCCTTGGCGGCCGTCTGCACCGCGTTCCTGACCGAAACCGTGATGCCCTTGTTCACGCTGGTGATGAAGTACTTGCAGTACTGGGCCGTGCTGATGCAGCCGTCGACGTCCACCCACATCATGTTCACCTTCTGGGTGCCCGCCGCTGCGTCGGCGTTCTGCACCGCCTTGGCGGCGCCCAGGCCGACGTTCCCGGCGACCGGGAAGATGATGTCGGCGCCCTCGCTGATGAACGTGTTCGTGAGCCGTTGGCCGGCCGTGATGTCGGTGAAGTTGCCGGTGAAGCTGCCGTTCTGGGTCTTCTCGTTCCAGCCGAGAACCTGGACGTTCGTGCCGTGCTTCTGGTTGTAGTACTGGACGCCGTCCCAGAAGCCGTCCATGTAGATGGTGACGGTGGGCAGCTTCTGGCCGCCGAACGTGGCGACCTTCTTCGTCTTGCTCATGCCCGCGGCGAGGTAGCCGGCCTGGAAGCCGTCCTCCACCGTGTTGTACGCCAGGGCACTCACGTTCTTGAAGGGTTTGGCGTAGGTGAAGTCCACGATCGCGAACTTCTGGTTCGGGTTCGCCTTCGCCGCGGCGGCCGTGGCGTCTCCCATCAGGAATCCGACCGTGACGATGATCCCGCACTTCTGGTTGATGAACGTGGTGATGTTGGGCGCGTAGTCGGAGGGCGACGAGGACGGCAGGAACTGCGCGGTGATCTTGCCTCCCGAAGCGGCCGCCGCCTGGGTGGCGCCTTCGTACGCGGACTGGTTGAAGGACTTGTCGTTGATGGTGCCGGTGTCGGACACCACGCACGCCTTGAACTTGGGGCCCGCGGCAGCAGCAGACGGGCTTGATGCTGAGCCGGACGTGTTGCTGCTGCCGCAGGCGGCAGCCAGCAGAGCCAGCAAGGTCAATGCCGCGACGGCCGGGACGGTCTGTCGCACGGTTACCTCCTCTTCCGGGGCGGCGGTCGCCGCCTGTTCCGGGGAGGGCTGTCACCGCCCGCGCGAGCCGCCGGTAGCCCCCTCCGCCCGGAGAGCGCGGCAGGGCTCAGGGATCCCACCGCCCGCTCTGGGATGTCCGCAGGTTAGACCTGCCCGGGTGTCCGGGGAAGGTCACAGAGCGGGGAGTTGTCAAATCGAAACCGGCCACGCCCCGCCGACTGGAACGCCCGGCGGGGCGCGGACCTGCTAGCTTCGTCGGCAAAGCGCCGGCCGCATCCAGGGAGGTTCGAGCGTGCCGATCGACTGGTCCCGGTTGCGGGCGGCCGCCGCCGAGGTGGCCGGGTGGGCCTACGCGCCGTACTCGCGCCTGCGGGTCGGGGCCGCCGGCCAGGCCGACGACGGCCGGGTGATCACCGCATGCAACGTGGAGAACGCCTCCTACGGCCTGACGCTCTGCGCCGAGTGCGGGCTTGTCTCCGCGCTGCATGCCACCGGCGGCGGCTCCCTGGTCGCGGTGAGCGTGGTCGCCGGGGACGGCCCGCGCCTCCTGCCCTGCGGGCGCTGCCGCCAGCTTCTGATCGAGGCGGGCGGCCCTGGCCTGCTGCTGGACACCGACGCGGGACCCACCGAGCTCGGGCGCCTGCTGCCGTCGCCGTTCACCCGGGCTGACCTGGCCGCGGCCGGTGATGGCGATGGGTGAACCGGCCCGCCCGGCCCCGGCGGCGTCCGGCGCATCTGGCCTGGCGGCCCGGGCGGCGTACGCGGCGGTGGACCTGATCCGCGCCAAACGAGATGGCTCGGAGCTCACCGGCGACGAGATCCGTTGGCTCATCGGCAGCTATCTGTCCGGCGAGGTCGCGGACGAGCAGATGTCGGCCCTGCTGATGGCCGTCTACTTCCGTGGCCTTGACGATGCCGAGCTGCGCAGCTGGACCTCGGCGATGGTGGATTCCGGCGAACGGCTGGACCTCGGCGGCCTGTCCGCGCCGACGGTGGACAAGCATTCGACGGGCGGCGTGGGCGACAAGGTCTCGCTGATCCTCGCCCCGCTGGTGGCCGCCTGCGGCGCGGCCGTGCCGCAGCTGTCCGGCCGCGGGCTTGGCCACACCGGCGGCACCCTGGACAAGCTGGAGTCCATCCCCGGCTGGCGGGCCGCCCTGACGCCCGCCGAGATGCTCGCCGTCCTGCGCGATGTGGGCTGCGTCATCTGCGCCGCCGGGCCGGGCATAGCGCCGGCGGACCGGCATCTCTACGCGCTCCGCGACGTCACGGGGACGGTCGAGTCGATCCCGCTCATCGCGAGCTCGATCATGTCCAAGAAGATCGCCGAGGGCACGGGGGCGCTGGTGCTCGACGTCAAGGTCGGCGACGGCGCCTTCATGCGCGACCTGGCCGACGCCCGGCTGCTGGCGCAGACCATGGTGACGCTCGGCCAGGAGGAAGGCGTGCGCACCTCGGCGCTGCTCACCCGGATGGACACGCCGCTCGGGCGCGCCGTTGGGAACGCACTCGAGGTCGAGGAGGCCGTCGCCACCCTGGCCGGGGGCGGACCGCCCGACCTGGTCGAGGTGGTGCTCGCCCTGGCCCGCGAGATGCTCGCGCTGGCGGGGATCGAGGCCGACCCCGCGGCGGCGCTGGCGGACGGGTCGGCGCTGACCCGGTACCGCGACATGATCGCCGCCCAGGACGGCGACCCGGATGCCCCGCTGCCGGTGGCCCCGCATACGAAGACCTTGGCCGCGCCCGCCACCGGCTTCCTGGTGCGGCTGGACGCCCGGGGGGTCGGGAACGCCGCCTGGCGGCTCGGCGCGGGCCGGGCGCGCAAGGAGCATCCGGTGCGCCCGGCCGCGGGCGTGCTCTGCCTCGCCAAACAGGGGGACTGGGTGGAGGAGGAGCAGCCGCTGCTGGAACTGCGCAGCGACGACGAATCCCGCTTCGACGCGGCGCTGGCCGCGCTGGGAAACGCCATCGAGATCGGCCCGGAGGGCCCCGATCCAGCCGCCACGGTCATCGAGCGGGTCGGGTAACAATAGGGACATGAACGTCGACGCCCCGACCGGCGCCGCCGGCATCGTCGCAGCCGGGGTCACGGGCACCGGGGTGACGGGTGCCACGGCCGCCGGGACGGGTGTGGTCGGCTCCGATGCCGCGCTCCGGCAGATCCTGCACGGTCTCCCCGGCGTCGACCAGGTGGGGGCACACGAGCGGGCCGCGTCCCTGGCGACCCGCTCGATCAAGCGCGACGCGAAGCTGTGGGCGCTGGACATGGCGGTCCGCATGGTGGACCTCACGACGCTGGAGGGCGCCGATACGCCGGGCAAGGTCCGCGGGCTGTGCGCCAAGGCGCGCCAGCCCGACCCCGATGACCCCTCCGTTCCGCCGGTCGCGGCCGTGTGCGTGTACCCGGACCTCGTGAGCCTGGCGCGCGGCGAACTGGCGGGCAGCGGTGTGGCGGTCGCCTCCGTGGCGACCGCGTTCCCGTCCGGGCGCGCCTCGCTCGCGGTGAAGCTCGCCGACGTGGCGGACGCGCTGAACGCGGGCGCCGACGAGGTGGACATGGTCATCGACCGCGGCGCGTTCCTGGCCGGCCGGTACGCCCAGGTCTACGAGGAGGTGCGCGCGGTGCGTGAGGCGTGCGGCCCCACGCATCTCAAGGTGATCCTGGAGACCGCCGAACTCGCCACCCTGGACAACACCCTCCGCGCCGCCTGGCTGGCGATGCTGGCCGGCGCCGACTTCATCAAGACATCGACCGGCAAGGTCACGCCCGCCGCCACACCGCCCGTGGCGCTGGTGATGCTGTCCGCCGTGCGGGACTTCGCCGAGGCGACGGGGCGCCGGGTCGGCGTCAAGGTCGCCGGCGGCATCCGGACCGCCAAGGACGCGATCCGCTACCTGGTGCTCGTCCGTGAGATCGCCGGGCCGCAGTGGCTGACGCCGGAGGCGTTCCGCATCGGCGCCTCCAGCCTTCTCAATGACCTGCTCATGCAGCGGCGCAAGCAGATCACCGGCGCCTACGCCGGGCCGGACTACTTCACCCTCGACTAACGAGCGGAGGCCAGCGCACAGTGGCGAGCGTTAGCACCACAACGGCGGGTGCGGACTGGGAGTACGCACCCGCGCCGGAGTCACGCGAGATCGTCACGATCCGGCCCGAGTACGGCCTGTTCACCGGCGGGGAGTTCGCCGCGCCGCTGAGCGGGAAGCACTTCACCACGCTCAACCCGGCCTCCGAGGAGCCCCTCGCCAGCGTCGCGGAGGCGGGCGAGGCGGACGTCGACCGGGCGGTCGCGTCCGCCCGGAAGGCCTATGACCAGGCCTGGGGCCGGATGCCCGGCCGGGAGCGGGCCAAGTACCTCTACCGGATCGCCCGCGCCATCCAGGAGCGGGCGCGTGAGTTCGCGGTGCTGGAGAGCCTCGACAACGGCAAGCCGATCAAGGAGTCCCGCGACGTGGACATCCCGCTCGCCGCGGCGCACTTCTTCTACCACGCGGGCTGGGCCGACAAGCTCGGCTACGCCGGGTTCGGCCCCGATCCCCGGCCGCTCGGGGTCGCCGGGCAGGTGATCCCGTGGAACTTCCCGCTGCTGATGGCCGCCTGGAAGCTGGCACCGGCCCTCGCCACGGGCAACACGTGCGTGCTCAAGCCCGCCGAGACCACGCCCCTGACCGCTCTGCTGCTCGCCGAGGTGATCCAGGAGGCGGAGCTGCCGCCCGGCACGGTGAACATCATCACCGGCGACGGCAGTGCCGGGGCAGGCCTCGTCGGCCACCCGGGGGTCAACAAGATCGCGTTCACCGGCTCGACCGAGGTGGGCAAGGAAATCCAGGCGGCGGTCGCCGGCACCGGCAAGAAGCTCACGCTGGAACTCGGCGGCAAGGCGGCGAACGTGGTCTTCGACGACGCCCCCCTCGACCAGGCGGTCGAGGGCATCGTCAACGGCATCTTCTTCAACCAGGGGCACGTGTGCTGCGCGGGCTCGCGGCTGCTGCTCGCCGAGCCCATCGCGGATGCCGTGCTCGACCGGCTCAAGCAGCGCCTGGCCACGCTCCGCCTCGGCGACCCGCTCGATAAGAACACCGATATCGGCGCGATCAATTCGCGGCAGCAGCTCGACAAGATCGAAGGGCTGGTGGCGGCCGGCGAGGCCGAGGGCGCACAGCGCTGGTCGCCCCCGTGCCCGCTGCCGGCCAGGGGCTACTGGTTCCCGCCCACGGTGTTCTCTGGGGTGAGCCAGTCACACCGGATCGCGCGTGAAGAGATCTTCGGGCCGGTGCTGTCGGTGCTCACGTTCCGTACCCCGGAGGAGGCGGTGGCGAAGGCGAACAACACCCCCTACGGGCTGTCGGCAGGGGTCTGGACCGAGAAGGGGAGCCGGATCCTGTGGATGGCGCAGCGGCTGCGCGCCGGGGTGGTCTGGGCCAACACCTACAACCGGTTCGATCCGGCGAGCCCGTTCGGCGGGTACCAGGAGTCAGGATTCGGGCGGGAGGGCGGCCGGGCCGGGCTCGCCGCGTACCTCGATGCCTGACCGGCCGGCCGCCGCCCGTGCGGGGAAGGCCGCGAAAACGGCGAAACCCGGGAAAACCCCGGCCAGCGGCAAAACGAGGGCCCGTGGTGCCCGCCCTGCCGACCGTGCTGCCGTCCGGGCCAACGCCAGGGGCGACGGTCCTGTCGGCGGCGCGGCCACCCGGGTAGACGTCCGCAAGACCTACAAGCTCTTCATCGGCGGCGCGTTCCCGCGCTCGGAGTCCGGC
>Ga0114129_10004993_pt1 | contig 18700 bp, 16 predicted proteins | sample RhiMetdeltSRZDD1_FD_80071 | JGI IMG/M metagenome (GOLD analysis project Ga0114129, IMG submission 80071) | Populus rhizosphere microbial communities from Tennessee, USA - Rhizosphere MetaG P. deltoides SRZDD1 (version 2) (version 2) | ecosystem: Host-associated > Plants > Roots > Rhizosphere >...
ATAATGCTGCAAGAGTTGGCACTTTTATTCTCATTGCTTTTGTGTGTAGTTTTGCCGTATTAGGAGTCGCAAATGCGGAAACAGGCAGCGGGACAGATATATTCAAAGTAATTCTTACAATTTTGGGTGCCGATAAGGCAGATAGTGGTGATGTGGTTGCTATTGTTACTGTGAATGACCATTCCAAGGTCAAATTCTTTGAGGTCAAAGGAAATGATCTCTTGGAAAGTGCTAACGTGACCAGTTCGGCATCTACTCCTGGCCAAGGGCAGCTGATTGAATATGTGGCCACATTTCCCAACGTTACTGTTAACAGTGGCGACGTATACCATGCTTGCGCATTACCCCTCAAGACTCTAAAATTACTCTGTGAAGAAGGAAATAATTCTCCAGCTACCAGACCTGAAGTTGTAGATTTAAGTTTAGGATCACCACCCACTGAACCAGAAGCTGAGACCGATACGGAAGTTGACACTGAAACTAATCAAAGTTTAATCAGTACCAACGACGATGAAAGCGAATAAAGTTCGCTTTCATTCTAGATCGAACTTATCCTTGAACTGACTCATATTTCTATTCGAAACTACAACATTATAGTGAATAACCATTGGTTGCGGTGCAGATTTGCCCTATAGTTCTTCTGGATGTCCTGTAGGCTTAGAAGCCTATTGTGGTCTAAGTGCCTCTATTGGCAGCGTTCTAGATGCCTTCCACGCAGGAAATAGGCCTGCTGCAACAGACAAAAGAACTGATATTACCCAAACTCCTGCTAAATCTGAAGCGAGATATACCGGTATTAAAGGTGGATCGGCTCCAGGACCTAATCCACCAAGTATATAACCTCCCGCTATGCCACCAATAAGTCCTAACGTGGCACCTATCATACCTATCAATAAGGCTTCAACCAAAAATAAAAATAAAATATTCTTGCTCTCTGTACCTATCGCTTTAAGGGTACCTATCTCCCGTGTTCTCTCAATTACTGACGTATAGAGTGTTGTAATGATTCCTACAGCTCCTACGATTAATGAAATGACAGCAATACTCAGCAAAAATGCATTAATTCCACCAGTAAATTCCCTTACTGTCTTTAATAAAGCTTCTAAGGTAGTTATACCAATGTCGTTACCATATAACGACCTAATGCCTTTTTCTACCTGCGGCACAAACTGACTTGAACTTGCTACTGTGAATAAAGTATCATACTTGTTTGATTTTTGTAACAGAATGTTACCACTCCCGAGGTTTATTATGACTGAGCTATCAATTGTAGGATTACCTGTTTCCTTTGCTATTGCAGTAACAACAAAGTTTTTCGATTCATCCTCCTGCTTCCCTGTATCAGGGTCTACAAAAGAATACGTTGCTCTGATGGACTGCCCCAATGTTATGAACGGTGTATTTTTCCCAGGTGGATTGGCAACATCGTGTGCCACAATAATTGCTGATGGATCATTAGGACGTATGGAAGAGCCCGGTTCATATTCTAACGTGGGTGAGATTATCTTGAGTTTTTCAGGATCTACTGAAAAAACATCAACTGTTCTAGTATCTCCCTTAGAATGAAGTTCTATTTGACTTTGATAGGTAGGTATGACTTCCTCAACAAAAGGAAGCGATTCTATCCTGTTGACTACGGCGGCGTTCAAAGTGATTTTCGCAGGAGGTGGAGGAGCGGAGCCCGGACCGCCAGATCCGGGATCTTGCTGTGAGCTAGAAACAAACATTACGTTCGGCGCCAGATTACTAAACTGCTTATTGAAGAGGTCCGTAAATCCAGCTCCAAATCCGTTGACAGAATTTAATAGGCTACTACCTGCCATTACCATTAGAATAGTCAATATCGACCTAAGTTTCCTGCTCATTAGTGCCTCCAAAGAGAATTTCAATATTTCAAAAATATTCATTTCCTCAAAACTCTTATTTGCCTAAATCAGGCTGATCTTTTTTGTTTTCTGGTGTAGTTGATGCAATTGAAGTTGCGGATGAAGATGGTGGACTAGATGCTGTAGAAATTGAAGAACCTGTATCAAAAGTAAGATCTTCTCCTTGAGATTGTTCTAATTTGAATTTCAGTTTAGATCTCTTTCTTCGACGCAACAGTATGACAACGACAATCGCAATAATTCCTACTATTCCTATCATGATTGGCAAGATTGAAGTGTTACCGCCTGCTGATCCCAAGAATCCTCCAGAAGTGCTATTTGATTGCACCTGCGGTTGGTAAAAAATTGTTGCATTTACTATTGCAATATGTTCAGCCCTCAAATCATCCTTATATGTTATTTTCAAGGATACAGGGTATGAACCTGCTTGCAAATTGTTTGATATTGTCAAAGGAATGCTTAGTGGAAGAGGTGAATTTTCGTCTAAGTCTCCCAAATACTGAGCAGGAGGCAACGTAGTAACTAGTTGATTATTTGTACTTGCATTTGAATTGTTGACCATCTCTACCGTAGTAAACATCGCCAAGGAATTGCCCTCATTTAGTAAATTGGCGACTAGATTAGGAACACCAGCAATATTGGTAACGTTAAAATCGTAAGCTCTAATTTTAAATTGCCCTGTCACGTATGCTCCAAGATCAAGCTTATCCGTCTTGGTATCCCCATTGAATATGTAGTTCAGTCCTAGATTAAAGAGTACTGGAGTTCCTACCACACTTTTGGCAGCGAAAACCTTAGTATCAAAAACCTGCTCAGCCTGCGGGGGCAAGAGATTCAATGTCCATTTCGAATCACCCACTATCTTTACTGAATCGGATGGGGAGCTTAAGGTTAGCACTAAGTTGGAAACAGGACTACTTGAATTATTGGATATCACAAACTTAAGATTCTCTATCTGACCGGCTGTGACAACAAGAGCATTTTGATTGTCATTGTCGGTCATATTAGGCATACTACCAGATTCAGGCTCCTGATTAGTTCCACTTTCATTGACTAGAGTCCGCACGCTAATCACTGACTCTGGAGGTTTAGGCGCAATTACCATGCCTACCACAGAGCTTGATTGCTTTCTATTTCCATATGCATCTCCATATGAGATTTGCAAATCAAGATTCTGCACGTTACCACTAGCATCAAATCCTGGATAAATCAAGGTATTTATTGTCTTGGAACCGTTTTGGGGTATCTTACCAAGGTCAAAGGTAGTACTTCCTAGATTTACAGATGATGCAGATTGGTCTGTAGATGTCACGAGCGAATCACTTGACGAGGTTAAATTACTGCGGCTAATATCCCTAAGTGAAACTGTTACACCATTTGCATTGGAGCTTCCAAGATTTCGAATTGATATTGGGACATTATTGACAGCGCCAGGAACTAATGAGTCAGGTGAAATGATGTTGGCATCCATAATAACCTTTCCAGGCACACGAAATTGAATAGGTATGTTGATTTCAATGTTTCCTAAATCTAGTACCTTAGAATATATTAGTTTCAGATTTGAAAAATACTGTCCTACTTTTGCAGTATCAAGTACATTCACATCAAAATACAACGTAAACGTGTCTCCAGCCTTAACAACAGAATTGAGGCTTGCATCGGCAGACCGAATATCACTCGAGTTGTGAGACGTATTATTTTCAGAAAATCCAGCAATAGTACCTGCAGCTGCCTCGAATCCGTCAGGTAAGCTTAAAACTCCCCTTACGCTAGTGATATCTTGCCTTGCCTTATTTACAAGGACTATCGCCAAAGTAGACGCACCCTCTCCTGGTCCCACTTCCTGTTTTATTTGTCGAGCTCCTGGAATAGAACTTAAGTTATCTGTCCAGTACGAGTCTTGAAATCCAGGTGAATTATCAACCTGTCCGTAAGCCTCCAAAACATAATTGTATTGCAAATTTCCACCAATTACAAAAATACTCATTGTTAATAACAATGTAGTGAGGCTTAAGACAAAAACTGGTGGAAGATTTCTTCTTAAAATCATGGGCCATGTAATAAAGCCAGTATGCATCTTCCCAATAATCGAAGAATTATTATTATTACTAGTAATGTTTCTCAAGTATTTACTATCTCCTTCTCGATAATTCCATCCTTTATGTGAATTATTCTATCCGTATTTCCTGCAAGCTCTGGATTGTGAGTAACCATCACAACCGTCCTCTGATATTTCTCTGAAAGGTTTCTTAACAATCCGAACACTTCGGCTCCAGTTTTAGTATCTAGATTTCCGGTGGGCTCGTCAGCTAGAACAAGGGTCGGATTGTTGACAAGTGCTCTTGCTATTGCTACTCTTTGTTGCTGGCCACCACTCAAATTAGAGGCCTTTAGTTTAGCCTTATCTTTGATTCCTAGTGCTTGGAGCAGGATCAAGGATTTGTTGGCTCGTAAAGCCCTACTCATTCCTGATACCATTGCAGGTAGCTCTACATTTTTCTGTACACTCATCCTGTGGACCAGATTATAAGATTGAAAAATAAAGCCAATGAGTTTGTTTCTCATAAAAGCCATTTCGTTCTCATTCAACGAGAATACATCTACCCCACCAATCCAGACCTTGCCTGCCGTAGGTCTGTCTAGTGCTCCTATGATGTTAAGCAGTGTGGATTTGCCACTACCCGAGGGACCTACTATGGATACAAATTCTCCTCTCTCGACTTGGAAGCTAATATGTCTTAATGCGGCAAATTTGCCTGCCTTAGAGACAAATATTTTTGAAACGTTACTCACTTTTAAGGCCACCTTATCGGACTGGTTTTTTATCTCAATCTGGTTGCTCTTGTCAGATTCGAAGTTACCACTATTGGAATTCAAATTTTACCATCTCCTAATTAGTCCCACTGATTGTAGCCGAAATCTCGACCCCGTCGAGTAATTCTTCGCAATTGCCTGAACTATCATCGCCTTCAGTCACATTGGAATCTATTACAATATCTACACCAGCACCACAATCAAAGAAATCTGCACCAAGTCCGCCCTGCAATACGTCATCACCTTCTCCTCCGTACTGTTTATCGTTACCACTGCCACCTGAGAGCATATCGTCATCTATTCCGCCAGAAAGGATGTCGTTTCCGCTCTCACCATAAAGAAGGTCACTTCCCAGTCCACCCTGAACTATATCAGATCCCTCTCCTCCATACAATTTGTCAGGATCTTCGTCTCCTTGAATTACATCAATCCCTCCTTCACCTTTGATAGTGTCAGAGCCTTGGAGCCCTAGTATAAGGTCGCCGCCACCGCTGCCGCTAAGCAAGTCGTCCCCCGACGAGCCAAGTTTCGTAGATATTTGTCCAGCACCGTTAGAAGGGGGAGAAGTATCAGTAGAGTCAGAACTTGAATCACCGCTACTAATTGCAGTTTCATTAGATTGAAAAGTTGTTCTCTGTGCCATGGCGACCGAACTGGAGAATATTACAATGAGCAATATAAGTGAAAATGCTCCCACGATTGGCGTGTCACTTGTAATCTTTAAATAATTAGATTTCCACAAACCCTTCTTCGTTTCTATAGGAATATGTCCTATATATAACTTATGAGTCTATATTTGATATATATACGACATATTAGTTTATATCGTGGCCTATATAATACAAAAAGCATTGCATAAGGGGGTACTTGACCATTTTGATATCCAAATTCTTCAGATTCTCACCAATGATGCGCGAAGATCATACAGAGGTATTGGAATCGAGATCGGGTTAACGTCCAATAGCGTCAAAACGAGAATTCTAGCCATGGTTTCCGCAGGGGTGATTCAAAAGTTCCTGGTCATTATATCCCCCAATGTTTTAGGCTACAAGAAAGAATGCTTAATTATCGTTAGAAATAGAAGGCAAAAGAAGAACGTATTGAACAGCCTGAAGTTGTTGGGCGACGTAGTGTTAGAAGTTCAGTCGCTTGGAGGCATCTCGGCATTTAGGTTACTTATTACAAATGACTCTGAAGATAAGATCCGTTTTCTTGCTGAAGCTATTAAACCCGCAGTGGTTGAAACGATGTTCATGTCAGGGCCCCCCAAATCTATCACACATCTCTCAAAATCAGATCTTGCTATCGTTAGATGTCTCGTTACCGATCCAAGGATAGAGAGCTCAGATATAGCGCACAAACTTGGAATATCGACTAGAACAGTTACCCGGAGACTCCACAAAATGCAAGACACACATGCGGTAAAGTTTGGCGTACTCTTGGATCCAGCATCTCTGCGAGGATATATCCTCTTTGCTGTGACGGTAAATATTAGAGACGGATCATATCAAAGGATTCTAGCTAACATTTATTCTGACTTGCACGAATACTTCTTACTTCTTCCTCCAACACTACCCCAACGCACGATTACAGTATTATTCTTGACCAAAGATGTATTTACAGCAGACATGATTCTTGAAAAGATTGAATCGTATGATGGTGTAAAGCAAGCAGAATTATTCTTACCAACCAAAATAATACTGGACCAACTCTACCAGCTCAAATATATTCAAGAGGTTGGGCTGAAAAAACTCTCACAAACGCTACCCACAAAAATCTGATCAATCTCTCTAAAAAAACTGGCTGCCATCTTCTCTTATACATGGTAATACTTTTTCTTCAATAATCTGGCTTGGATTATTGACGTTGTCTATAGATAGCATTAGATAGTATTTGTTATATTGATCAGATACGATAGGGATAGTCGCACGGATCAGGTTTTCGTACTTCCCTATAACATACTTCAGTTTTCCGACTTTCGGGCCAGACTCTATTGCGCCCGTACGTAGAATTGCGCGCTTAGAATATTCCTCAGTTTCTGCTGGTGAAGACAGCGGAACCAAGCCACTCCTATATGCCATCGAAAGTAAAGTGCCAAGGTGGTCCACGACTCCAGTGTAGCGAATTGATTTATCTATCTCTAGTATCTGCTTACAAAATCCTTCGTAATTCAATATTGAATAGAACTAGAATATAATGTATTATAATCCTTTGATTTGTAAAGTGCAGGAAGATTTGCATATTATAATATTTTTGTTTGGGCACATCTTCAGAGGAATACAGAGAACAGAACAATGCGACTCTGAATATTATTATCCTTAACCCGTTCGCCGTATTTACCGCAATATTTTTAACCATAGTTATCATGTGGATTTTAGTTAGATTGACCTCACCCGTGCCTAGTCGACCTACAGGAGTTACTATCATTGCGATTCTTACTGTAATTCTGGGAATAATGTCAGTATTCGCAGGGATATCGTCAGTTATTCTAGGAGTATTTATTTCAAGCCTACAAGCTGAAATTTCAGAAGGGTCAGCATTCATAGGATCTGTCTTCGGTGTACTCTTGGCCGCCCTAGGCGCAGTGCTACTAGTGATTGGTACTGGGTACTTGGTTATGTCATATGGTCTATTAAGAGGGAAGGGATGGGCATGGATAATTACCATCATAATAAGTATTATTGGAATCGCGATTAACATAATCTCTGCGATAACAGGTGGTGTATCTAATATTTCGACAATCAATAATATGGACGGGAGTAGCAATAATTCCTTACTTGCCGGAATTATAGGATCCGCTGTTGGGATAGCTATCAATGTTATTATAATTTACTATCTTTACAGACCCCATGTTAAATCATTTTTTGGAAAGACCTAATTTCGGTACTGATGATCGGTATTGATTTTGGTAAATCAATTGGGCAAGACGAAGGGGTTACATTGAAGAGAAATAACAAAATAGGATACTTAGATAAGATATGGATACCTAAAATCGAATCAATATGTTATATTTACCAAATACAATAGAACAATGAATTATCAAATGCTAGACATCTTGTCAACTTCATCGTAGCATTTTTTAGCTTTTTCAAAGTCCCCCAATTCTTCTAGTGCTCGTGCTTTGTTCATTAGTAAGCGAATATTTCGTGGGTCGATTTTCAAGGCCTCGTCAAAAAAAGGAATAGCGTCATGAAAGTGCCCGAGTGAAGCCTGAACGACGCCCTTGTCTCCAGTCGCATCTGCATGAGTTGGATCCATTTTCAAGATCTCATCATAACATAAATCTGCTGCCTTGTACTCTGACAGATTCATGTGAGCGAAAGCCTTATCATACCATACTTTGACTTCGTGAGGAGAAAGCTTCAAACTTTTTTCGTAACATGACACTGCGTCCCTATATTGTCCTAGGTGTCTCAAAAGCAATCCTTTGTTATGCCAAACAATGGGATTATTTGGATCAAGCTGAGTAGCCTTGTTGTAACATTTTTTTGCTTCTTGCAAGTCTCCGATCGCTGTCAGGGCTGCACCAAGGTTAATCCAAATCTCTGGAATATTTGGATCGACATCAATAGCGTCTATATATTGATTGATTGCATTGTCAAAATTTCCCGTCTCACTAAGAATATTGCCAAGACTAATCCTTGCAACTATATTTTTTGGATCTAGCTCCAAAGCCCTCTTGTAATATTTTTTGGCTTGCACGGGCTTTCCTTCATTGTGCAACGAATAGCCCATAGTTATCCAATAATTTGGATCACGCTCGGCCTTGTCGACATCTCTCATCTAGATTTATGACGTTTGCAGCACTATTTATTCTCAATTTTCTGGAGATTAACCTGGGCCAGATTGACTCTTAACGCGTAATAATCAATTCCATGAATTTTAGTTTCAAGTGAAAGGCATTTAAGCTCCTAATGCTTGGCAATAAATTTCCAAGACGGTCAGCCCATGGGTTTCGATATAGGGATGGTCAGAAATATTGTTGCAAGCAGTTTATATGAAATATGACTGGAAAGTTGTGCCCATGTTGCTGACTTCAGCTACGACGTAAGAAAAGAAATCATCACCATATAAGTTAAAAGACCTTTGAAATGAGATTAAGGGAAAAGAGATCAGCTAAAAGCGAAGTGCCAAGGGATAAAAATGCTAGGAGGGGCGTTCATTGAGGAACTACACTAAATTAGGAAAGATTCCGATATCCATATTATCATCACAAATCAAGTCAATTTTGATTTGTCTTTACCGTATTATCTTGACGAAGTAGTATCCCTGGTACTGTCCAGTCTCCACTGAAATAACAGCAAAAGTTCCAGTTAGACTATGGAGAATCCTCGGCAGTCCTATCTGTTCAACGGTTAGGCGGCCTTTACGAATGACAGACGAGATCCAATGATCTGAATCTAATATATGTAGCTGTAACCTTGGTGAAAATTGAAATTCCGGAGATTCGGGATTTATTGATCGACTAACTACTTTCATACGAGCACCGAAAACAGATCTGGTAAGCCAAACAAGTAGCCGGAAAGACTTATCACGAAGTCGTCTTCTTTCACTATCTTTATTTTGGATGTTTTCTCCATAGCGTGTTGCATCAGCCGCGCATGAATGTTTTTCAATTGGCGTCAGATCATGGCCTATATCCATAATGTACTTGAAACGAAATGTTAAACAATTATCGCAAAAATGGCCGGATATCCCCTGAATCGTTCGTTTCCGCACAAGGACACAGTTATTTATGATAAAAGCAAGTGTCGAGTCGGTCGATTGCACTATGTTCCAAGTCTCCTTTCCAAGAGGTCGCCCAAGGCTCAGCTCCTGAGATCTTAATGTTTTACGAACCTTGCCCTGGAGGCTGTTGGCTATTGCTTTTGAAATGGAAACGGCCTCTTTTAGATTTGGAGAGTGTTGATTAGCTGGGGCCTTTGGAGACGGGTCATACTTGTGCTGGGTCTTGCAATGCTGTCTCATATTCCATTGTCGGGAGAATTGCTGGGGGCAATCCGGGCAGGTGTACTTTGGTCTCATAATTCAGTCACTATCAGTAACTGCCAGTAACTAGTACTTATACTAAGCCTTTCAGACTCCAATGTAAAAGAAAAGTCTCGAGTACGCTATCCAGCGGATTGTGCTCGAAACTAATCATAAATAAGCTAAACATGTACTAGTAATGACTAGAGCAGTATTAATGTCTTCGTCTTACGCGCAAATATTTATCAAAATCGTTTAGATTGAATTTGCGCTTCCTAGACTCCGACACAAACTCTTAAATTACCGCGAATTTCATATGACTGTTAGTCAGGGAGACTAAATTTGACCTGGAAAAATTATGGCAAACCGCGTAGGCGAGGACTGAGCGCCGCTGCATCGCATTCCAAAACTTCTACACCTAGTCGACCACGCTATTCAAGGTACATCCATAATGAAGGGCAAATGTATCATGGACAAACGAAGGAAACTATACTGCCTTGCGGCTATTCAGTCGCGGAGTCATGGGCTGCGCTGAAAAAGTGCTGGCAGGGTTTCAAAATAGCAAATGCTAGTTCGGACGTGGAGCGAATGGCAGAATATGCGTCTTATATTAGAAAAGTACAACTTGAAATGGGAATCTCAGTTACCTGTTTTGACCCTTGGATACTTGAAGATCAACAGATAGAATCGGATGATGAAGCCAATGATGAATACGCAACGAATAAGGAAGAAAACATATTGGAAGAGTATCCTGAAGACGATTACGATGAAATTATGTACGAAGCTCGGAAGGATCTTAGGAGGCAGTCTTGTGACTCTCCGAGAAACCATCTTTTTGATAGTAATCTTGAGTTTATGAAATCGGACGAATTGGATGAAAGTGATTCGAGTTTGAAGATCCCTACCGTGGACAAAGAGATTAGCGAAGAATGCAATTTGGAGTATGAGGCGAATCGTAATGCGTTTGAAAGGCCTGGCGACAAAGATGTAACTGAGGTGAAGGAAAACCTAACGGGTCGACAAGATAGAGAAATACTAAACCACGAGGAAGAAAAAACCCGGACACTGGAAGTGCGATCTAGGAAATCGTGTGTTTACACTCCCAACCAAGATAGTCCACGATGGGAAGTACGAGTACGTAAATCGTGTGTTTACCGGCCCAAGGAAGAAGATCAAGAATGGGATGAGCGTGTGCGGAAATCATGTATCTCCAAGCCTAAAAAAGTGCCGGACGAGGTCGAACAGGAATCAGAGCAACAACCAGGCAATAGTGATCCTGTTTATTCACACCTTGATTCCTATGAGGTCAATAATAATAACGAAAATGAAAATTCGTATTCATCTGGCGGCGAATCTGATCAAGTTGATGAATTTGAAGAAAACAAATCAGCTAGTCGTAAATCTTGCAAATACGTGAGAAAATAGTAGCGATTTCCAGTTTATTCCTGCGATCTTACTTGTAGCGGGTTCTATGATAATTAGAACCTTGTATCAAGTTAGAAAGGCTGTTATGCTGAGTCTCTTTAACTAGCGCGAACGTGTGGCACGACCTAATTGTGTAGTTGATGGTCGCTTGACTACCTCCAAATTGTCACTTTTGAAGGCTATATTGTTTCAAATTTTGTCTATGAATTACTAGTTGTAGAACACACGAACATACTACTGAGGGGGATTAATGTGCCTGTTCTGGTTAATGCAAGTATCGCAGTCGCGCTCCAACACGGTAACACCTTGACTATCGAACATGGCGAACTGGGTCGCTTCATTATGCTTTGCACGCCCACATAGTTCTCCCGTTATCGTGTTGATATTTATGGCTCAGTTAATTCATCCTAAGGACACGATTTTCTGACTTATCTTATTATAACCTTTATCGCACATATAATATTATGGACGTTAATACGTTTTTTGCTTATTACAATGGTTCCTCACTTTCTTTTAATGCACGTGGACCTGGATCCTTATGATCAAAAACGATACAATCAAAGTTCTCATGGTATCTACAGAATACCCCCCTATGCGTGGAGGAGTTGGACGCCATACGGCTAACTTGACAAGGGAACTCAGAAGAAAAGGATTAACAGTTGTTGTAGCATGCAATGAAGAGGGAGATGGGGATTATTATGGCTTGGCACCATCAAATGACCACAATTCAGAAATATTGTTGGAAATTGTCGAACAAATATCTCCGGACATAGTACACGTTCAATATGAACATGGACTATATGGATTAATACTTGATCCTATCAACCCCCGAAATACTAGAACAAATATTGACTCATTTTATGAAAGATGCAAGGTACCAATAGTAACAACATTTCACACGTCATTTACTTTCAAAGAATGGATGCGTTTGGTGGTCCCAATCAAAAATAGGAAGCTACTTAGAAGAACTGGCATTTACGGAAATCGGCTACTCAGGTACTGGACGCATCTTATTAACTTCAAGTCCTTCCATGATCTAAATACTGAGAAACTGAAAAAATCTAAAGAGGGAATTGTATTTTCACAATATATGAAAGCAAAAGTAGGGGGCGGAAGGATAATTTATCATGGGGCAGAATCTAACACACCTTTTCCTTCAACTAAAGAAATTGCTCGACAGAGATTTTCATTACCATCAGAAGGAAGAATTGCTTTGGCTGTAGGATTTAGGACTGCTACAAAAGGATGGGATATATTTCATAAAATGAACGTCCCTGAAGATTGGACTATAGTGATTAGTTCGTCGAGAAATCACTATAACGTAGAGAACTTTGAGCCAAAATTCGAGGGAAGAAAAAAAATAGTTAATTTAGACATGGATTTTCTAAATGAAGCAGAACTTTCTTTGTTATTTTATGCAGCCGATGCAGTAATACTGCCCTATAAGGTAAGCTCTGGTTCTGGGGTCATGTTCGACGGATTAGCTCACGGTTTACCCTTTGTTGCTTCGGAGCTGGACTTTTTTAAAGAGTTTTGTAGGCTAGGGCTTGGTATTACAGTACAAAGAAATCCAGAAGCATTCGCTAGAGCTCTTACCCAATTAGGCGAAAACTATCAATATTATAAAAATAATGTAAGGGCATTTATGGACAAGATGAGCTGGGATAACGTAGCACGAATACATGCTGAATTATATGACAGAATAGTGACAAATGCCATTGCACAACAATTACCCAAGTCAAAACCTCTTACGGGAGATTAGTTGCACTATTATTCAGTAAAGTTGATTCTAAATCACCGTCAGCTTTCGTGGAATATTTTTAATGTTTGTTGTGTATTAGGATGTTGACAATGAAGACATCGTACCACTGCTCTCAGTGCGATAAAGAATTCCTAGATAGCATAATGGCAAATGAACATAGAAAAAAGACAGGCCACAAAATAATCGAGCGCACTCTGGAAGCATAGAGTTCACAAGTATCGTTGGTGTCCCCACCTAAAGAATATCATACCTTGATAATATTACGAGAAATCACCGTGTCAAACTCAGGCCGGAACAATTCTAAAGATCTTTCCGAGACCTACCGAAACAACATACATGTAGCCATCGGGCCCAATCTTCAGGTCGGTTATGCCACCAAATTCTTGACCAAAAATAATTTGATCGACCCCCTCCGCATTAACAGACCTTATTACTTTACCTTCAAGGGCCGGTGGCAATGCAAGATGCATTCTGTCCTCAGTAAGGCCGAAATGGTATATTCTGCCGTTATGTACATCTGCTACAAACATCTCGTTAACATATTGCATTCCTAACTTATCTGAAGCCATGAACAATATAGCAGTCGGCCCTGCAGTGTTCAACCAGACCAATTCAGGATCCCTATAATGTCCTTTACCGTCAAAGTCTACTAATTCCGACTCGTCGAATTCTTCTTCTAATTTAGCAATTCCCATTGCCTCTTGCCAACCGCTATTAAAACCTGGCTCAACAAGATTAATTTCATCACTGTTACCTGGTCCGTTTTCCGTGTCCCATAATTTTCCGCTCACCGGATCAAATCCTAGTCCAAAGCTGTTTCTAATACCGTAGGCAAAATATAGACGAAGAGGGATCTCGTTTCCTAATATCCCTTCTCCGACTGGCTGACCGTCCTGAGTGATTCTTAGTATCCCACTTCGACCGTCGGCGTCTACTCCATCATGGTAATTTTGAGTAACGGTTTGAAAATCTTCTCCTCTAAATGAACCATCTACATCTCCAATTGGGACGTAAAGATTGTCGTCGGGCCCAATAACAATAGCTCCTCCATTATGCCGAGGTCCTGGCAACGCTGGCAAGTCTAGTAAAATTACTGGATTTACTAATCTGTTGTCTACTAATTCGTATCTGTAAAGCCGATTTCCAATGGGTTGTTTTCCTTGTCTGTCTTCGCCGTCCGTTCCGTCTATTTCAGTATAGTACAAAAAGACATATGTCGTAGCATCATGTTTTGATATCGCAATTCCGCACATACATCTTTCCACAGAGTTAGCTACGTTTACATCCAATAGTGGTTCATCCAGTACTTTTCCATCAAGAATTCTTTTGACAGTGCCCTTATCCTTTTCCAAGACCAGGATATCATTTGGTCCCAAAAAAGCCATGGTAGTAGGTGTATCAAGTCCGCTTGCAATCTCCTCTATCTTTAGATTGCGATCAAGTAGTTCAGGTTCCCCATTATCTGAAAATTCGCGTTGTCTGAATTCATCCTCCTGAGCATATGCGAATAAGAATGTCGTTAAGTTTGTACTCAAAAGCACAACTGACAAGAGAGTAATAGAAATTGCTACTATGAAAATCAAGAATCGCAAGATTATTTTCCGCAGCTATTCCCCTAATTTAGACTGTTCGGAAATCAACCGATATTAAATTAACATGAGTTTGTAGCTTGATTTGTGACATTCTGATTATCAAATACCTTGTTCTGCGAATAATGTCATCCCAAATGGTTGGGTTATGGAATTACAAGCTTCTGTCAGTAATTGACTATAACGCCACACATCATAGTTAGTTTTTGAGCTGGTAAGCTCAATAGGTACACTTCGTTTAGCGGCGTTTTTATGATAATAATTGGTAATGACATATTTCAAAATTTGTCCAGCTTTAAGAGACTTTCCAGCTAAATCTAACTGGGATAGTGCATGATTTTCTACAGTACTTCTTTTATCATAATCTCCAAAATCTTTGGATGTTCTCTTTGTAAAAACAAGCTCCTCTAAAGAGATCCTCCTCTTTCTTATCATCTTGATATTGGCATCAAAAGTCTCTCTCACTTTTGGCATCAAATCCTTGACCTCTTGTACAGTTTCACCTTCTGCCATTATATCCAAGATCAGCTGCTGAACTTTTGAGAAGAAAGGAGGCGTATCGTGTCTCCTAGCTTCTATACCCCTTGTCTTAATGGTGCCATCTTCAAATACTCCAAAATATCGGTTTGCTACTGGTAGTAGCGACTGTTGTTGTAGTGATGATAATGATATACTATCATTTGATGGAACAAATACGATCCATTTATAGATACCTTCAAATGAACTTTCAAAACCTGTGTTATCTTCTATTGATTCTTTGAGTCTAGAATAATCAGTTTGCAAAGCATTTTTCTTCTGTACCCATATTGAATCTACTATGCCATGTAAAAGACGAAAATTGTGCTTCTCTGCTATTCTCATTGATTGTGCGAGTATTTGTCTATCAAAAGCGCATACTGCGATATGAGCGTCTATTCTGCCAAATTTTGCATTATTGAATCCAAGATAACCAAATGACGTTACAAGAACCCACTTCAAGGCCGTTTTTCTCAAGTCATACATGTCTTTCAATCTAGGATCGTTGGTAGAATTTCGTAGTTTCTTGTAAATTGTTCTCTTAGTAAGTAGAATCTCTAGAGAGGCTGGAACAATTCCATTTCTCTTTTCACATCTGCGATATCTTTTCAGTCTAGGCACTTTTAGTTTAGATTCAGGACAGCAATTGCAAACAACCGTTTCGGCTGAAATATTCTTCTTGTACATAATGTTAGGATATAGAGAAACAAAGTCATATTCTGCAACTTTTTCATGAACTCCTGTCTCGGGTTCGAAAATAAGCCCACCACGATCAGCTAAAATAAGCTCTTCCATTGTTTTTGGATGTTCCATCATTGTAGGTTTCCAAGGAATTAGAAGGTTTTTTTTGCTTGCGTGATAAAATTGTAAAGAGGACATACATTTTCCAATACTAGCCCTTGACGCCTCATGTAGGGGCATCCTGCATATTCTTGTCAACTCATAAAGACCTTCTAAGCCTGCTTCATTTAACACAAAAGAATTATCAGTATCGATATGTATTCGACCTAACAGCTTTGTCGACGTTGGTCTAAAATAAATGCGCCCATAAGAAAAAAAAGATATCCCTTCTTTTTTCTGCCGTAGTAGAGGTACACGTTCTCTATCTAAAATAAGTTCTATATCATTTTCTTTGGATCTTTCCAGCAGATATGGGAACGTAAATGAATCACCATTATATGTTAAAATAAAGTCGGGATTTATCATTCCAATTTCTTTCATTAGTTGATGCAGAATTTCAGATTCAGAATTGTCTCGGATTTCTATGATATCATTATCTTCATATTTTTGAATTTTAATGCAGTCTATTCTATCTGAAAATTTTGGTATTTTTCCTTCATTTATTTTTGGATATATGGTTAGACGTACATTTACAAATGTTGGTAATACGTAATCTGTAGACCAGATACTATCTCTGACATCCCATTTTAAATTTGATCTCAAAGGATCAGGTTTAACCTTACAGTTTGCTAACGGAAATATGTCATGATGATAGAAATAGAACTGTGTGGGCAAAACATCAACATTGTAGAGCCGCAGCTCTCCGAATCTAGCCATTCTCTCAATTCGAGATGCTAATTGTGCTGCTTTGGTGGAATCAATTAAGGTTAGTTGTAAAACCTCTGATTCTGTGGTATCTGTTATTTTCTCATATTTTGATGTAATTTCATAGTCTTTAATGAAATATGAAATCTCTTCTTTATTAGCAATTGATCTAAGTAATGGTTTATTATCTGATGCAACATATATTGAGTGAGACCAATTATCTACTATTCTTACAGTCTCTCCATTATCCTGCTTTATCCAAAATATCATCTTGTCAGATATAGGATAGGCATCGAATAAATACCCAGATACCATATAGGATACTATATTATATTTCCTGTCCCACTTTAGTCATCATGTAAATTGTACTACCGTTGAATGTCCTTTGAATTATTATTTATCAACCAGTTTATTATTTTATGCTGTACAAATATCAACCCCATCAGTAAAGATTCTGTAGAAAAATATTCTCCCTTACTATTAATAGCCTCATTCAATTGGTAACAGTCATTCAACATTTGTGAGAATAACTTTCTGTCTTCTGATCGCAGTGTCTCAGCAAAACCTTGCCATGATTGAATTTCTTGTGTTAAGATATCATTATTGGGGAATAGTATCATATTATGATGTGCCTTTTACTAGTAAACTAATTAGTTGACAAGCTCATCCCACTGTGTAGCATTGGATAGTTTGCCAGCTCTTACTCCCGTCTGTTGTGTGAGTTGAATTATTTGTTTGTAATGGTGGAATATTATAGACATTAGGATACATGATACTACTACAGGGCTAACACAATTAGAAGAAGCAGAATTGTACAATCGAGAAATAGCAAACATTTCATCAAATAATTTTCTGTCATTTTTGTTGAGATTATATTTAAATGATCTCCATTTTCGCTCTTCTGTCATACTTGCAATCCTAAATGATGGAATTGTTCTACCCAATCAATTCTCACTTTGAATGGGACTCACTACTAAGAGATCTTCAATTGATAGACTGACTTGTTTTCTAATAACAAGATCCTGAAATGGAATAGAATGTTTGTCAAGTATTTTTAGCTTTAGCCGATCATTGGTTTTATTTTCAACAATCTCAATACCTTTGTTAAAAATATGAAGAAAATTTGATGATAAATCATATGATTGATCGTTATTATCGCTGGTTAGGTAAAGGGAAGTAAGCAGTAAAATGTTGTTTCTCTTTGTTATTTTGTATAATGAATTTCCAATTTCTTTTAGCAATGCTTCTATTTCATTTGTATGAATTTGAGGGTTAGCAACAAACATATGTAGAAGATCAGAAATTATTATAATTTTGACATTAAATTCTTGAATGAATTTTGGCAGCTCATATAGTATTGAGTTTACAAGCTGGTAGATTGTAAAAAGTCTTGATAGTACTATCCGTTGTAACGATTTTTTTATATCCAATCCACACTGCTTCATGAAAGTTATGTGTTGATACACATTAGTACAGTTACCAGCATCAAGGATACATATACTAGAAGAAGAATTATAGATTTCTAGACCACCATGTCTTCTGGGTAATAAACATGAAACACATAATCTGGCAAGAATTAGATTTGTAAATTTTGGATTACCAATAATACATACTGTATCACCAGCTAAAATCTCTAGCGCTGAATGTACATCTTTAATGCTGAATGTGACTTTGTAAAGATATTCATAAGCTGTTTGAAGTCTTGGTAGTCGCCCAAATCTGGTAGAATTTTCAATTGTTGAAATGCTATGCATGAGCTGATTGTGAGATGCTTTACAGTATTTAGCAAAGGATATACCTATAAGACGGGGAGGGGGTAAACATGTGCACTACTACAAATTCACCTATCACAAAATGTCCAAAGGTGAAATTCAGGCCTGGGATCCACCTGAGGCCCAGCGAATATCTATTCTGGATCGTTTTAGTCCAGAACTTAGCAGTAAGCCAATATGGGAAGTTTGACTTCTAAAGCTCAGGTAAACGCTGACTGAACAGATGAAAAATTAATAAAATAAGGATTATCATCAGTAATTATTGTCTCTCAGAAAGATTCTGGTTGCTGTAGATGGTTCTGATCCATCCTTAGACGCTAGCGCCCTTGCGATTGACTTGGCTAAAAGCAACAACGCAGAATTGATTGTATTATTTATCGTCTCGCCTGTCCCATATAGTCAATTCGAGTATGCGAATATTGG
>Ga0114129_10004994_pt1 | contig 18697 bp, 18 predicted proteins | sample RhiMetdeltSRZDD1_FD_80071 | JGI IMG/M metagenome (GOLD analysis project Ga0114129, IMG submission 80071) | Populus rhizosphere microbial communities from Tennessee, USA - Rhizosphere MetaG P. deltoides SRZDD1 (version 2) (version 2) | ecosystem: Host-associated > Plants > Roots > Rhizosphere >...
CCAGGGACTGACCGAGTTCCTGCCCGTGTCGTCCACGGCGCACCTGCTGCTCAGCGAGCGGCTGCTCGGCTACCAGGATCCGGACGGCGTGTTCACGGTGATGATCCAGCTCGGATCGATTCTCGCGATCATGTGGCTGTATCGCGTGAAGATCATCGACGCCGTCGCCACGCTGCGGACACGCGCCGACTCGCGGAATTTCGCGATCGCGATCATCGTCGCGACGATCCCCGCGCTCGTGGCTGGAGCCCTGTTCTCCAAGTACATCAAGAGCGTGCTCTACGAGAGCCCTCGCGTGTTCGCGGTGGCGTTCATTCTCGGCGGCATCGTCATGCTGATCGTCGAACGCGTGCGCCAGGCGCCGATCGTCGTCGACGCCGAGCGCACGCCGATGCCGCGCGCGTTGATCGTCGGACTCTGTCAGATGGTCGCGCTGATTCCGGGCGTGTCGCGTTCCGGCGCGACGATCGTCGGCGGCATGGCGGCCGGTCTGGACCGTCCGGCGGCGGCGGAGTTCTCGTTCTTCGTCGCGATGCCGACGATGACCGCGGCGTTCGGCAAGCAGGTGCTCGAGGTGCGCCACTCGCTGTCGGCCGATCGCGCGCTCGACATCGGTGTCGGTCTCGTGATGGCGTTCGTCGCGTCGCTGCTCGTCGTCAGGCCGTTTCTCGCGTTCGTCAGGCGCGCCGGGTTCGATCTGTTTGCGTGGTACCGCATCGTCCTCGGCGTGGCGATCGTCGCCGCGATCGCCGCCGGGTGGATGCAGCCGTAAGTTCGGTCCATGCACTGGCTCCGCCGCACGTTCATCACCGGCTTCTTCGTCACCGTACCCGTCTTCGTCAGCGTCGCGGCTTTCATCTGGATCTTCACCGTCGTCGACACCACGACCACGCCGTTGTACGACCGCGTGCTGGGGCGGCGAATCCCGGGCCTCGGCATCATCTCGACGGCTGTCGTGCTCGTGCTCGTCGGCGCGGTCGCGAGGAACGTCATCGGCCGGCGCATCCTGCAGCGCGCGGAAGGATGGCTCCTGCGCATTCCCGTGTTCCGGACGATCTATTCACCTGTCAGGCAGTTGATTGTCGCGTTCAATCCGGACAACGAGTTCGGCTTCAAGCGCGTCGTGATGGTGGAGGATCCGCGCAAAGGGTTTGCGCTCGGATTTCTCACGCGCGAGTTCACCGTCGATCGCGGTTCCGGTCCCGAAGCGCTGATTGCGGTGTTCGTGCCGACCAATCACCTCTATCTCGGCGACATCGTGATCTGCGAGCGCGCGCGTGCCATGTTTCCCGACATCACGGTCGAGGACGGCATCCGGATCTTCCTGACCGGCGGCATGGCGCTGCCGCCCAAGGTCCGCATATAATCCGCGTTTTGTGCGAGGTGGAATGATCGTGACCGTACGACGCTTTCTGGGACGGAGCGCCGTCCCTCTGACGCTGGTCCTCCTCGTGATCGCTCTGGCTTCAGCGGCGCGGCCTGTCGTCGCCGCGGCGGCGCAACCGCCGGTGCAAACCACCGAGCGCGCGCCGGAGGTCGGCGGCGAGGCGAGCCTCGTGCTGCCCGATCTGTCGATCGTCGATTTCCGCGGCGTGAACGCGCGCACGCTGCTGCTGGGCGGGCTCGGGATCTGCGCGCTGGGTCTGCTCTTCGGGCTGATGAACTTCACGCAGCTCCGCAATCTGCCCGTGCATCCGGCGATGCGCGACGTGTCGGAGCTGATCTACGAGACGTGCAAGACGTACTTGATCACGCAGGGCAAATTCATCCTCGTCCTCGAGGTGTTCATCGGCGTGATCATGATTTTCTACTTCGGCGTGCTGTCGCACTATTCAGCAGGCCGCGTGCTCATCATTCTGATCTTCAGCCTGATCGGCATCGGCGGCAGCTACGGTGTCGCGTGGTTCGGCATCCGCGTCAACACGTTCGCGAACTCGCGCGCCGCGTTCGCGAGCCTGCGCGGCCAGCCGTTCCCGATTTACGCGATCCCGCTGAAGGCCGGGATGAGCGTCGGCATGCTGCTCATCAGCGTCGAGCTGTTCATGATGCTCTGCATCCTCCTCTTCATTCCGGGAACGCTCGCCGGTCCGTGCTTCATCGGCTTCGCGATCGGCGAGTCGCTCGGCGCGGCGGCGCTCCGCATCGCCGGCGGCATCTTCACCAAGATCGCCGACATCGGATCGGACCTCATGAAGATCGTCTTCAACATCAAGGAAGACGATGCCCGCAACCCAGGCGTGATTGCCGATTGCACGGGGGACAATGCCGGCGATTCGGTGGGTCCGACCGCCGACGGATTCGAGACCTACGGCGTCACCGGCGTGGCGTTGATCACGTTCATCCTGCTCGCGGTCCGCGGCGAGCGCGTGCAGGTGGAGCTGCTCGTGTGGATCTTCGTGATGCGCATCATGATGATCGTCGCGAGCGGCCTGTCGTACTTCATCAACGAAGGCATCGCCAAAGCGCGCTATGGCAACGCCGACAAGATGAACTTCGAGGCGCCGCTCACGTCGCTCGTCTGGCTCACCTCGGTCGTCTCGGTCGTCATCACGTATGTGGTGTCGTACCTGCTCATCCCCGATCTCGGCGACGGGACGCTGTGGTGGAAGTTGTCGACAGTGATCACCTGCGGCACGCTCGCCGGCGCGATCATTCCGGAATTCGTCAAGGTGTTCACGTCGGTCGAATCGGGCCACGTCAAGGAAATCGTGGCCGCGTCGCGCGAAGGGGGCGCGTCGCTGAACATCCTGTCGGGCTTCGTCGCCGGCAACTACAGCAGTTACTGGCTGGGGCTGAGCATCGTCGCGCTGATGTCGATCGCGTACTACGTGAGCAGCAGCACGCCGAGCCTCGGCGCGCTGATGGCGGCGCCAGCCGTGTTCGCCTTCGGTCTCGTCGCGTTCGGGTTTCTCGGGATGGGTCCCGTGACGATTGCCGTCGACTCGTATGGGCCCGTCACGGACAACGCGCAATCGATCTTCGAGCTGTCGGTCATCGAGCAGCTGCCGGGCGTCCGTGAATCGCTGAAGCGCGAGCACGGGTTCGACGTCCGCTTCGAGCGCGCGAAGGAGCTGCTCGAGGAAAACGACGGGGCGGGCAACACGTTCAAGGCGACGGCGAAGCCCGTGCTCATCGGCACGGCCGTTGTCGGCGCGACCACCATGATCTTCTCGATCATCATGTCGCTCACGGCGGACCTCACCCGCGACGTCGACAAGCTGTCGATTCTCCATCCGCCGTTCCTGCTGGGCCTCATCACCGGCGGCGCGGTGATTTATTGGTTCACAGGCGCCGCGACGCAAGCCGTCAGCACCGGCGCGTACCGGGCGGTCGAGTTCATCAAGGCCAACATCCGCCTCGAGGGCGTCGAGAAAGCGTCGGTGACCGACAGCAAGAAGGTGGTCGAGATTTGCACGCAATATGCGCAGCGCGGGATGTTCAACATTTTCCTGACCGTCTTCTTCTCGACGCTCGCGTTCGCGTTTCTCGAGCCGTTCTTCTTCATCGGCTACCTGATTTCGATCGCGCTCTTCGGTCTCATGCAGGCGATTTTCATGGCCAACGCCGGCGGCGCGTGGGACAACGCGAAGAAAATCGTCGAGGTCGAGTTGAAGGCGAAGGGCACGCCGCTGCACGCCGCGACGGTGGTGGGCGACACCGTGGGCGATCCGTTCAAGGACACCTCATCGGTCGCCATGAACCCGGTCATCAAGTTCACGACGCTCTTCGGCCTCCTTGCCGTTTCGTTGGCCGTGAACCTGTCCGCCGGATCGGGCGCCGCGGTGAGTCGCTCGCTCTCGGCGGTTTTCTTCGTGCTTTCGGTGATCTTCGTCTGGCGGTCGTTCTACGGGATGCGAATCAAGTCTGGGGCGTAGACCAAAGGGTACAGTTAGGGCGACTTCCTGCGGCTAAACCATTGGGCCATTTGGCCAGTTCCGGTGTCTAACTCCCTGAGCGTTCCCTTTAGAGTTCGTTGATCTCTGTTTTTGACCTGACTATAATCGGCGCCTTTCGCGCAGCCTGACGTTTCTGAAAGAGCCTGAGGAGGAGTAAGCCGTGCCACGTGACATGTTCGGCGATGTGGTCAAGCCGTCGATCAAGGTGGGCAGCCAGAAATGGTATACGGTCCCGCTCTCGATCATCGTGCACACGGCGATCATCGCAGCGGTGATCATCATTCCGCTGATGGCGATGGATGCGTTGCCGACGCCGCCGTCGATGATGGCGTTCGTCGCGGCGCCGCCGCCGCCGCCGCCCCCTCCTCCACCTCCGCCGCCGCCGCAGGCCGCCGCTGCGCCGCCGCCGCCCGTGGACGTGAATCCAGCCGCCGCGCCCGTGGAAGCGCCGCGTGAGATCAAACCTGAAACCGGCATCGAGGTCTCGAGAAGTGTCGCCGCAGGCGTAGAAGGCGGCGTCGTCGGGGGCGTCGCCACCGGCATCGTCGGCGGGCTCGAAGCCGCGCCACCGCCACCGCCGCCGCCACCGCCTCCGCCGGCGCCGGTTCGCGTGGGCGGCAACATCAAGCCGCCGACGAAGGTGAAGGACGTCAAGCCGACGTATCCGGCCATCGCGCAGTCGGCGCGCGTGCAAGGCGTCGTCATCATCGAAGCGACGATCGGACCGAACGGCGCGGTGCAGGAAGCCAAGGTGCTGCGCTCGATCCCGTTGCTCGACGCCGCCGCGCTCGATGCCGTGCGGCAGTGGCAGTTCACGCCGACGCTCCTCAACGGCGTGCCGGTTCCCGTCATCATGACCGTCACCGTCAACTTCACGCTTCAATAGATGTTCACAACTTCGGCTGACATGGAGGATGGACTGTGGATTTAATGGCAATGTGGCAGCAGATGGGATGGGTTGCGAAGGCCGTGGCCTTCATTCTGTTCTTCATGTCGATGTGGTCGTTCGGCGTCGCGATCGAGCGCATCTTCACCTTCACGCAGGCGCGCAACCAGTCGAAGATGTACGCGCCGCAAGTCGCGAAGCACCTGAAGGAAGGGCGCCTCAAGGACGCCATCGCGCTCTCCTCCTCGAAGAACTATCGCTACAGCCACCTGGCGAAGGTCGTCCTCGCGGGACTGCAGGAGTATCAGTTCCAGCAGGAGAGCGGCGGCAGCCTCACGCGTGAAGATCTGCTGGACACGGTCCGCCGATCGATTCAGCGCGCCGCCGCGCTCACCGCGTCGGACTTGAAGAAGGGCATCGCCGCGCTTGCGACGATCGGTTCGACGGCGCCGTTCGTCGGACTGCTCGGCACGGTGGTCGGCGTCATCACCGCGTTCCAGGGGATCGCCGCCAGCGGATCGGGCGGCATCGGCGCGGTCTCGGCCGGTATCGCGGAAGCCCTCGTCGAGACGGCGCTCGGGCTGGTCGTCGCGATTCCCGCCGTGTGGTTCTACAACTACCTCACCGGCCGCATCGAGTACTTCAACGTGGAGATGGACAACTCCTCGTCGGAGCTGGTTGATTACTTCATCAAGAAGACCGCTTAGCATTGCGGATTGCGGATTGCGGATTGCGGATTGATCGTCGATTGAATCGACAATGAATCCGCAATGAATCCGCAATCCGCAATCCTCAATCCGCAATACAGGAGACACGGTTATGGCAATGGATCTCGGCGGCGCCAAGGGCGGAGTCAAATCCGACATCAATGTGACGCCGCTCTGCGACGTCATGCTGGTGCTGCTCATCATCATGATGATCGTCGCTCCGCTGTTGCAGCAGGGCGTCAGCGTCAAGCTGCCGGTGGCCGGCAACACCACCGACAAGCCCGAGACGCAGGACCAGACGGTCATCGCGATCGCGAAGGACAAGACGATGTACCTGAACGCCAAACCCGTCCAGGAGGCCGAATTGGCCACGCGCATCAATGAGCTGCTCGAGAGCAAGAAAGAAAAGATCGTCCTCATCAAGGCCGACGAGGAAGTCGAGTACGGCGCGGTGATGGCGGCGATGGACCAGCTCCGTCAGGCAGGCATCGAAGACATCGGTCTCGTCACCGATCCCAAGCGTGCGGGCATGCTGTCGGGAGGTAAATAATGGCTCACGCACACCAGCACCTGGGCGCCGACAAGGTCGTCAAGGCCGAGGTCCCGCATGCCAGCGCGGACATGAACATCACGCCGCTCATCGACGTGCTGCTCGTGCTCATCGTCATCTTCATGGCCGCCCTGCCGCTCACGCAGAAGGGACTCGACATCAACCTGCCGGCTGAAACGAAGAAGAACACCGACGTCACGCCGGAGATCAGCCAGATCGTGCTCAACTACACGGCGGACAAGAAAATCACCGTCAACAACCAGGACGTGACGGTCAACGACCTCGAAACGCGCCTGCGGAACATCTTCGATCAGCGCAAGGACAAGACGATGTTCATCATGGGCGCCGGCACGCTGCGCTACAAGGACATCGTCGACGTCATCGACGCCGCGAAGGGCGCCGGCGTGGAAAAGGTCGGCATCGTCACCGAGGGGATGCGCAAGGCAGGCGGCGCCACCGCCGGCGGCAACTGAAGAAGTCTAGAGTCTGAAGTCTGAAGTACGTCTGAGCGGCCGCTTCTCGACGGAGGAGCGGCCGTTTTCCATTTCAAGGGTGTCTAATCGAGCGGAGGTGCTCGATGTCGCGGCTTCGCGCCGACATGAACCTGACCCCGCTGATCGATATCCTGCTCGTGCTGATCGTCATCTTCCTCGCTGCGCTGCCGCTGACGCAGAAGGGGCTCGACACGCACTTGCCCGCGCAGAGCCAGGACTCACCGCGCCACGTTCCCCCAGGGCAGATCGTCGTCGAGTACACGGCGGACGGCCATCTGTCCGTGAATCACGAAGAGGTGGCGCTCTCCGGGCTCGAAGACCGTCTGCGAGGCATCTATGCGACCCGGACCGACAAGACGCTCTATATCATCGGCGCGGCGTCGCTGCCCTACAAGGCGATCGTCGCCGTGATTGACGCGGCAAAGGGCGCCGGCGTGGACCGTGTCGGGATCGTCACCGACGGGATGCGAAAGGCCGCCGGCGCCTCGACCCGCCGCGCCTGATTCTCCTTCCTGGAACTTTCCTCCGCAGCGGCGGCAATAGAGTAATGAGGTGGACGACCGCGCGCTGCTCGAACGGGTGAGGCGAGGCGACGAACACGCCTTCTCCCGGCTCTACGCGCGTTACCAGTCGACGATCTACCGCTACGCGATGCACATGTGCGGCGCGGCCGCGGCTGACGACGTGGTCCAGGACACCTTCGTCGCGCTGCTGCGGCAGCCGGCGAAATACGACGCCTCGCGCGGTCCGCTGGTCAGCTACTTGTTCGGCATCGCGCGGCACTACGTGTTGAAGCGGCTCGCGATCGAGCTTCCCCTCGATCCGCTCGACGACGCTGATGGCGAGGCCGTCGCCCTCCGCGCGGCGGAGATCGCGACGCCGCTCGACGTCGCGAGCCGTGCCGAGCTCGTGGCGCAGGTGCGCGACGCGATCCAGACGCTTCCGCCGGCGTATCGCGAAGCGGTGGTGCTGTGCGAGCTGCAGGACATGGACTACGCGGCAGCCGCCGCGATCATGCAGTGCCCGATCGGCACGGTCCGCTCGCGGCTGCACCGCGCGAAGGCGATGTTGACGACGAAGCTGGCGACGCTGCAGTCCCCGTCGCTCGCGACGAGGCAGGCACCATGAGCGATGCTCGAGAGTCCGGCGGCGTGTTGAACGAGGCGCTGCGCGCAATCTCGGCCGAAGACGCGACGGCCGGCGCGCCACCGGCAGTCGAGGCGCGCGTGATGAGGGAATTCCGGGCGGCCGCGGCCGCGCGCCGCCGTCGCGTGCGCGCCGCCGTCGCCATCCTCACGCTCGCGGCGATGCTGGCGATTGCGGCCGCGATTCCAACGTGGCGATCGATGACCTCGCACGGAGAGGCGAGCCGCGAGCCGTCCGTGCCGCCGACATCGCGACGCGAGGTCACCACGGAGTTCATGCCGCTCGCCTACAGCGGCGTGCCGATGACCGAGGGTCATGTCGTCCGGATGGAAGTGCCGCGCGCATCGCTCGTGTCATTTGGATTGGTGCCGGCCGACGGCATCGACAGCGCGGCGAGCGCCAAGGTACTCGCTGACGTCATCGTCGGAGACGACGGGCTGGCGCGCGCGGTCAGATTCGTCCGGCGCGTGGAGCGGGAAGGGCAACGTCAATGAGAAAGGATTGGACGCAATGAGACGACAGAGAGTCGATTGCCTCGTACTCGCGGTCGTGATGGCCGCGGCGGCCACGACGGCTCGCGCGCAGGTTCCGGGAAAGCCCGCGCCAATCATGGGAACGCTCGATTTCATCGGCGGCGAAATGGCCCTCGGCGCCGTCGTCAAAGGCGCGCCGTTTTCCGCGGAGGCGGTGACGACGACGTCACAAATCCTCGCGGACGGTACGCGCATCGAGCGCCGCGTCACGGCAAAACTCTATCGGGACAGCGAGGGGCGTGTCCGGCGGGAGCAGACCGTCCTCGGACTCGGCGCGCTCGACCCGTCGGCGGACGCGCAGCCGATGATCACGATTTCAGATCCGGTGTCGGGCGTCGCCTACGTGCTCGAGCCGAGCACTCGAACCGCGCGCCGCGGCCGCAGGATCTCGATCGAGCGCCGCGGAGACGTCAACGCGGTGCAGCTCGAGAAGCTGCGTGCCGCGGCGCGCGAGCGTCTCGGTGAACCGGGCCCACCCCCGCCGCCGCCGCCACCGCCGCCGGGCGAGCGCGGAACGCCGAGTGCAGCGGCGCGAGAGCACATCGCGAACTGGCCGCAGCCGCTCGGCACGCGGCAAATCGAAGGCGTGTCGGCGACGGGCACGCGGCGGACCGAAACAATACCGGCAGGACGCATCGGAAACGATCGGCCGATCATGATCACCGATGAGCGATGGGAGTCGCCGGATTTGAAGGTATTGGTGATGTCGCAGCATCACGATCCGCGCACCGGCGACGTCGACTATCGGCTGACGAACATCAGCCGAGCCGAGCCGGCGCACGATTTGTTCATGGTTCCGGCCGACTACGACATCGTCAACGTCCCTCCGCCCGGACCGCGTGAATAAAAGAAAAGGGCCGGTGCGATTGGTCGCGCCGGCCCTCCGACCTACCAAACCGATCCGAATTACTGGAATGTGTAGCGGAAGCTGAGCATCAGCACGTACACGTCCGCGTTCGAGGGATTGCTCAACGACGCTGTTGTCTGGAACGTGTGGCTGATCAACTCGGTACCAGTCGCGCCGCTCACGGTGGCCAGCCGGTAGCTGAGGCGCCCCTGCGCGTCGGGTGCCGGGTTGGTCAAGATTCGGTTCTGAATCGGAATCTGACCGACGCCCCAATTGTGATTCAGCAGGTTGCTGAAGTTGTTGATGTCCAGACGGATCTGTCCCGAGTGCTGATGGCCGCCGATGCCGTGGAAAAGATCCTGCGTGATGCTCAGGTCGGTTCGCTTGACGATGGGATAAAACAACCCGTAGCGCTGCGCGTATTCGCCGCGATGTTTCCGAAGGTAATCGTCCTGCTGGATATACGCCTCGAACGCGGCCGCCTGGTCGTCGGCCGTGAACGTCTTGCCGCCGGCGGCGAACGTCACGAAGTTCATGTCGGACGTGCTGCGGGGGATGTAGATCAGATCGTTGGCTGCAGTGTCGCCGTTCGCGTCCTGCGCGAAGATGTAGCTCGCGTTGCCATTCGTGTGCGCGTCGAAGAACGCGGAGATCGTCGTCTTGCCGAAGTCGAAGTACTGCCGGCTGTAGGACGCGGTGAGGAAGTATCGATGTCCCTGCGAGAACTGCGAGAACGACAGCGGAGGATTGTTCGAATCGAGCACGATCGCGTTGCTGTTCCATGATCCCGCTGCGATCGAACCGGGATCGTTCACGTTCTTCGACTCGCCATAGCTGTACCCGCTCTTGAACGAGAAACCGTGCGTCATCGCCTTCGAGACGCTCGCCGCGACGTTCCATTGACGGCCGACGCTCTCGTTGGTGAGCACGATGTTCTGGACGATTTGGTTGCCAACGGCATTGTTCAGCCTCGTGACGCATGGACCGGACTGGCCACCTGTGCCGAACGGCCCGCCCGACGTGACGCACGCAGGAAACGCGGACGTGACGGCCCAGCGCGGGCGGTTGTCGACGCCGGTGAATGCCGATTGCGCCGCCGGCAGGTTCGCGTTGATGTACAGCATCCCGTTCACGTCTTTGTTGAAAATGAATTCGCCGGTCGCCACGAGGCCCAGCGGCAGGCGGCGGTCGACCGCGATATTGCTTCTCCACGTTTGAGGGAACTTGAAGTTCGGATCAGTGACCGCCAGGTCGACGCTCGTGGCCGGCGCGCCGGTGACGCTCTTCGGCTTGTACGCGTCCGGATTGGGATTGAAGGGAAACGCCGTTCCGAACACCGCGCCCGAGTCGGTGAATCCGGTCAGCATCCCGGTATTGCCGATCTGATTCGAGATCCACACGTAGAGCGGCTTCCCGGTGAACACACCGGTGCCGCCGCGAACTTGCGTTCGCTGATCGCTCGTGATGTCGTAGTTGAAGCCGACGCGAGGCGACCACAGCGGCGTCGCCTTCGGGAGCGCGCCGGTGTTGTACTGAATCGGGCTTCCATCCTGATTCCGGAACGCCAACGCGTCGACGTTTGGATTGTCGTACGCGGTCTTGCCCCACGACGCCACATCCATGCGGATGCCGGCCGTCACCGTGAGGCCCGACCTCGGCCGCCATTCATCCTGCGCGTACGCGCTGGTGTAAAAGACGTCCAGCGGCTGAATCGGCTTGTCCAGGCTCGGAATGTTCATGTACCGGACCTGGAAGCGGTGCGCGACCGGCGAGTCGATACGATTCGGGTTCGCGAGAAATCCGTTCGCATCGGTGTAGAAATCGGCCAGCGAGTTGTACACGTACGCGCTCTGCTTGCCGGGGAAGAACACGTTCTCGGAATGATATTTCTCGACGGCGCCGCCGAACGTGAACGAGTGGCTCTTCCCGAATTTCGTCAAGCTGTCCTGCGCCTGAAACGTGTTGTAGCGCAGTTCGTTGTTCGGCGTGAACGGCTCTGATCCAAACGACGTGTACGCGTTGTTGCCGCTCAGAATGTCGACGAACGGGAACAGCGTGGCGAGGGCATCGCGGCTCTCGTCCTGATGCGTGTAGCCGACGATGAGGCTGTTGGTCAGGTTGCTGCCGAGCACCGAGTTCCACTCGCCGATCCCGGAACGGATGTTCTCGAGAATGGCGTAGTTCGAGTTGGCGAAGTTCAGGAAGTTGGTTGAAAACGTTTGCCGTCCGGTCCCGTTGCCCAGCGAGCTCGATCCGGAAAGATTCACCGGCGTCTTCGAGTTGAGCATGTTGTAGCGAACCGTCACCTTGTTCGAGCTGTTGACGTTGTAGTCGCCCTTCACCAGGAAAGGCTTGGCGGGCGTGAGTTTCGAAATCCCCTGGTACGGGCCGGTGTCGTAATTGAATTTCGAGCTGAGGAACGCGCTCAGGGCGTCGAGGTCGGACGCCAGCACGCGCGTGGTGTTGCCGGCCGCCGGTGCGCCCCCGGGATTCGCGACGTACGTCGTCAACGGACGCTGATCCTTCTGACTCTCGAAGCTCTCGAAGAAGAACAGTCTGTTCTGCACGACCGGCCCGCCGATCCATTCGCCAGCGTTGGTGGTCTTGAAGGTACCGGGGTTGACCGTCTGTCCGGCGGCTTCGGTGCCGACGTACGACTCGTTGCGATAGCGGTAATAAGCCGAACCGACGAACCTGTTGGTTCCACTGCGCGTCACGGTGTTCACGCCCGCGCCGACGAAATTGCCTTGCCGCACGTCGAACGGCGCGATGTTCACCTGCACTTGTTCGATCGCTTCGAGCGAGATCGGCGCGACGTTGGTTCTGTCGCCCGGCTGAGAACCGAGCCCGAACGAGTTGTTGAAGTACGAGCCGTCGACCGTGATGTTGTTCATCCGGTTGTCGGCGCCGCCGAATCCGCCCGAACCGCTGTACTGCGGCGTCAGTCGCGTCATGTCGTTGATGCGACCGGAAATCGTCGGAAGCGCCGCGAGCTCTTCGCGGAGCACGGCCGTCGCCGCGCCTGTGTGTGTTGAGCTGAAGACCGGATCGCTCTGACCGACGACGGTGATCGTTTCGGCCACCGCGGCGACCCTCAGCGTGAAGTCGACGTCCTGCGCGACGCCGAGCGTCAACGTGAGGTTGTTCTTCACTTCCGTGCTGAAACCGGGCAGCGACGCCGTCACGCTGTACGGACCGCCGACTCTCATGCCCTGCATGAAGAATCGTCCATCGCCCTGCGTGACCGCTTCGTACGACGTTCCCGATGGTGCGTGCACCGCCACGACGGTCGCGCCGGGGATGACGCCACCTTGCGCATCCTTGACGACGCCCGTCACGCTCGCGGTCGTGACGCCTTGCGCCGACGCAAAGCCGGCGCAGCACAACAGCAGCGCGCACGCCACGGCGACGCGCGATCTCCGTAAATCGCTCATTGCAGACTCCTGCTCAATGGAAACGGCCGGAAAATGGAAATTGTACTTCGCGGGTGTGACGCGGGTGAGAACAAAAAAGGCCGTTGGAATGATCCAACGGCCTTTGATCCAACCAGTTGTAGGTGACGAGTTAGCTGACGCCCGCCGCTTTCTGTTTCCGCAGCTCGTTCGCCTTGTCGCGGAGTTGATCAGCCTGCTTGATGAGCGCCTGCTGCTGCTTCGGATCCTTTTCCATGTTCGCCTGCAACCTCAGGAGCAGGTTCTTGTAGACCAACGCTTCCATGTAGTCTGGCTTGATCTGCAGCGAGTGATCGACGGCTTCGATGCCCTTCTGGACGAAATCCTTCTTCTCGCTTTCCTTCAGCTTGAAATCGCGATACGCCTTGTCCCAGTAGTACGTCGAGATGGTGTAGAACGCGTCGGGGTTGGTCGGCTCCTTCGCCGCGCGTTCCTCGAGCGCTTGAATGGTTTTGTCGAACTGTCCCTGACGGTTGTAGTACCCGGCGAGCTGCATGTAGACGGCGGGATCGTTCGGCTTCGCCTGCTTCGCCTGCTGGTACACCTTCTCGGCTTCGTCGTACGCGCCGGCGTCCTCGTAGATCTTTGCGAGCTGGAAGTAATTGGTCGGTTCGCCCGGTTCCATCTGGATCATTTTCTGGACGACCGGTTCGGCCTTCGCCGGATCGTTCAGCTTGTCCGGTCCGTACGCGGCGACAAGATACTCCAACGACAGCTTCCCGAGCTTCCGGTCCTCGGGGAACTGCGACGTGCTCAACTTTTCGGCGGCCTTCTGATAATTGTCGACGGCCTTCTGGAGCAGCGCGTCGTTGGCCGCTTCTCCCTTCTTGCTCGGTTTATAGAGATTGTCGTAGCTGTTGCCCAGGAAGAAGTACGACTGCTGGGCGGGCCGCGAGTCGGGCGCCGACGCGACCGCGTCCTCGTACAGCGTCGAGGCTTTCTTGTAATCCTGCTGCTGGTAGGCCTGGTTCGCGGACTTGAAGGCCTTCATCGACTTGAGCTCGCCGACTTTGGCGCAACCACCCGCACCGAGAGCCAGCATCGCAATGATCGGCAGCGATGCACCCGATAAAGACCGCATTGAACCCCCTACAGGAGAGAAATTTCCGTCAGCGAAACCGGGCCAGTATATTGAACCCAAAAATCGTACGTCAAGGCGCGGTTTACTATTAGTTTAGACACCGGAATTCATGATTCGCTTCGAGGATCTGCTCGAAAAGGTCAGGGCGTATAGCCCCGACGCCGACGTCGAACTGCTCAGACGCGCGTACGTCTTTTCCGCGTTCGAGCACCGCGGACAGGTGCGCCATTCGGGCGAGCCCTACCTGATTCACCCCCTCGCCGTCGCCGATTTTCTGGCCGACATCAAGCTCGACGCCGTCGCGATTGCCGCCGGCCTCCTCCACGACGTCGTCGAGGACACGCTGACGACGATCGAGCGCATCCGTGAGCTCTTCGGGCCGGAAGTCGCGCACGTCGTGGAGGGGGTGACCAAGATCAGCGCGCTGCCCTTCTCGTCGAGCGAGGAGCGCCAGGCGGAGAACTTCCGCAAGATGCTCCTGGCGACCGTCGACGACGCGCGCGTCATCTTCGTCAAGCTTGCCGACCGTCTGCACAACATGAGGACGCTCAATCACCTGCCCGAAGAGCGCCGGATCAAAATCGCGCAGGAGACGCGCGACATCTACGCCCCGATCGCCAATCGCCTCGGGATGAGCAAAGTGAAGAACGAGCTCGAGGAGCTGTCGTTCCGCTACCTCGAGCCGCAGGCGTACGAGACGCTGCGCGCGCGCGTCGACGCGAAGCGGCGCGCGACAGAAGGCCTCATCGAGCAATTGAAGAAAACGATCGCCGCCAAGCTCGCCGAAGCCCAGGTGCCGGTCGTCGAGATCGACGGCCGCATCAAGCGCTTGTGGAGCATCAGCCAGAAACTGAAGCGGCAGCGCATCGAGCTCGAGCAGGTGTACGACTTCATCGCGCTCCGCATCATCACCGAAAGCGTGAAGGACTCGTACGCGACGCTCGGCATCATCCATCAGACGTGGTCGCCGGTCCCCGGCCGCATCAAGGACTTCATCGCGATGCCGCGTCCCAACGGGTATCAATCACTGCACACGTCGGTCATCAGCGAGCACGGGATGCCATTCGAGGTGCAGATACGCACGGTCGACATGCACCGCATGGCCGAAGAAGGCATCGCGGCGCACTGGAAGTACAAGGAAAGCGGACGCGTCATCGATCGCCGCGACGAGCGCTACTTCCAGTGGATGCGGCAGATCCTCGACATGCAGCAGGAGATTCGGGATCCGCAGGAGTTCATCCAGAACCTGAAGGTGGAGCTCTATCCCGAGGAGGTGTACACCTTCACGCCGAAGGGATTGGTCAAAGCGCTGCCGCGCGGCGCGACGGCGATCGACTTCGCGTACTCCATTCACACCGACGTCGGCCATCAGTGCGTCGGCGCGCGCGTCAACGGCAAGATGGTGCCGCTCCGCACGCGTCTCAAGAACGGCGACATCGTCGAGATCGTGACGCAGACGGGCCACAAGCCGAGCCGCGACTGGTTGAACTTCGTCGTCACCTCGCGCGCGCGCAACAAGATCAAGCATCTCATTCACTCCGAAGAGAAAGCGCGGGCGATCGAGCTGGGCCAGAAGTTGTTCGACAAGGAAGCGCGGCGCTACGACTTGAATCCCAAAACGCTCGTCGAGGGTGACGGCTGGTCGAAGGTCCTCGCCGATCTCGGCGTCCAGAAGGCGGACGACGTGTTTGCCGCCGTCGGGTACGGCAAGGTGCAGACCAAGCAGGTGCTGCTGAAGCTCGTGCCGGCTGAAAAGCTGCACGAGAAGCCCGCCGAAGGTCCGGTGACCGCCGTCGTCAGGCGCGTGCTCGGTACCGGCGAAGAGAAGATCAAAGTGCGCGGCTTCGACGATCTGATGGTCTTCCGCGCACGCTGCTGCAATCCGATTCGCGGCGAGAAGATCGTCGGCTACATCACGCGCGGCAAGGGCGTGTCGGTGCACACGGCGACGTGTCCGAACGTCGTGAACCTGTTGTACGACCCTGAACGCCGCATCGACGTGGAATGGGACAAGTCGCCCGCCGGCGACGGCGCGGCGCGCTACACCGTGAAGCTGACGATGGAGGTCGAGGATCGAAAGGGACTGCTCGCTGCCGTGAGCGCGAAGATCGCCGACATCAATACCAACATCAAGAACATGGAAGCGCGGACCGACGAAGACAAGCGCGCGCGCATCGACATGACGATCGAAATCACCGATCTCAAACATCTGGAGAAGGTGATCAAAGCCGTGCGCGGCGTCGACGGCGTGCTCGGCGTTCAGCGCGCAGGGAGAGCCAGCTAGCGCGTCACGAGTACGCGGCGATGGCGTCGATCTCGACGCGTGCGTCTTTCGGCAACCGCGACACCTGAACGGTCGCCCGCGCCGGGTACGGCTCCGAGAAGAACGTCCCGTACACGGCATTCACCGCGGCGAAGTCGCTCATGTCCGCGAGAAAAATAGTGGTGCGAATGACGTTCGCGAAGGAAAGGCCGCCGGCTCTCAGCACCGCCTCGAGATTGTTCATGACGCGCCGGGTCTGCGCGGTGATGTCGCCGTCGACGAGATTGCCCGTGGCGGGATCGATCGGAACCTGACCGGAGACGAAGAGCAGCTCCCCCGTGCGGATGGCGTGAGAGTACGGGCCAATCGCCTTCGGCGCATCGGAAGCCGAAACCGCGCGCTTCATGCGGCCTTGACGACTTTGTTCGATCGAAGACAGCGCGTGCAGACACGAATGCGCTTGATCCCGCCGTTGATGATCGCGCGCACGACCTGGAGATTCGGCTCGAACCGCCGCGGGCTCACGTTGTTCGCGTGGCTGTGCTGTCGACCAACCACCGGCGTCTTTCCACACACTTCACACGTCTTTGCCATAATTCACCAACTCAGAATTCGCCAACTTACCAATTTCTTCACGGGACGATCAAGCGCGACTCCGACGCCGACCGCGGCGCGTCGTCGCCTTCGGGCGGCACTCTCGCGATGACCCGTCCGATGAGATCGAGCAGCGCGCGCCGGTTCTCGGGCTCGACGGCTCGCGCATCGCGCGCGGCATCCTCCACACGCCGGAGTACGACCGCCGCGTCGCGCTCGAACGACGATCCTGCGCCCTGACCCGCGTTGGCGAGCAGCGGTTTCAGCGCACTCATCAGCCGCTCGGCAGGCAACGACGCCGGCCGATGTTCATAGATCACGCCGCGCGACGCGGTCTCGAATGTCGCCGCCAGCGCGGCGGCCGCTTCACCGGCATCGTCATCGATCAGCGGCTGCAGTTCCGGCGGCTCGTAGCGCGCAAGGAACGTCAGGATCATGAACAAGAGCTGCGACTGCCGCTCGCTGAAGTCGCGCATGAACTGCATCAGCAACGCCAAATCGCGCTGGCGCTGACGAACGGTGGCGGCCGGCGGATGCTCTCGCGCCGTCGCAAGGTAGGCGCAGTCGCTTGGACACTGGATCTGGGTGAGGCGCTTGGTGCCGCAGCAGACCGCACAGATTTGTTTGCCAAGCGCCGGACATGCGCGTCGGGCTCGCCGTGTTCCGCAGAGCGGACAAACCACAGCCGCATTATTGTATAATCTTGGTAAATTTCCGTAGAACTCATCGGAACGCGCCTTGCACGAGCCGGAGGTGCATGGTTCGACGCGAGTCGGCGGTGGAATTCTTCAAAGAGCTCGTTGACGGCGCGCTGGCGCATCAGCGCCTCGAAGCCAACGAGCTGACGGCGTTTTACGTCGTGCAGCTGCTCGCGAACTTCGCCCAGAAGCCCGCACGTGGAGACGACGATCAAGCGGCGCCGCTCGCGGTTCGGCTCGCGCAGGCGCTCGAAAGTGGCGGCATGCGTCAGCGCGCGACGCTCAAGCAGATCGGCGATTGCTCGCTCTTCATCTCCGGCTTTTTTTCCGATTCGTTGAATCGCAAAATCGTCGACGTGGATTATTACGTCACGATCGGCGGCTACGCGTACAACACCCTCAGCCGTTTCGAGACCGATACATTTTCGACCGTCTTCGCGGAGCTCGCGGAGAAGTTTGTCGGCTTCGTGGATGTTTTGTCGGAGGTGAGCGAGCGGACGTCGTGCGGCTCGAACGCCGATCTCCTTCGGCTCTACGAAAAATGGTTGAAGACCGGTAGCCGACGGAGCGGTCAGTTGCTGGCCGAGCGAGGGGTCGTCCCGAACGCCTCCATCAAGGCCAACATCATTCAATAGCGATTCAACCCGCCAGTTGTGCCTACGGTGACGGCACGCACCGTAGCAACTCCGTCACACCTCGGCAATTCCACTACAACGGAAACCGTCGCCCAAAGCGGACATGAGAATTTCTGGCTGGCCGAACCGTTCGCGGGCATGAGGCGTCTAATCGGATCAATAGTTTTGAACAACTGGTTGATACTCACAAAATCTGGTCAGTAAGTAGCGGATTTAAAACGGGTTGATGATGTGATTGCGATGGAAGGATGCACAGCGCCGGCCCCGGTCGAGTCGTCCAGCGGGGACAACTCATCGCACGTTCTGTGGGATCCGGGCGACTTGCCATATGACTCTAGTTCACTGTAGTATTGGCAATTCATTTGCATCAAGAGACGCAATTCTACTGGCGGCACGAAGGGAGCGGCGTATGAAGGACATTCAGAGAGCGGAGACCACGGACCAGCGGATGTCCCAGTCCCGCTATTCCGAACTGAAGCAGATGCTCGACGAACGGCGCCGTGAAATCCAGGCCGAAGTTCAGGGCAAAATGCGTGGTGTTCGGGAAGAGGGCACCTGGGGCGGAAAGCTCAACGAAGTGCTCGACGCCGTTGAGAGCGCCGAAGCGGACATCCAGGAGGACATCGAGTTCGCCCTGGTGCAGATGAAGTCCGAGACGCTCAACAAAATCCACGACGCGTTGATGCGCCTCGAGCAGGGCGACTATGGTTACTGCTTCGATTGCGGCGAAGAGATCGCCGAGAAGCGTCTGCGAGCGCTGCCGTTCGCGGTCCGCTGCAAGGACTGCGAGGAAGCGCGGGAGAACGCACAACAGCGGGAGCGTCAGATCGCCGCGCGTCGCGGCGCCAGCTCGCTGTTCCTCGATATGTAAGATCCGGCGTCCCGCACTTGGGGCTCCGCCGGTGGCGGAGCCCA
>Ga0114129_10004995_pt1 | contig 18690 bp, 19 predicted proteins | sample RhiMetdeltSRZDD1_FD_80071 | JGI IMG/M metagenome (GOLD analysis project Ga0114129, IMG submission 80071) | Populus rhizosphere microbial communities from Tennessee, USA - Rhizosphere MetaG P. deltoides SRZDD1 (version 2) (version 2) | ecosystem: Host-associated > Plants > Roots > Rhizosphere >...
GACCGATCTGGTGCGGGACGGCTTTGCCATCCTCAAGGTTGGGCCGGGCCTGACCTTCGTCCTGCGGGAGGCCCTGTACGGCCTCGACGCGATCGCAGAGGAGCTTTTTCCCGCCCGGCGGGAGGAGACTCTTCGCGCGACCATGGAGCGGATCATGCTGGCCTCACCGGACAACTGGGCCAAGTACTACCAGGGCAGTACTGCCGAGTTGGCCTTGCAGCGGCATTTCTCGTACAGCGACCGCATTCGCTACTACTGGCCACAGACGGAGGCTGATGCGGCAGTGGAACTCCTGTTCGAGGTTCTGGAAGACAAAGAACTGCCAGAGACCCTGATCGGCCAATATCTCGGGGCGCGTTACGAATCCGTTCGCAACGGGCGCCTTGCCCCTACTGCGCGCAGCCTCGCCGTGGCGGCGGTGGAGAGCCTCATGGAGGACTACATCTCTGCCTGCGAGGGATAGTGCCCGTTGCGCACGAGCAGTGTGGGTGCGGCAATCCGAGGTTCTGTAAGACAAAGAACTGCGAGAGACCCGAAGTGCGCGACCTTGGCGTGGTGCAGAAGCATTCCAAACCCAACCATCCCACCACTTGCGGGAGGTGGAGCGGTTCCGCCACAAACGTTGAAGAAATGGCTCACAGCCCAGCCCAACTCCGGCACCCCATACCGTCGCTGAGTTTCAGGTCCTCTGTGACACTTTCATTGCCTGCTGCAACAACGCCAGGCCGCACCGCTCGCTGAACCGGCGCACCCCGTTGGCTGCCACTACCAAGCCCGTCACGCTCGCAATTCCTCAACAAAGCCGAGCTGAGGGTTCGGGGTGCCCGATATGTCTTGCAACATCACATGGCGTACCCGGAGGGATTCGAATCCCCAACCTTCTGATCCATAGGTAGATCGGGCTTAGCGCAGTACAAAATCCCTGGTCACGCTGGGATTCCGTGAGCGTTAGGCCGCGAGTCAGAAGGTATTTGAATGAGCAACACCAAGATCATTCCTACCGATCACAAGATGTCCTGGCACATCAATTTACGGACTGGTGTGGTTGCTGTCTGTTTGCTGCATTCGGCATCGTTTAGGGGAGGTGACTTCAATCTGTACGTCGGGGTCCAGTCCGTATACGTTGGCTAGGGACCCAGAGATTTCACCCTCGTTGCCAAGAAGGGAGCGCGTCCAATGTCGGTGGAGGAAAACAAGGCGCTAGTCCGGCGGTTTCATGAGAGCGGATTCCAGGAAATTATGCGGGGCAACCTCGATGTTGCGCATCAGTATTTCGCTGATGACTTCCATGATCATACGTCCCTGCATCCGGAGCACACTGGGGTTCAGGGGGCGAAAGAGGCTATCGCTGATACGGGTCAGGCGTGGCCTGACATGTGGTTTGAGGTCGTGGATATCGCCGGGGCCGGGGACATCGTATTCGCGCACTGGCGGGCGACCGGCACGCACGAGGGACAGCACAAGGTGGTCAAGCACGTCAGTGACATCGAACCGACGGGTGAAGAGAACACGGCGTCCGGCATCACCCTGTACCGGATCGAAGGGGGCAAGTTCGTCGAGATGTGGAATTACCACAATGTTGCTGAGTACGCGCTCGAGCACGGCATGGCTGGGGCACCGGGCGGCAGCTCCTAATCTGCGGTGTCGTCTACTCGATCGTGGCTTTTGGTCGCCGCCATCTCAGCGCAACTTAGGTTCTAGGGAAAGCGCGCTGACGTTCATCGTTACGCCCGCCGTTTTGTCCTCGGGCAAAGGGGCGCGAAGGACCAACGCGACAGTCGGCACCGGGCAATACCAAGATCATTGCTACCGATCACAAGATGTCCCTGCGCAGATCAATTCAGGGACTGGTGTGGTTGCTGTCTCGTTGCCGCAATTCGGCATCGTTTAGGGGAGGTGACTTCAATCTGTACGTCGGGGTGCAGTCGGTATACGTTGGCTAGGGATCCAGAGATTTCACCCTCGTTGGCCGAGAAGGGAGCGCCTCCAGTGTCCGCGGAAGAAAACAAGGCGCTAGTCCGGCGGTATTTTGAAAGCGGATACCAGGAAGCCCATGAGGGAAACCTGGATGTTGTGCATCAGTACTTCGCTGATCATTTCCATGATCATACGTCCATGCATCCGGACCACCCTGGGGTGCACGGGGTGAAAGAGCTCATCTCTGATTCGAGTCAGGCGAACCCCGACCTTCGGATGGAGGTCCTGGATATCGCGGCCGAGGGGGACATCGTCTTCGTGCACTGGCGGGCGACGGCCACGCACGAGGGACAGCATCAGCTATACAAGCATGTCCGTGACATCGAACCGACGGGTGAAGAGGGGACGGCTTCCGGCATCACCCTTTACCGGATCGAGGGGGGCAAGTTCGTCGAGATGTGGAATTATCACAACGTCCTCGAGTACGCACTCGAGCACGGCATGGCTGGGGCACCAGGCGGCGGCTCCTAATCTGCGGGGTCGTCCACTCGATCGTGGCTTTTTGGTTACCGCCATCTCAGCGCAATGTAGGTCCGGGAAAGGTGGCGCTGACATTCATCGTTAGCCCTGCCGTTCTGTCCTAGGGCAAAGAGGCCAAGGACCAGCGCGATGTTAGGCACCGATTCCTGGAGTCGGCGAGGTGGATCTCTGATCGCCCGAGTGTGGGAGCGGATGAGGTGTCGGAGCTGTTGGTGGCTTTTCCGCAGGGCAGCGCTGCGTTGACGCTTGCGATAACCCCGGCCGCCAAGATTTCCCTGCTGGGCATAAGCACTAGCGTCAACGGGTGATGACCATCTATTTGATCGTCGGCCTGCCCGGAGCCGGGAAGACCGCGCGAGCCAAGGAGTTGGAGATCAGCGAGTCTGCCCTTCGTCTGACCCCCGACGACTGGCAGTTCGCGATCTTCCGTGGCGACAATCCGACGCGCTGGCGGTCGAAAGACCGTGCTGGCCAGCGTGACCGGATCGAAGGCAAACTCGTGGAGGTCGGGATGCGGGTTGCCAAGTTGGGCACCAATGTCGTCTTCGACTTCGGCCTGTGGGGCAAGGATGAACGCTCAGCGCTCCGTTGGATCGCGGACACGCTGGGCGTCCGCGCCCAGGTCGTCTACCTGCCGATTGACTACGAGGAGCAGCGCAGACGCATCAGCAGTCGATACGAGACCGAGGCGGGTCAGTTCCAGATGAGCGACACCGAACTGAAGCTGTGGCAGGTGCAGTTCCAGGCGCCGGACGACGAGGAACTGCGAGGTGCCGAGATCCCACCGGTCCCGCCAGGGCATACGTCCTGGTCGCAGTGGGCGTCTGCACGCTGGCCGTCGCTGCCGGATCAGTACTGACCAAACAGCCGCGTGTACTACTCGGCTTGCCCGCACGTTGCGACGACCCTGAGACTTCGGCTGTGGACCTTGAGACAGACCAGCCTGCGCGAAGCTTAGGACTGACGGCGGGAGGACGCCCTCTCGCCGATGGACACCCTGACTTCCGACTCGCCCTCACCGAACCCCCGCGCGTGCAGATAGCAGGGGTGGCTCCTAGTGCCAGAACCCGACCCTACCTTCTCTGACCCGCGACAAGCCGTCCTGTACGACGTCTTCAACAATGATCGGAGCGACCTCGAGGCCTATGTGACGATCGCGGACGAGGTCGGCGCTCATCGCGTAGTCGACGTCGGCTGCGGGACCGGTTCACTCGCTGTCCGGCTCGCCGAACTGGGATTCTCCGTCACGGGCGTTGACCCTGCTGGAGCCTCTCTGGACGTTGCCCGGGCCAAGCCAAACGCCCAGCTCGTGACGTGGGTCCACGGCGACGCCACCTCCCTCGTCGGCCTCGAGGCTGCCGCCGACCTTGCCGTCATGACGGGTAACGTGGCGCAGGTCTTCGTCTCTGACGAGGACTGGTACGCCACCCTGCGCGCTATCCGGACATGTCTACGTCCCGGCGGCTGGTTCGTCTTCGAGACCCGACGATCCGAGGTCCGAGACTGGGAGACCTGGGACCGCGCGCCGTCGCTGGTCGCCATGCCCGACGGCCGCAGGGCCGTCGTGTCATGTACCGTGACCGAGGTCGCGCTCCCCCTCGTGACCTTTGAGGGATCGACCGCCATCGGCGAGGAGATCATGCGATCTACCTCGACCTTGCGCTTTCGCGAACGCAACGAGCTCGAGCGTGACCTCAGCCGCCACGGGTTCAACGTCCTCGACGTACGCGATGCCCCCGATCGTCCGGGCAAGGAAATGGTCTTCCTGACTCAAGTCAGCGACGGCAACATCAGGGAGCGCTGATCTCAACCAGGACCTTGCCGGAAATCTCGGAGTTCGCGGCGAGCGCGAATGCCTCGTTGACCTCCTCAAGCGGCAGCACGTGAGTGACCACTTGCTCGATCTGCGGGTTCTGATCGAGCAGCGTGATGGCGGCGTCGATCTCGTTGTTGAAGCGAAAGGTGCCTCGCAGCTGTATCTCCTTCGACACCAGGGGCGCCAGGTTGATCGGTCGAGTCTCGTCGGGCAGATTGCCGACCTGGACGAGGACGCCGGCCCGGCGAGTGGCCAGCAGCAGCCCATGGAGCGCCTGGGGCACCCCAGCGCACTCCAGCGTTACGTCGAAATGAGAGTCCGGCAGGTCCTCAACGCCGATTTGCACGGTCCCGATCGTCACCGGGCTGGCTTCGCCCAGGAACCGCGCGCGCTGCAACGGTCCCGCAAGCAGGTCGGCACAAACTACCTCCGCCGCGCCCTCAGCTGCCGCAGCAGCCGCGGTCAGCAGCCCGATCGGGCCCGATCCCGATATCAGCACACGCTTGCCCCGGATGCCGCCGCCGATCGCCAGGCCGTGCAAGCCGACGGCCAGCGGCTCGGCCAATGCTGCGCGCTTGACCGGCAGCGAGGTCGGCAGTCGGCGCACTTGATCGCGGCGTACGACCAACTGCTCCGCCAGGGCGCCGGACGTGTGTGGCCATGTCGAGGCACTGCCCAAGTAACCGCCACCCGGCCAGAGGTGTCGCTGCTCCTCGGTCAGATCGGGCAGCCCGGTACCCCACGTGGCCGGGTGCACCGTCACCGGCGTGCCTGCCTCGAACGCTCCCGTCGGGTCAAGGTCAACCACCCCGGACACTTCGTGGCCGGGGATCAGCGGTTGACGGATGGCGAAGATGCCTGCAGCGCCGTCAGCGTAGTAGTGCAGGTCCGACCCGCAGATCCCGACGTAGCCCACACGTAGCCGCACCTCGCCGGCACCCGGCTCGGGGGTGGGAACCTGCTCGATCCGCATGTCCTGCTTGGCATGGATCCGCACGGCCCGCATCCCTCATCCTCTCATTCGAGAACGTCGCAGCTCGGCTGAGCAGCGCCTTGTAACGGCGACCTCAAGTGCCTGCAGAGCTGGTGAGAGTGCGCCGTGGCACCGGCCGACGTCACCTTCGCTATGCGAAGCTACAGCAATGCGTCTGATGTCTAGCCAACCACGGACGTAACAGTGCATACATACGGCCATAGATCCGAAGAATTAGTCAGATCTATACTCGAGACTATTGCCACCAAGGAGAAGTACATTCCAATGCCCGACCACAAGCTCGATTGGTTCACCCATGATCGCCTCGGTCTCTTCGTGCACTGGGGTCTATACGCATTGGGGGCCCGCCACGAGTGGCTGATGAACCGCGAGCGGATACAACCAAAGACGTACGAACGCTACGCGCGCTACTTCGAGCCGGACCTGTTCGATCCCGTCGACTGGGCCTGGCAGGCCAAGCGGGCGGGCATGAAGTACGTCGTACTGACCACGAAGCACCACGAGGGCTTCTGCCTGTGGGACTCCAAGCTGACTGACTACACGGTGATGAACACTCCGTACGGCAAGGACATCGTCGCCGAATACGTCGACGCCGTCCGGGCGGCCGGCCTGAAGGTCGGCTTTTACCACTCCCTGCTCGATTGGCACCATCCCGACTTCCTCGTTGACGGGCACCATCCGCGGCGCCACGACCCTGACGCCGACGCTCAGAACGTCGGCCGTGACCCGAGCCGGTACCGCGCCTACTTGCACGGCCAGGTACGCGAGCTCCTGACCGGATACGGCAAGATCGACTACCTCTTCTACGACTTCTCTTACGAGCACAGCGATCACCGGGAGATCTGGGGTGGCAAGGGCGCGGCCGCCTGGGGCTCGGAGGATCTCCTCGCCCTGACGCGCGAGCTGCAGCCCGGCATCCTGGTCAATGACCGACTCGGCATTCCGGGTGACTTCGTAACCCCGGAGCAATACCAGCCGGCCAAGCCGATGGAGATCGACGGCCGGCAGGTGCCGTGGGAAGCCTGCCAGACCCTGAACGGCAGCTGGGGCTACTTCCGCGACAACCAGAACGACAAATCTGTTGACCTGCTGGTCCGGATGCTGGTCGACGGTGTCTCCAAGAACGGCAACCTGCTGCTCAACGTAGGACCGACTGCGCGCGGCAACTTCGATCCCCGGGCCGTGCGGGCCCTGCAGGGCATCGGCGAATGGATGGACCTGCACGCGCGATCGATCTACGGGGCGGCCGCCAGCCCGTTCACTCCACCGGCCGACGTCAGGTACACCCAGCGGGGCAACCGGCTCTACGTCCACATTTTCAGCTGGCCGCTCGAGCACCTCCACCTGCCCGATCTCGCCGGGAAAGTCGAGTACGCGCAACTGCTCAACGACGCCTCGGAGATCGGCTTCCGCGTCATCGATCCGGCGGTCCGCGCGCAGAACACGGGCGTCGGTGGCCAGCCGCCTGGCACTCTCACTCTCGCCCTGCCGATTCGTCGACCGGAGGTCGCAGTGCCGGTCGTCGAGCTCTTCTTGTCCGACCCGCAAACGTCATGACGACTCAATCCCCCGCCCAAGTAGAGCGCGATGATCGTCCGCCGCCGATCCCGTCCCAGACCGACGTGGTCGTGGAGGGGATCAAGTCCATGATCATCCGTGGTCAGCTCGGTCCAGGCGCGCGGCTGCCCCGGGAGAAAGATCTCGCCCGGGAGCTCAGCGTCTCCCGCGGCCCGCTTCGAGAGGGCGTTCGCGCTCTCTGCCTGATGGGAGTCCTCGAGACCCGCCAGGGAGACGGCACGTACGTGACCTCTCTCGACGCCAGCCTGCTGCTCGGCCCGATGGCCTTCCTCGTCGATCTCGGCGCCGACGCTGACGTGTTCCATCTGCAAGCGGTCCGCCGGGTGCTCGAAACCGAGGCCGCCGGGCGAGCGGCCCAGTTGATCACCGATGCGGCGATCGGCGAGGCGTCCGACATCCTCGCCCAGGTGGAGCCCCTGCTCACCTCAACCAGCGATGATCATTTCGGCGCGTTCATCGAGGCCGACATCGCATTCCATCGTGTCATCGCTCACGCGTCCGGAAATCCGGCGCTGGAGGCCCTGATCGAGGCCCTCGCCACCCGAACGGTCCGCGGGCGACTCTGGCGCGCCATCTCCGAGGACGGTGCCCTCCACTCCACGCACCGGGAACACCAGGCCATCCTGCAGGCCATCGCTCGACGCGATCCGGACGCGGCGCGGATTCTGATGGGGGCGCACCTGCTGGCGGTGCAGGAGTTCCTGCGTGATCATCCACAGGTGGCAGCGATGGAGCCGCTCGCCGTTCTTGATCCTCAGCCGCCATCGGAGTCTGGATGAACGCCCTCGCAGCCGAGACCCCGCTCGGCCGCAACGGTCTGCGGGTCGGTGCCATGGCGTACGGGGTTGCAGCGCTCGGGAACCTCCTGCGGCCGGTGCCCCAGCAGGAGTGGGTGGGCGCCGTGCCGGCCGCGTGGGAGTGCGGGGTGCGCTACTTCGACGTCGCCCCGCACTACGGCTTGGGCCTCGCTGAGTGCCGGCTCGGTCTCGGCCTGCGCGGCCGTCCGCGGGATGAGTTTTTGATCTCCACCAAGGTCGGCCGCCTGCTCCGGCCGGTGCCGAACTCGGCGGGTGCGCGCGACGACGAGGGCTTCGATGTTCCAGCCGACTTCGTCCGGGTCCGAGACTACAGCCGCGATGGGATACGCCAGTCGTTGGAATCCAGCCTGGAGCGACTCGGTCTCGACCGGGTCGACATCGCGTTCGTGCATGACCCGGATGACTTTTACGTCGAGGCTCTCGACCACGCGTTTCCTGCCCTGGAGGAGCTCCGCGCCGAGGGCATGATCACCTCGTACGGAGCCGGGATGAACCAGTCGGCGATGCTCACACGCTTCGTGGAGCGGACCGACCTCGACGTCGTCATGCTGGCCGGCCGGTACACGCTCCTGGAGCAGGGCGCGTTGGACGACCTGCTGCCAGCCTGTCTCGAGCACAACGTGAGCATCGTCGCCGCAGGGGTCTTCAACTCTGGCGTCCTCGCCATGGACGTGCCGCAGCGGACGGCCACGTACAACTACGAACCGGTCCCCCACGACGTGTTCAAGTCCGCGAGCAGGCTGGCCGCCGTCTGCGATCGGTACGGCACGCCCCTTCCCGCGGTCGCCGCCCAGTTTCCGCTCGGCCACCCGGCCATCCGTACTGTGTGCCTGGGCGCGTATTCCTCGGTCCACGTGCGCCGCAATGCTGCGCTCTTTGAGATCGACATACCAGAGGAGCTCTGGTCGGAGCTCCGAGCGCAGGGACTGTTGCGCGCGGACGTACCTACACCAGGACAGGAGAACGCACACAAATGAGACTCATGCGGATCGGCTCGGTCGGCGCAGTACGCCGGCAGCGTCCAGAGCGGAGAGCGGCATGAGCGACCCTTCCGAGTTCCGGCGGGTGGTGGTGACTGGTGGCTCGTCCGGGATCGGCCTGGCCACCGCTCTGAGGTTCGTAGCGGACGGGGCTGCGGTGGTCTCACTCGATCTCGCGGCCCCGCCGGACGACTCGATCGGCTGGTTCGCCACCGACGTGAGCGACGACGCGTCCGTCCGGGCAGGTGTGGCCGCCGCCGTGGAGGCGCTGGGTGGCCTCGATGTCCTGGTCAACAACGCCGGCATCGGCGCCCAGGGGACGGTCGAGGACAACTCGGACGACCAGTGGCTCGAGGTCCTGGATGTCAACGTGTTGGGGATGGTCCGGGTCAGCCGGGCCGCCTTGCCCGCGCTCCGGCGTTCGCGGGTGGCATGCATCGTCAACACCTGCTCGATCGCCGCGACGGCGGGCCTACCGCAGCGCGCTCTCTACAGTGCCAGCAAGGGTGCCGTGCTCGCTCTCACCCGAGCGATGGCCGCGGACCACATCGGCGAGGGCATCAGGGTCAACTGCGTGAATCCCGGTACGGCTGACACCCCATGGGTGGGCCGGCTGCTGGCGGTCGCGGAGGATCCGGAGGCCGAGCGCGCCGCGCTGGAGGCCCGGCAGCCGATGGGACGGCTGGTCACCGCCGACGAGGTGGCCGCGGCAATTCACTACCTCGCGAGCCCGGCCGCCGGCTCCACTACCGGTACCGACCTGGCCGTGGACGGTGGGATGAGCGGCCTGCGGGTACGCCCACGGTCGTGAGCGTCGGCGACGCAGGTGTAAAACGGACCGCCGCCGAGTCCAGCGGGGGCGGAGCGGTACGGTCGTCTGGTTCGCGACGTCTGGGATGATCAGCAGGAAATCGATGGAGCGTTACGCCAGCTGTGTCCGGCTACGGCCGGAGTATCGAGAGCGGTATCTGGAACTGCATGCCCAGGTGTGGCCGGAGGTCGAGTCGATGCTCGCGGCCGCCAATATCCGCAACTACACGATCTTCATGCGCGGTGACATGCTGTTCAGTTACTACGAGTACGTCGGCACCGACCACGCCGCGGACCAGGCGCGCATCCGTGCCGATCCCGCGACCCAGCGTTGGTGGCAGTTGACCGATCCCTGTCAGGAAAGGCTTCCCGGCACGCCGGAGGGAGAGCAGTGGGCGCCGCTGACGGAAGTCTGGCACCTGAGCCGATGAGAGTCATCGACGCTCACGTGCACCTCTGGGATCCCGGCCGGTTGCGCTACAGCTGGTTGGACGGCACCGAGCTGGACCGGCTCATCGATGCCTCGACTCTGCGCGCGGCCTCGGGGACGGTGACCGACTTTGTCGTCGTACAGGCCGACTGCGCCGACACCCAGGGCCTTGCCGAGGTCGAGTGGCTGGTCGAGCAGTCCGGTGAGCTGCCGGGGCTGCGCGGCATCGTCGCGTTCGCACCGCTGGAGCGAGGCGCGGAGGTGCGGGACTACCTCGATGCGCTGCGCGCCATCCCTTCGGTAGTGGGCGTCCGGCGGCTGATCCAGGACGAGAGGCCCGGCTTTGCCGTCGCCGATCGCTTCTTGGATGGTGTCGCCGCGTTGGCCGATTTCGAGCTCACTTTCGACGTCTGCGTGCGCAGTGGGCAGCTGGGTGAGGTGATCGAACTCGTCAGCCGCACGCCGGATGTCCAGTTCGTGCTGGATCACGTCGGCAAGCCTCGGATCGGCGCGGATCCGTCTCGCTGGCGGCTGCAGATTGCGGAGCTCGCGGCGCGGCGCAACATCGTCTGCAAGCTGTCCGGGCTGATGACGGAGATCGTCAGCGGGCCGACGGGGGTGGAGGCCGTCGAGCCGTTCCTCAGCTACGCGCTGGCCGAGTTCGGACCGGATCGATGCCTCTTCGGCAGCGACTGGCCGGTGATGACGGCGGCCGCGACGTACTCGGAGTGGCTGGACGTCGTCATCCGTCTCGTGCCCGGAGAGGATGAGCGTCGGGCGGTGATGGCGGGGACGGCCGAGCGGGTGTACGAGCTTTCGGCTTCGGCCACCGGAGGGTCATGATCATGATCGCGGATGGGGTGGCAAGGGCTTGTCACCGTTTGGGGAGTAGGACGGCTGCCGGCCCGTCGATCAGCTCGTCTACCCTCACGGTGCAACTGCCGATCGAAGCCGCCACCGAACCCGACGCCCCGACCAGCTCGGCCGCCGTACCGGAAACTCGGTCGTGGCGGTAGTTCAGCGTGGTCTCGCCGACCTGGTCAACTACCGCGACCAGGTGCTCGGGTGTCTCCAGCCAGCGCACCCAGGGATCATCCGTCGGTTGTGCGACGGTTTGAGGCACCCGCTGTGCCGCTGCGAGAAGGTCGCCGATCTGGACCATCCAGCGGCCGAGTGAGCGGAGCGAGACCTGCTGGATGTCGGGGATATCGCCTTCAGCCGTCGGGCCGACGTTGAGCAGTAACCGCCCGCCGCGGGACACGACATCAGTCAGGTGGCAGGCCAGCTGCCGGCCACTCAGGATCTGCCGCTCGTCCTCAGCCTGGTTGTAGCCGAAGGAGAAGCCGATCCCGCGGCAGTTCTCCCAGGCTGACTCGGACTCGTTCTCCGAGAACGCCTCATACTCACTGGTTCGGTAGTCCCAATGTGTTTCGCCCCACCGGTCGTTGACCACGCCGTCGGGATTACCGGCGTAGAAGTCGGCGAGCAGTTCGTGCAGCGACCAGGCGCCCGTCCTCTTGCCGGCATCGGGCCAGTTGATGTCGTTCCACAACACATCGGGCTGGTAGCGCTCGATCAGGTCGCGAACGTGCAACACGGCGTAAGCGTTGTACGCCGCGTCGTTCGGTCGCAACGTCAGCACGTCCAGGTGCGAGGTGATCGGCGGCAGGTCGGTGATGCTCCAGTCCAGACCTCCGGAGTAGTACACCCCGAAACGCAGGCCGACCGACCGGACCGCTTGGGCGATCTCCCCGATCAGATCGCGCTGCGGACCGCGGTGAACCGTGTTCCGCGTACCGGTGCCGGGCGCGTCCCACAACGACACGCCGTCGTGATGCTTCGTGGTCGGAACCACGTATGAGGCGCCGGCTTCGGCGAACAGCGGCGCCCATTCCGCTGGGTCGAACTTCGCGGCAGTCCACTGGTCGAGGAAGTCGTCGTAGGGTGCGTCGTGGTAGACGTCGTGGTGGTGCTGCGCGGCGGGGCTGCCGGGGATCCGGATGGTGTTGAAATACCACTCGGCGTACGCGTTGTGCTTGAACCACTCGCTCTCCGGTACCGCACCGAGCGCACCACTCGGCTCGGCCCAGGCCGGGACCGAGTACGGTCCCCAATGAATGAAGATCCCGAGCTTGGCTGCCGGCAACCAGTCTGGCGTCCGTCGCCGCAGGTCGTCCCAGATCCGGTCATTATCTGTGGGCGTCATCACTCGCCGCCTCTCCTCATTGACTTTCCCGGGGGCCCAGATGTCTTTGAAAGTTGTCCCACCTCAGCTGTGTGTTCCGTGGACGGCGCGTGCGGCCAGCGTGCTCCAGCCGGGCTCTTGGGATCGGATCCAGGCCTCGAGGCCGGCGACGTGGACGGTGGCGGCGGCATGGGCCAAGTCGGGATCGTGTGATTCGAGCGCTTCGACGATTGCGTCGTGTTCGTCCAGGGTCCGGACCAGGATTCCCGGAGTCGTAAGCCCACGCCAGATGCGCATCCGCATAGTCGGCTGGGCCAGGCCGTCGAGAAGCGCGAGCAGCAGCTCGTTGCCGCCAGCGCGGGCGATCGTGTGGTGAAACTCCCAGTCGAGCTCCACGAACTCAGTCGCCTGCTCGTCATCGAGCGTTGATGGGATAAGGGAGCGCAGTCGTTGTATTTCCTCGACGGTGATCCTGCTGGCGGCCATTGCGGTAGCCGCGGGCTCGAGGATTCGTCGTACCGCGACAAGGTCGGGCATGGCGTCCTCGCGCTGGAGATCGACCATTAGCCCGAGGGCTCCGAGGAGCAGCTCAGGGCCGAGGCTGGTGATGTAGCTGGCGTCGCCCTGGCGGGTGTCGATCACACCGAGCACCGTGAGGGCCCGGACGGCTTCGCGCAGTGAGGTGCGGGACAGCCCGAGGTTGGCGGCGAGGTTTGCCTCGGGCGGAAGGCGATCTCCGGGCGCAAGCTCTCCGGTCAAGATCATGTGTCGGATCCTGGTGATCGCATCATCGGTCACACTCGTACGGGTAGGCCGAACCGCGTCCCTCAACGGTGGTAGGGAGCCGTCGGAGGACCTGCGTGGTCGAGCGGGGCTGAGGGTCATCGCCTCACCGTCCACCGAGTCCGGAGAGGGCGATGCCTTTCACCAGGTACTTCTGCAGGGCGAGGACCAGGATGATGGTGGGCACCATCGAGATGGTCGCGGCTGCCATCAGCAGCTCCCAGCGTTGGCCTTGTTGGCCGAGGAAGAGCTCGAGGCCAAGCGGGATGGTCATCTTGCTGGTGTCGTTCACGATGATCAGCGGCCACAAGAAGCTGTTCCAATAGGTGATGAAGGTGAAGACGGCCAGGACGGCAATGGCCGGGGCCGATACCGGGATGATGACGCTGCGGAGGATGCGCAGGTGCCCGCAGCCGTCGATCTTGGCGGCTTCCTCGAGCTCTTTGGGAATGGTCATGAAGAATTGTCGAAGCAGGAAGGTCCCGAACGCAGTGAACGCCCAAGGCAGGATCAGAGCCTTGTACGTGTTGACCCAGCCGAGCTGCTGCATAACCAGGAACATCGGGATGACGATGACCTCCTGCGGAACGATGAGCGTGCTGAGGTAAAGGATGAACAGGCCGCCCTGGAACTTGAAGTTCAGCCGGGCAAAGGCATACCCAGCGGTCGCCGACGCCACCAGGGTGATCAAAGTGCCAACCCCGGCGACCCATATGGTGTTGAGGATGAACCGCCCGAACGGCAGGTAGTTCCAAGCCTCGGCGAAGTTGCTGAACAAGATCTCCGACCCGAATAGCTTCGGCGGGACTGTGAAGACCTCGGCGCTCGGCTTCAGGGCCGACAGCACCATCCAGATGATTGGTACAAGGAACAGCAGCGCGACCAGCGACAGCAGGATCTGCGAGATGACCGACCCCACGTGCGACGAGCCGGCCGTCCGCGGTCTTGCTGCACGGAGCGTCGGGGCCGACAGCGACGGTGTTGCGGCAGTGACCGACGGAGCTTCACTGGTCATAGTGCACCCACCTTTTTTGTCCGATGAACTGAAAGATCGTGATCACCAAGATGATGATGAACAGCACCCACGCGACGGCCGAGGCCAGTCCCAGCTTGTAGAACTGGAAGCCCTGCTCATACAGGTACACCACCATCGTGGTGGTGGCGTTTCCCGGGCCGCCTCCGGTGAGCACGTAGGCCTGGGTGAAGACCTGGAAGGACGAGATCAGGGTCAGCACGACAGCGAAGAAGATCGCAGGTGTTATCAGAGGCAGGACGATACGGAAGAAGCGCGCGACCGTCCCGGCCCCGTCGATGGCTGCAGCTTCGGTCAGGCTGGCTGGAACGGCGTCGAGGGCCGCCGAGAAGACGAGCATGTTGTAGCCGAAGCCTTGCCAGATGGACAGCATCACCACCGAAGGCATGGCCCAGGTCGTCGATCCGAGGAAGTTGGGGGCCTGGACGCCAAACCAGGTCTGCATCAAGGAATCGATCAGCCCGTTCGGCGCCAGGATCAAGGAGAAGATCGCCGCGTTGGCGACTACTGGCGTCACGGCGGGGATGAAGAAGATGGTGCGGTAGAGCCCCGGGGCCTTGATACTTTTCGAACCGATCCAAACTGCGAGGCCGAGCGAGATGACGATGTTGAGCGGAAGGTACAAGAGCACGAAGACGAACGTGTTGAGGATCGCCGTGTGGAACTCCTTGCTGGTAAGCAAGGTCTGGTAGTTCTTCAACCCGGTAAACGTGTGGGCACCGATCACGGGCCAGTTGTAGAAGCCGATGATCAGCGACGCGACGATCGGGAATGCGGTGAAGGCGAGCAGGCCCAACATGCTCGGAGTGAGAAAGCCGGTCGCGGCCTTGCCGTCGCCACGTTTCTTTCGACCGGCCTGACCGGTCGTGGCGACCGCCGTGACGTCAACGGGCATCACAGCCATCGGTGTCTCCTTCCATCTAGGAGGGATGTGGGTGCCGGCTCGGGGCCGGCACCCACCCGCGCGTTAGGTCACTAACCGCCCTGCGCTTGGGTCTGGCTGAGGAGGTCGTCGACCGACCCCTGGCCGTTGTATGTGGCGACGGCCTGCTTGGCGAAGGTGGTCACGACCTGCTGCCAGGTCGGAATCGTGGTGAACGGAACCGCGCTCTGCAGTGCCGCGTCCATGACCGGCTTGACGTCTTGGGTCTTGTTGCCCTCATACCAGGAGCTCTGCGTTGAGATCAGGGCGGGGTAGGCGCGGCCGGCGTTCCCGAGATACTTCTCGGCGTCCTCTCCAACCATGACGCTGACCGCCTGGAACGCCTCGTCCGGGTTCTTGCAGTCCTTGGTGACGCCGAAGCCGGATCCGTCAGACCAGGTCTTGGAGCCGCTGGCGCCTGCGGGCATCGGCGCGATGCCGACCTTGAACTTGGCTTGCTTCCGGGCGTTGATCAGGTCCCACGGACCGTCGAGCCTCATGTACGCGTTGCCTGCGAGGAACTGGTCGGCGCTGGCCGAGGAAGAGTTGGCGCTCGGGATTTGCGGCGAAACCTTCTCCTTGCTGACCAGATCGGTGTACCACTGGGCGCTGGCGTGCCACTCGGGGTTGTCGACGTCCAGCTTGCCGTCGGCGTTCAGCGCCGACTTGCCGGACGAGCTCAGCACCCACGGCATCAGCGCACTGATGTCGCTTTGAGCCCAGAAGCCGTACTTCGGGGGCTGGGTCAGCGCCTTGGCGTCGGCCATGAACTCGTCGGTGGTCCAACCGACTGCCGGCTCTTTGAGCCCGGCCGCCTTGAAGGCATCTTTGTTGTAGAACATCACTAGTGGTCCGACGTCGTAGGGCAATGCGACCTGCTTGCCGTCGTACTGAAGACCCTTGGTGATGCTTGGCACGTAGTCGGAGGCCTTGACACCAGCCTTGCTCATGTAATCATCGAGCGGCACGAGCAGGTTGCCGAACTGCGGTGCCCGCTGACCCTGCAGACCGATCACACAGGGCGTGCTGCCACTGGCCGCCTCGGTGGTCAGCTTCGTCCAGTAGTCGTTGAACGGGGTCGTCTCGAACTGGATCTTGATGTTCGGGTACTTCTGAGTGACCAGGTCGGCGACGTGCAGCCAAGCGTTCTTTTCCACGTCCGAACCGGACCACATGAACCAGTTGAGCGTCACGGGTCCACCGGACGAGCCGGACGAGCCGCCGGAATTGCCGGAGTTGCCGCCGCAGGCAGCAAGTAGGACGGCGGCCGACGCCACCGTCAGGGTTTTTGTGAGCCATGAAAGTCGCATGCCACTCCTTACACAAGATGTCGTTGGCCACGCCGATCGCGTCACCGGTCGAGAGAAGTACCCCAAAAAAGGGTGGAGACCTCGTAGGTCTGATCTTTAAACCTTGACCTTCTCTCTGTCAAGGGCACTAGCTGAACTTGACATAAATCGAGATACTTCCCTGCACGCATTGAGGATGAGCCCGCATATCTAACCGACTCGACCGATGTGCAGCGGTACGAGCGCCTAGAATGCTCACGTGATAGATCAGATGAATGAAGGTGATTGGTCATCATATCCGGCCCGTGTCAGTCCCAAGAGGAGCCAGATTGACCAGAGGCCGCCATCCTGAGTGCTCAATGCGTCTTTTCTGCCGCAATGGATCGCGCAGACATCGGATGTTTCTTTGACATGTCAAACACCGAGTGCTTGGATGAGCCCACCAACCTTGCTGCGAAGGGGGTCCAGGTTGCGAATCGCCTCGATACGAACGCGGGATGTCCGCTTCCCCACCTCTCGGGAGATGGATGGCTCGGACGCCATGAACCCCGAGCCGGATTACTCTGCGGCATACGTCGAGCTCATCACCGACTCCGACGCCCAACTGACCGGCAGCGGTTTCGTCTTCACCATCGGGCGCGGCAACGATGTCGAAGTGGCTGCGATCAAGGCGGTGGCCCCGATGATCCTCGGGAAGGACGTCGACGCGCTGCTCTCAGACATGGGCGCGACGTGGCGTTCATTGGTGTACGACTCGCCCTTGCGCTGGCTGGGACCGGAGAAGGGCGTCATGCATATGGCGATCGGCGCTGTCGTCAACGCTCTCTGGGACTTGAAATGCAAGCGGGCAGGGCTGCCGCTTTGGCGGTTGCTAGCCCAGATGACACCGGATGAACTCGTTGACCTCGTCGACCTCCGTTATATGACTGACGCCCTGACTCGCGACGAGGCACTCGCGATCTTGCGAGCTGGACTCGGTGGGCGGGACCGCCGAGAGGCTGACCTGCTCAAGAACGGTTACCCGGCGTACACGACCACACCTGGCTGGCTCGGCTATGACGACACTAAATTGGAGCGGCTCTGCCGAGAAGCGGTCGCTGACGGGTTCACGCAGATCAAGCTCAAAGTCGGCGCCAACGTCGACGACGACATCAGAAGGCTCGCGATCGCGAGGGCTGCGGTTGGGCCAGACATCGCCATTGCCATCGACGCGAACCAACGCTGGGATGTCGACGAAGCGGTCAAGTGGATAGCCGAGTTGTCCCGCTACGATCTTGCCTGGGTGGAGGAGCCGACCAGCCCGGACGACATCCTCGGCCACGCCGAGATCGCCCGTCAGATCCACCCCATACCGGTGGCAACGGGAGAACACGTGGCCAACCGGGTGATCTTCAAGCAAATGCTGCAGGCCGGCTCGCTGTCGGTGCTGCAAATCGATGCCAGCCGGGTCGCGGGCGTTAACGAGAACATCGCTATCTTGTTGCTCGCGGCGAAGTTCGGCGTTCCCGTCTGCCCCCATGCGGGCGGCGTCGGATTGTGCGAGGCCGTCCAGCACCTGTCGATGTTCGACTACGTCGCCGTCTCCGGTAGTCTGACCGGCCGCCGAATCGAATACGTCGACCACCTGCACGAGCACCTCGCCACCCCCGTCGAACTGCGCCGCGGCCGCTACCTTGCGCCACTGGCCGCGGGCGCTGGCACGGAGATACTCGAAGACTCGCTGAGCAGATTTGCCTATCCCAACGGTGCTGCATGGTGCGAAAGCGAGGAGCCGGCCCGCTGACGCCGTGAGCTGGCCAGATGAACCCGAACGGCCCCGTGCGGTGGGGGTGGATGAACAACAAAGCTGCGGATGGACTTGGCGAGCGGTCCGTCCAGATCATCCACAGCACGCTACGCACAATGCGCAGCGAGGCCATGCGCGAGGAGCTCACGTCAACGGTCGGCACGGTGATCGAGCCGCCCAATTTGAACCGCTTCTTCGATGAACTCATTGCCAAAGCACGCGTCCGCCGCATTCGCTTCCATGACCTGCGGCACACATGCGCATCCCTCCTGCTAGCGCAGAACGTGCCGGCGCGTGTGGTGATGGAGATCCTGGGGCACTCGCAGCTCGCCATGACCACCGACCTCTCTATTCCCACCTGATGCCGATCGCTCTCCGTACTTGTCGCGCCGCGGGTTCGTCACCGCGCCGCCGAAGGCCACCCGAAGGGCCCCGGTCTTGACACCGGCGAGGACGGCGCCACCATCACAGCCGAGATGCCGGAACAACCCCCAAATGCAACGATGTCCCAAGACACCCCGCCAACGGTGTCCCGAGACGTCACGTGGCGCACCCGGAGGGATTCGAACCCACAACCTTCTGATCCGTAGGCCGCTGAAGATCATCCACCTACGTCCACCGCACTCGGAGGTCTTCGTCTCGTCAACAACCCATCCGGGGAGTCACCAACGTCATGACCGAGTACATCTAGACTCCCGAAACCGACTGACAGAAAGGCATGGCGCCATGCGGAAACTGATCTACGGCATGAACCTGACCCTGGACGGCTACGTCGCCGCGCCCGGCGACGACCTCGGCTGGAGCGGGCC